>Ga0315535_1000425_pt1 | contig 29980 bp, 25 predicted proteins | sample SalMarSW160220MG_2_FD_203092 | JGI IMG/M metagenome (GOLD analysis project Ga0315535, IMG submission 203092) | Salt marsh sediment microbial communities from the Plum Island Ecosystem LTER, Massachusetts, United States - Salt Marsh Sediment SW1602-20 ... | reverse complement strand
GAGTCCTTGCCCACGTGCTGCACGTAGCTGACGTCGTTCGTCCCGGGAATCCTCCGGATGGAGCGCCCGATGTCATTGGCCACGGTGCGCGTGGCTCCGGTGGACACGTCGCCGACGACGAGGGTGGGAGGGGTGCCCAGGACGTACATGACCACCGTGTGGTCGTCGGCCCAGGCGTGGTACCCCACCGGGGCGACGTCCGAGAAGAGCACGGAGGCGTCGCCGCCGTCGACGTCGAAGCGCCAGAGCCGCTGCGTCGAGTCGGCCTCCACCCGGATGGCCGAGAAGCCGCCGCCCATGCCCAGCCACGTGGCGGAGTACTCGCTCTCGCGGGCAGTGCGGGTGACCGGGCGGTTCTCCCCGTCGCCGAGGTCGTGGAACCAGATGTCCGCCTGTCCGGTGGAGTCGATGGAGGTGTACCAGAAGCCCGATCCGTCGGGGAGGAAGAACGGCTGGTTGTCGTAGCCCCGGCGGTGCGTGACGTTCACCGCCTTGCCCAGCGACAGCGTTCCCCCGGTGTCGTGGTGGAGCGCCGCCAGCCAGATGTCTGTGGCCGGAGGGGAGGAGGGCGTCGTCGCCGCCCCTTTGGCGCCGGCGCCGGGGGCCCCGCCGCCGCACCCGGTCACCGTCGCGGCGAGGACGCCGCCGACGAGGCACGCCGCCACCGCCCTGCGCGCCCGCCTGCCGGCAGGGGAGCAGGGGGGCGGCCCATCCTCGAACGAGGCGGGGAGGACTCCGCGAACGTCGCTCATGGCGCTTCCTGGGCTGGGGGGTGCGGCGCATCCCGGCGTGCCGCGACAGCGCTGGATGCGTGCGCGCCGCCGGGATCTCGCAGGGGCCAAGATGGGTCGTCCCTCGCCGGCGGCGAAAGGCCCTTCCCGGCACGCTTTGGGGCGCTTCCCACGTCGCTGTTGACCGGCGATCGGAGATCTCCCAGAATGACAGCGTCCCGGTGCCTCGGCCTGTCGGGTTGCAGCCGGGGACGAGAACTTCCCAGCGAGTCCGGGCAACCCATGGAGCCACATGCGTCGTCTACCTAGGCGAGTTCACTGTCTAGGAGGAGTCACACCGTGCCAAATACCATCGGGCTGACGAGCCTTCAACTGTCCATCCTCCAGATCCTGTGGGACCGTGGAGAAGCAACCACCCAGGACGTCTGGGAAGCCCTGCTCAAGGAGCGTACGCTCGCCCTCACCACCGTGGCGACGCTCCTCACTCGTTTGGAACGCAAACAGGTCCTCACCCATCGTCGCGAGGGACGGCAGCACGTATTTCGCCCCATGGTGACACGCGCGGAGGTGCGCCGCAGCAAGGTGAGGGATCTCACGGAAAATCTCTTCGACGGCGACGTCGCCGCCCTAGTGAGCCACCTGGTCCGCACCGACGAGGTGGACGCCGACGAGCTTGCCCGCATCCGGGTAATGATCGACGAGGCGGAAGCGCGAGCGGGAGTGGGTGACTGAGCTTCTTCTTGCAGCGACGGGGGCCCTCTACGGTTGGCTCCTGACGTACCTTCTCCAAAGCACCGTCCTTCTGTTGGCGGTGTGGGGGCTGGTTCACGTCCGTTGGCTGCGCCATCCCGTCACCCAGGACGTGTTGTGGAAGGTCGCGCTCCTGGGTGGGTTGATCACGGCGACGGTGACCACGGTGCGCGATGCTCCCGGTCGACGGGAGGCGCCCAGAGCCGTCGCGGTCCGAACCGTGAGCGCGGCCGATGCCGCCTCGCGGCGTGCGCAGCCCACGGACCTCGCCACTTGGCTCAGGAGCTCCCTGGTTCCGGGCGCGGCGGGGAGCATGGCTGCCTTGAAGGTGGCGAAGCCCTCCGAGTCGTGTCGGTTCGCGCTGACGAGCCTGCCCCACGACCACACCAACTGGCCCGCCATCGTCGGCGAGGCGTGCCCCACGCCTCGTGCCTTTCTGTGGCAGCACGGGGCGGTGGTCCTCTGGCTCTCGGGGACTCTGCTCACGCTCGGCCTGCTGATCCGCCGACGGAGATTGCTCGATGATGCCCTGGGCGAGCTTCGACCCCCGGGCTCCCGAGGCCGCAGGGCCCTGAGGCGCGTAGTCAGCTCCGGATGCAGGATCTCGGCTCGTCTGGTGACATCGACGACCGCGGATGCTCCCTGCGTGGTGCAAGGGACCACCATCGTCCTTCCCGAACGCTGCGAGGAGCAGCTCGCGGATGAGGAACTGGATGCCGTGTTGGCGCACGAGCTGGCCCACGTGCAGCGGCGAGACGTCCCGTGGTTGGCCCTCCTGCGGGCCGTGGAGGCGATCTTCTGGATTCAGCCCCTGAACCGCATCGGCGTGGCCGGTGCCCTGGAGGCGACGGAGCTGGCGTGCGACGACCGGGCCGTGGCGCGCACGGGACGACCCCTCGGGCTGGCGCGCTCCCTGGCCCGCGTGGCGGAGTGGTCCGTGCGGTCGAGGATCCCACGCTCGGAGGCCGCCCTCGTCTACGGAAGGGGCCACGGTCTCAGCGTCCGGATCCGCAGGATTCTGGACTTTCCCCGTCCGGACAGACGGAGCTCGCCCTGGGCGGCCGTGGCCGCGGCCGTCTTCGTGGTGGCGCCCGCCTTCCTCATGCCTTCGGTGCCTGCCGCTCCGGTGGTGCACAAGGCGGTGCTGTACCAGCTGGATGCCGACGACGGGAGCGAGCCCACGCTCATGCTGCTGGACGGAGCGGCGGAGATGGAGGCGCAGCCGACAGCGCTCGAGAACGGCAAGTCGGAGTCGGCCATCGGGGAGCACGAGCCCGATTTGAAGCTCTGACCCGCACGATGAGCCCGAGCCCCGGCGGGCGCCGCCTGGCGACCATCACGATTCCGGCACCAGGTCTGCACCCGGATCCCTTCCTGCGTCACGCGGACGGTGAGCCCCGAGGCTTCTGGGCGCGCGGCACCCGCTGGGTGGCGCACCGGGGCGTCGTGGCGGAGATCCGGTGTGGAGGTCTCCGCGGTGCCGATCGCTTCGAAGACGTTCGCGAGCAGGCTCTGGCGCTGGCGCGGGAGCCTCTGGTGGATGCCGCCAGCACGCGGGCGCCCCAGATGCGGCTCTACGGAGGGTTCGCGTTCCGCTCCGATCATCGGGCGGAGGGGACCTGGCGGGCCTTCCCGACGGCCTTGTTCCACGTCCCGCGGTTCGAGCTGGAAGGGCGAGCCTCGGGAGACGCGTGGCTCCGGGCACGGGCGCTGGTGGGACCCGAGGACGCCGAAGGGGCCCTGACGCGCCTGCGCCGGGACGCCGAGGCCCTGAGAGCCGAGCTCGTGACGGCGGACGTGTCGTCGCGGCGGCAGGCGGCCGCCGTCTCCGGGCACAGCACCGCCACCGCCCGCGCTTCGTGGGAGGACGCGGTGGAGGCGGCGTTGGCCGCCATCCGCGGCGGCCGCGTCTCGAAGGCGGTGCTGGCCCGCACGCTGGACGTGGAGCTGGAGACCGTCCTGAACCCCGCGTCCGTGCTGGCTCGCCTTTGGGAGGCCAACCAGGGCAGCCACGTCTTCCTCTTCGAGCCCGAGCCCGGAAGGGCGCTCCTGGGGGCCGCGCCCGAGACCGTGGCTACCCTGAGGGAGGGCGTCTTCCATGCCACGGCCGTTGCGGGGTCCGTCCGCCGGGGCGAGAGCCCCGAGGAGCAATCCGCGCTGGCGGCCCACCTTCTGGCCAGCGCGAAGGACCGGGCCGAGCAGCGCATCGCCCTGGACGACATGGTGACGCGCCTGGAGACCGTGGCTCATCAGATCCACGCCGACCTCGAGCCGCACGTGCTCGCGCTCCCCGCCATCCAGCACCTGGAGACCGAGATCCGCGCCAGCGTGCCCGGCGGCACGGGCGTCCTGGACCTTCTCAGGCTGCTGCACCCCACGCCTGCGGTGTGCGGCGTCCCCCGGGACGAGGCTCTGGCCTTCCTGGCCGAGGAGGAGCCCTTCCAGCGGGGCTGGTACGCGGGGCCGGTGGGGTGGTTCGACGCGGACGGAAACGGCGTCTTCGCGCCCGCGCTGCGCACCGCGGTAGCCGAGGGGAGCTCGTGGCGTCTCTTCGCGGGCGCGGGGATCGTGGCGGGCTCGGTTCCGGCGCTGGAGTGGGAGGAGACCGCCATCAAGTTCGAACCGGTCCTGCGGGCGTTGGGAGGCGCGGGAGCGGATCTGCGCCACGGGGCCTCCCGGACGGCGACCTCCGCTCCGCCCACGGTGGAAGCGAACGCCGCGCCGGGCCCCGGTGGGCGGCCCCACCGGGGCCGCGCTTGAGCGCGGCGGCGAACACCGTCTGGGCCCGCGCGCTGGCCGACGAGCTGGCTCGCTGTGGCGTCCGGGACGTGGTCCTGGCGCCCGGCTCGCGCTCCACGCCCCTGGTGCTGGCGTTCGCCGAGGACGGCCGCTTCCGGGTGCGGGTGCACCTGGACGAGCGCTCGGCCGCCTTCTTCGCCCTCGGGGTGGGGAAGGCGTTGGGGCGGCCCGCGGTGGTGGTCACCACCTCGGGCACCGCCGCGGCCAACCTCATGCCCGCCGTGGTGGAGGCATCCATGTCCGAGGTGCCCCTCCTGGTGCTCACGGCGGACCGGCCGCCGCGTCTCCGGGACGCCGACGCCAACCAGGCCATCGACCAGGTGCGCCTCTACGGCCCGTACCCCCGGGCGTTCTTCGACCTGGCGGTGCCCACCCTCGAAGGTCCGGCGCTTCGACACCTCCGCGGGGTGGCGTGCCGCGCCGTGGCCGCGGCGACGGGAGCGGGGCCGGTGCACCTCAATCTCCCCTTCGACAAGCCTCTCGAGCCCGTGACGGACGATCCGGCGGCGGCCGCGTTCGCTGCCGGGCACCCCCTGGCTGCCTCCGGTCGGCCCGACGGCGAACCCTTCGTCCGCGTGGGCCCACGGAAGGCCCGCGCCGGTGACGACGAGATCGCGGCCCTGGCGGAGGCCATATCCGGGAGTCCCCGCACCCTGGTGGTGGCCGGTCCGGCCCGCGGGCCCGACGAGGTCGGCCCCGCGGCTCTGGCCGTGGGGAGCGCGGTGGGGTGCCCCGTGTTGGCCGACCCCCTGTCGGGTTCACGCTTCGCGGAGGCCGGCGACGCCCTGGTGGTGGGTGCCTACGACCTGTACCTGCGCGATCCGGAGGTGCGCGCCCGCCTGCGGCCCTCCCTGATCCTGCGGGTGGGGGCGAGCCCCACGTCGGCACCTCTCCAGGAATACCTCATGGGACTCTCTGGAGTCCGCCACGTGGTGGTGGACGGGGGAGGGCGGTGGAAGGACCACGGCGCCACGGCCACCGACTACGTCCGGGCGGACAACGCGGATACCCTGCTGCGGTTGGCTCGCTCTCTCGAGGATCACGGCGTCGGCGCGCCGGACCCCCGATGGTCCGACCTCTGGCGTCGCGCCGAGGCCGCGGCCCGGTCGGCGCTGTCCCTGTCCGCCGGTGACGAGCCCCACGAAGGGACGGTCCTCACGGCGGCGGCGGCGGCGGTGCCGTCCGGCGGCACGCTCTTCGTGTCCAGCTCCATGCCCGTGCGGGACCTGGACGCCTTCGGCGCTCCCCGGGAGGCGCCGCTCCGCGCCCTGGCCAACCGTGGGGCCAGCGGCATCGACGGGGTCGTCTCCACGGCGTTCGGCGCGGCGTCCACGGCGGAGGGACCCGTGGCGTGCGTGCTGGGCGACGTCGCGTTCTTCCACGACCAGAACGGCCTGCTGTGGGCCCGGGAGGAGGACGCCCGGGTCGTCCTCGTGCTCATCGACAACGACGGCGGCGGGATCTTCCACATGCTCCCCGTCCGCGAGCACGAGCCCTACTTCACGCCGTACTTCGCGACCCCGCACGGGCTGGACCTCGCGCGCGCGGCGGAGCTCCACGGCATCCCCTTCGACGATGTCGAGGTGCCGGACATCGGTGCCGAGCTGGCCCGGGCCCTCGAGGTCGGCAGGACGCGGATCCTGCGCGTGCGCACGGAGCGGGCCACCAACCAGCGCCGGCACGCGGAGGTTGCGGCCGCCGTGACGGCCAAGGTGAAGGAGGCGCTGGGGTAGGCGGCCGCCTCCGCGCCCGTATCTTGGAGGCTCTCTGGAGCGTTCCGACGGCCGGCGGGTAGTCGCCGCTCCGTGGAAGATCCTCCCGAAGAAGAAGGAACGATGGCGCAGCCCGATTGGAAGGAAGTCAGGAAGTACGAGGACATCACCTACCACAAGTGCGACGGTGTCGCCCGCATCGCCTTCAACCGCCCGGAGGTGAGGAACGCCTTCCGGCCGGACACGCTCCTGGAGATGCAGGACGCTTTCAAGGACGCCGGCGAGGACGTGGACGTCGGCGTCGTGCTCCTCACGGGGAACGGTCCAGCCAAGGACGGCAAGTGGGCGTTCTGCTCCGGAGGCGACCAGAAGGTGCGGGGCGAGGCCGGGTACGTGGGCAAGAGCGGCGTGCCCCGCCTGAACGTGCTGGAGCTCCAGCGCTACATCCGCTCCATGCCCAAGCCGGTCATCGCGCTGGTGCCCGGGTACGCCATCGGCGGGGGCCACGTGCTCCACGTGGTGTGCGACCTCACCATAGCCGCGGACAACGCGGTCTTCGGCCAGACCGGGCCCATCGTGGGCTCCTTCGACGGTGGCTTCGGCTCCTCGTACCTGGCGCGCATCGTCGGGCAGAAGAAGGCCCGGGAGATCTGGTACCTGTGCCGGCAGTACTCGGCGCAGGAGGCTCTGGACATGGGGCTGGTGAACAAGGTCGTCCCCATCGACCGCCTCGAGGAGGAAGGGTGGCAGTGGGCCCAGGAGATCCTGGACAAGAGCCCCCTGGCCATCCGCCTGCTGAAGAGCGCCATGAACGCCGACGTGGACGGGCAGGCCGGGCTCCAGGAGCTCGCCGGCAACGCCACCCTCCTGTTCTACATGACCGAGCAGGGCCAGGAGGGGAAGAACGCGTACGTCGAGAAGCGGAAGCCCAACTTCCGGAAGTACAAGTGGCTGCCGTGGTAGGAGGCAGCCCACCCTCCATCTCCCGGGCGCAGGCGTGGATCCTCGCCTCGCGTCCCAAGACCCTCACCGCCGCCGCCGCTCCCGTGCTGGCGGCGACGGGGCTGGCGGCTCACCGGGGCACGGCGGCGACCCTGCCGGCCCTGGCGGCGCTGGTGGGCGCGCTCCTCATCCAGATCACCACGAACCTGGCCAACGACTACTACGACTTCGTGCACGGCGGGGACACCCACGAGCGCGTGGGCCCCCTGCGCGTGACGCAGGCGGGGGTGCTGTCGCCGCGGACGGTGAAGCGGGGGGTGGTGGTGACGTCGTCCGCCGCGCTCCTGGTGGGCGTCTACCTCGCCTGGGTGGGAGGGTGGCCCATCGTCGTCGCGGGTCTCGCGTCGCTGACGTGCGCGATCCTGTACACGGGCGGGCCGTACCCGCTGGCGTACCACGGCCTCGGGGAAGTGTTCGTGTTCATTTTCTTCGGATTGGTGGCGGTGGGCGGGACCTGCTGGGTGCAGGGGGGCGTGTATCCTGCCGACGCGCTGCTCATCGGCGTCGCCATGGGGGCGATCATCACGGACATCCTGGTGGTGAACAACCTCCGGGACATCGATACCGACGCACGGGCGGGCAAGCGCACGCTGGCCGTGCGCCTCGGCCCCACCGGCACCAAGGCCGAGTTCCTGATCCTCCTGGCGGTGGCGTTCCTCGTCCCTGTCATCGGCTTCGTGCGCATGGGGTGGCCGCCGGCCACCCTGGCCACCTTGCTGGTCTTCTTCTTCGCGCTGGCGCCCACGCGCACGGTGCTGGGCCACGCCCGGGCCGCAGAGCTGCTCCCGGCGCTGGGGCAGTTCTCCCGAGTCGTCGCGCTCTACGGTGCCGTGCTGGGCATCACCCTGGCCCTGGGATGAGACCTGTGAGGGCGGACTTTCTCGCCGGAGCCGCTGCGCGTTGGCCGGAGCGGCGTGCCCTCTCCGACGCTTCGCGGGTGTGGAGCTACGCGGAGCTGGACGCGTGGGTCGCCGAGCTGGCCCGGCGCATCCGCCAGGAGGACCATGCGGACGCCGGTGACCTCATGGTGCTGGTGGTGGACCCCACGCCGGAGGGCGTGGCCATGCTGCTGGCCGCCACCCGGGCGGGGCTCGCGGTGGCGCCCCTCAACCCGAGACTCACCGAGCCCGAGCGCAATGCGGCCATGGAAGCCCTGGCCGATGCCGAGCCGGGCGCGTACGCGGTGCTGTGGACGTCGGGCACGGCCGGGAAGCCCCGTGGCGTGTCCCTTTCCGCGGACAACATGCGGGCCAGCGCCCTCGCCTCGGCACGCCGCCTGGCCCTGGGCCCCGGCGACAGGTGGCTGGCTTCGCTGTCCGTGGCGCACGTGGGAGGCCTGGCCCTGGTGACCCGCTCCCTGCTGCTCGGCTCGGAGATCGTCGCGGTGGGCGTCTTCGACCCGGCCGAGACGTCCGAGCTCATGGACGAGGGGCGCTTCAGCCACGCCTCGCTGGTGCCGACGCAGCTCCTTCGCGTCCTGAACCATCGCGAGGGCAGGCCTCCTCCGGCCACGTTCCGATGTGCGCTCATCGGTGGGGCCCACGCGTCCCACGAGCTGGTCCGGCGGGCCCTCGAGGACGGATGGCCCCTGGCCCTCACCTACGGGATGACCGAAGCGACGTCCCAGGTGGCCACCGCGCCACCGGAGCTCGTGCGTGCCAAGCTCGGCACGGTGGGACGGCCCCTGGACGGCGTGGAGGTGAGGCTGGAGGAAGACGGCGAGATCCTCGTGCGCGGCCCGACCCTGGCGACGGGGTACGTGGCCAGCGCCGAGCCCCTCACCGACGACGCAGGGTGGTATCACACCGGCGACCTGGGCCGCCTCGACGAGGTCGGGGACCTGTGGATCACCGGCCGGCGCTCCAGCCGCATCGTCTCCGGAGGGGTCACCGTGGATCCCTCGGAGGTGGAGGAGGTGCTCCGCGCCCACCCCGCCGTCGCCGAGGCCTGCGTCGTGGGGATCCCCGACCCGGAGTGGGGAGAGAAGGTGGCGGCGGCGCTCGTGTTCAGGGACGGCGTCTACGACCTGGAGTCGGTGGACGCGCTGGCCCGGACCCGGCTGAGCGCCGCGAAGCGTCCCCGGCGGTGGCTCCCGCTGGACGCCCTGCCGTTGAACGCCACCGGGAAGGTGGACCGGGAGGCCGTGCGGGCCCGCCTCGCGGCGGGCCCACAAGAAGGCTGAGGCGCGACTTTCGGGCAGGCCCGCGCCGCCTGACGGCACCCGGCGCTCGGCGCCGGCCGCGTCGCTCAGGCCACCCCCGGCGCTCAGCGCCACCCACCCCGGCGGGGGCGGTGCCGGCGCTCCTTGTGCGGGATGCCGACGGTGACCCCGATGCGGAGGGTGGTGAGGTTCGCCTCTGCACGGTGGGGCGTCACCGTGATGCTGCCGTCGGGGTTGTCCACGATGTCTCCCTCGGTGAGGAAGTCGGCGAGCCCGTTCTGGTGCCGCTCCATCCCCACGTCCAGCGCCACCGGGGTGCGTCCCGAGGTCAGCCGGATGCGCACGCCACCTCCGACGCGCCACGCGAACGTCGCGTCGTCGTAGTTCGTCGTGTGGGCGAAGTCGCCCCAGTCCGCGGAGCCGCCCAGCGACGACGTAGTGGCGAAATACGAGAATCCCCACGACGCGTTCAGGTAGGGCTGGACCGCGCCGGTGGCCAGCAGCAGCTCCGGTCCGATACCGCCGAAGAAGATGTTGTTCGTCGTGGTGAGGTCGGCCTCGATGCGGCACCCCACGGGTGCGCCGAAGCAGACGCGCTTGTGCTCATAGCCGTACACGACGAACCCGAGGTCACCCCGGAGGAACAAGCGCCCGGAGATCTCGAGGGGGATCGCACCGTGGAGCTGTGCGCCGAACCCCTGGTCGAAGTAGGTCCCCAGCTCACCCACGGGCCGGGCGTCCACGAACGCGATCCCCGCGTATCCGGCGGGTCCTCGCGGGTCGACCTGGGCTCCCGCCTCCCCCGCGGCCGAGCCGAGCGCCGCGAGGGCGCCCAACGCTCCGGCCGCCGCCTTCAACCACATTGCCGCGCGCATCATCGTCTCCCTGTCCGTGGTCCACCCCGCCGAAGGATGGGAAAGCAGGCTTCATGCCGTACGACTACGTGCGTGGGAGATGTTGTGCGACAACGACTTTCTGGTCCCGGCGGGATGTGACGGGGCGGTTCTGTGTCCCCTCCGGTGGACGCGTGTCCGCGTCCCTTCCTCACCCGTGCGGGGCGCCGGCGTCGGAGAGCCCGGGAGCCCGGACGCGGCGACGATGCGGCGACGTGGGGAAATCCCGTACGCCCGGGTCCCGGCGTCTACGGAGGCCATGCGTGGGAGCCTCCCCACGGGACCCGGCCATGCGGACCCGACACCGGGTCGGGCGCCGGCGGCGCAATTTCCGGAGACCGGACCGGCGGGGTCCGGAGATCCCGTGGAGGAGAGCGATGGCGCAAGGCGACGGGCGAGGAACCGGGCACGGCGACGGCCACCCCCACCGGGGGGGCCACCCGCACGGACACGGCCATCCGCACGGGCACGGGCAGGGGGGCGGTGGTGGGATGCCCGGCATGCCCCGGGACTTCAATCAGGCGCCCTTCCTGGTGATCTGGGAGACCACACAGGCGTGTGACCTGGCGTGCAAGCACTGCCGGGCGGAGGCCCAGCCCCTGCGCCACCCCGACGAGCTCACCACCGCGGAGGCGCGCCGGATGCTGGAGGACATCCGCCGCTTCGGGCCCATCATCTTTGTGTTCTCCGGGGGCGACGCGCTGAAGCGCCCGGACATCGTCGAGCTCACCCGGTACGGAACCGAGTTGGGGCTGCGCATGGCCATCACACCGGCCACCACGCCGCTCTGCTCCGAGGAGACCATGCGTGCGCTCCACGAGGCCGGGATGGCGCGGCTGGCGGTGAGCCTCGACGGTCCCACCTCGGCGGTGCACGACGAGTTCAGGCAGGTGAAGGGCTCCTTCGACCACGGCTTGAGGATCCTGCGCACGGCGCGGGAGATCGGCATGTCCACCCAGGTGAACACGGTGGTGGCCCGCCACAACGTGAACGACTTCAAGGTCATGGGCGAGCTACTCTCCGAGTTGGGGATCGTCTTCTGGGAGGTGTTCTTCCTCATCCCCATGGGTCGGGCACGCCCCGAGGACGTAGCCGGGGCCGAGGCCTTCGAGCGCGTCTTCAACGAGCTCTACGATCTCTCCAAGACGGTGCCCTTCGACATCAAGGCCACCGCCGCGCCCCAGTACTCCCGCGTGGTGCTCGAGCGTAAGGTGGCCGAGCGCCGCCAGGGTGCGCGCTCGGAGGCGACGGACGTCCTCACCGACGGCGTGGCCCACTCCCTCAGCGACGGCATCGGGCGGGCGCGCGGCGTCAACGACGGCGACGGCTTCATGTTCGTGAGCCATGTGGGGGACATCTTCCCGTCGGGGTTCCTCCCCAAGTCGGCGGGGAACGTCCGCACCGACGACCTGGTGGACGTGTACCGCAACTCGACGCTGTTCACCCAGCTCCGCGACCGCTCCCTCCTCAAGGGGAAGTGCTCGGTGTGCGAGTACCTGCCGGTGTGCGGCGGGAGCCGCGCCCGGGCCTATGCCGTCACGGGCGATCCGCTGGAGGCCGAGCCCTTCTGCGCCCACGTCCCCAAGCGGTGGCAGCGCATGGTGGAGGCGGGGGAGGTCGAGGACGCGAAGGCGTACTTCGCCAGGCGCGCGCTGCATCCGGGCGTGGAGCTTCCGGTGCTCTGAGGGTAGAACGCCTGCGAGCCACGCCGGTGCGGCGAGGCACCGGAACCAGCGACGTGAACGACAGGAGGCGGCCGTGGCCGCGGACGAGATGCAGGCGCTGCTCCAGGAGGCGGCGCCGGGCTTGGGCATCACCAGCCCTTTCCTCATCACCACCCTTCCCGACTTCCCCCCCGCCGTGGGTTACCTCGCGAGCATCATGACCTATGCTGGTTCCACGTCGCGGAGGACGAGCTGAACCACCGGGGGCAGATCCGGTTGCTGCGGAAGCGCCTGCCGGGCTGAGGTAGACCGCGGAGCGCGGCGGGGACCACCTGAAGTTGGCGCAGGGCGAGACATCGACTTCCGTGAGCTCCAACCGAGTCCTGTTCCAGGTCCCGACCGGAGGAATCGTGGAGCCGCGGCGTCGCAGGCCAGGCCCTACAAGAGATCGCCACGCTATTGTTGTAATCATGCTGTTCCTGCCTCATGGCAACCAGGGTGCGCTTCGGCCCTCTTTCCTCCGAAGCCCCGAGAGGTCGAATCATGAGTTTGGGCCACATCGCCTGGACGGTGGCCGGGGGCGCCGCCGTTCTTCTGGTCGTCCAGTGGGGGTACCTCGTCGTCGTTCTGGTGTGGGAAGACCAGAAGACGAGAGGGGTCGCCTACTACGGCCTGTCGCTGTCGGAACGGGAGCGCTTCAAGCGGGCCCTCCGTCTGCATGCGCGGCTGCTCTCCCCCTTCGTTCGCCTGCTCGGGCGCCTGTCCAAACCCGACCTCGCCCGTGCCAGCTTTCGATTCGAGGGCGTAGCAGGGCCAAAGGGCACGTGCTCCGTCGAGACCTTCCGCCAGGCAGCCGCGTACGACCCACGACCGGGAGACGTGTTCGTCGCGACCCAGATGAAGTGCGGCACGACCTGGATGCAGCACCTCGTCTACCAGATACTGCTCCGCGGGCAGGGAGACCTGGCCGAGATCGGCCAAGCCTTGTATGCAGTGTCGCCCTGGCTGGAGTCGATCAAGAGCGTATCCGTGGCCGATGCGCCGGTCGTCGGGACCGAACACCCCTCCAGGATCGTGAAGACCCACCTCCCTGCACGCCTATGTCCGTCCAGTCCGGAGGCCAAGTACATCTACGTCGCTCGGCATCCCGTGTCGTGCTTCGCCAGCTGTGTCGACTTCCTCGCAGGGAACATGGGCCCGTTCTGCCCGAGCCTCGACGTCATCGAAGAGTGGTTCTGCTCCAGCGAGATGATGTGGTGGGGAACGTGGCCCGCTCACGTCCAGGGCTGGTGGGACCGTTCCCTGCGCACGCAGAACACCCTGTTCGTTCGCTTCGAGGACATGAGGAGTGACCTGGCCACGGTGGCGCGCCGGGTCGCCGCCTTCCTGGACATGGCACCACTGAGCGATGCGGAGCTCGATGGCGTCGTGACCAAGTGCAGCTTTGCGTACATGCAGCGCCACCAGAGCAGCTTCGAGATGTACCCACCGCACATCCTCGCGTTCGACACCAAGCTGTTCGTACGCGGCACGGCTGACCGGCATCGTGACGCGTCCCAGGGTGCCGCCGAGCGCATCATGGCGTGGTGTGTCGATGAGCTGAAGGATGGTACGTTCCCGATCAAGGACATGTACCCCATCGTCGAGCCGCCATCGCGTCAGGGACTCCACCTGGGGGCCGGCTGACGGACCCCGGGTGCTCGGCCACGGCGCTTCGAAGGTGCCGCCTGTTGCCGTGATTGCGCCTACTCTCTGGGCGCCTGATAAGCGTGAGGTCGGTAGTTCGAGTCTACCCAGGCCCATCGCCGTAAACGCAAGCCCCGCTGGGTCTTAGGGAACCCATGAGACCGGGCGGGGCTTCCCTAGGCCGCTCTTGCGTCGATTCGTTGTGTCGATTCAGGTTTGCTTCCGCCCGCCGCGCCGGTCCGCCAACGCCTCCCGGAGTTGCTCCTGGTCCGGGTGCTGGTAGCAGATCAGGATGGGACTTCGTGCAGGCAAGCGCACTGATTCCACGCCCGCCCTGCACAGACGCGCTCGGAAGTTCCGTGTGTACAGCGGATCCCGGTCGTGGATCAGATGGCGCTTCCCTTTCAGGGAGCCGTCGATCTGCAGACGCGCTGCGGCAGGAGTGACGACGCCGGGTCTCGCCGCTGTAACGCGAACGGGCCTTCGTCCGTACCGGATCTAGACGAAAGAGCCAGCTGTCGCCTGCTCACCCGGGAGTACACCATGAGCATCCTGAAGCCGCTGACGTACGTCGCGCTGCTGCCCGTCTTCGCGTGGACGGCCGTCGGATTCGCCGCCGTCGGCCGGGGAGCGGAGCGAGCAGCGGCAGCGAGTGATACCACCGCCAAGCGCTGCAGCGGGGCGGCGTTCCATCAGTTCGACTTCTGGGAGGGCGATTGGGTCGTGCGCAACCCGCAGGGGAAGGTCCTGGGGCATGATCAGGTGCACCGGGTCGTGGACGGCTGCGCCCTGGTCGAGACCTGGCAGGGAGGCGGTGGCGGGCACGGGATGAGCATCAACACCTACGACACGGATCGCGGAGAGTGGACGCAGCGCTGGGTCGGGTCGGGCTCGACGCTCTGGCTGCTGGGAGGGCTCGAGAAGGGCTCGATGGTGCTCACGGGAGCCGCGCCCCGCACCACGCCCAAGGGCAAGGTGCTCGACAGGATCACCTGGACTCCGCTGCCGGACGGCCGCGTGCGCCAGGTCTGGGAGATCTCTCCCGACGGGGGCCACTCATGGAGGAAGTCCTTCGAGGGGCTCTACTCCCCGATGGGGGGATCGGCGCGCCAGTTGTGAAGACCAGGGAGGTTGTTCACTGAGGGTCCGGGACGAGAAGCTGGGGGTTGCGAGACACCAACCCTCACCCCGGGAGGCCCCCAGTGAACGTCCACAAGAATGCAGCGCTAAAACGCCTCGAGGTCGAGAACAGACGGTAGACCGTCTTGCGGCCGGGGAGTCAGGAGGGGCCGCGGCAGCGGCCGTAGGGATGAGTGAGCGGACCGTCTGGAAGTGGCGAGCTCGCTGGCGGGAGGGCGGGAAGGAGGCGCTGCGGGGACCGCCCGTTCAGCGGTCATCCGCCGAACGCGAACGAGAGGGCCACGGAATGAGGGGGCCTGACTTGCCAGACCGACAACCGTAGAGCCATCTTGGGCGTGCCCCCCTACTCATGGTGCGTCTTACCTCTACTTTTTCCCCGATGCCCTGCCGAATGCGGCTCTCCTCGCCGGTGCGCCTACGCTCCCTTGCCCGGTCCAGCGGAATCGGGTTCCTGGCGATGGTCCTCCCGTTTCTCCTGGCGCCTTCTCCGGCATGCTCACAGGAGTTCGAGGCGGGATACGTGTGGGCGTCCTCCAACAACGCAGAGTTTCCCACGGCGAGGGGAGGAGAGGTCCAGGTGCGGTTCGGACTGGGCAGCAGTAGATGGCGACTTCAGCTCGGCATGCACCGCATCTGGGCCCACACCGAGAGAGAATCGCTGGTGTGCGCGTATTATGAGCCACCCAACCGTTGCGGGACTGAGGAGACCCGGGACAAGGTACGCTTGGCCGGATTCAGAGGGGCCCTCGTCCGGACGTTGCTCGCCGTGAGCCACGCCAAGGTCGAACTGGCCGGTGGATTGAGCCTCAACTCGATGACGATCCTGAGCAGTACCGGCCTCGTCACCCACCGTGCCGGTGACATCTATCCGCCCTCCGGGGCCAACGCGGGCGTGTTCGGGCTTCTGTCGCTCGACGTCGTCCCGATCCCGGCTGCCGGACTCGCGATCAGGCTGGGCGTTCTTGCTCACTGGGTAGACTTCAACTCCTGCTCGGAGACCTATCACCGATTCGATCCCTTCTGCACTCCGGCGACGTTCCGGGAGATCCACGTCGGCCTGGCCTTCTCGCCGCCTCGGTAGCCGGAGACGCAGCCGCAGCGCTGGTGCGGCGATGCCCCGAGTCAGCATCAGATGCGCTCCGGTGCCGAACGAACGCCGCGGGCCCGTGCGGCGTAAACGCGACGCCGGCCGGAGCCAGACCCCACGGCGGCTCCCGGGGACCCTGTCGGTCACTCCGCTCGACCCCGAAATCGTCTCCAGTCTGTACGTACATTGGTATGAGCCCGTGAGGAGTGCCCGACTCGAGGAGGAAGAAGATGTCGCGCTGGATTCCACGCCGGACCCTCGTCTTCGGGGTGTCGGCGCTCGTCGTGGCCCTGTTCGCCGCGTGCTCCGACGACGGCACTCGACCTACGCAGGCTGTCGGAGTGACGGTCGTCTCCGGCGACGGGCAGAGCGGCACCGCCGGGTCGCCTCTGCCCGAACTCGTGGTGGCCCAAGTGGTCGACAAGTACGGCGACCCCGTAGCCCGGGGAATCTACGTCCAGATCCTCTCCGGGGACGGCGCCATCGCCATGACGGGACGGAGGGGTGAGGGAAACGGCGTCATCCTGAAGTCGCCGACCCTGGGCGAGGCCAGGGTGCATTGGACCCTGGGCACCGCGGGTACGCAACAGCTGCGATTCCTCGCCGTGGACGCGAACGGCGACACCCTGAATGCCGTAGCCTCGGCGACCCTGGCCTCAGGCGGCTGACCCTCTACACCTGTGGGTAGCGAAGAGCCCATCGCAGTGCGAGAGCGGCTGACCGAGGGCCTGCGAGACAACGACGGTGCACCCACGCGAATCATCTGAGGGAACCCCCGGAGGTGTCCACTTGGAGGCTCCCAGCGAGTCACCAAACGAGCGGGCGACCGATCCCGACCGCTTCGTGGTATCGGTGGCCTTCATCATCTCCAACGACGTCCACTTCGACATGACTTTCCCGGCTGCGGGTACCACGCGCGAGCTCAAGATCCCCCTTCCCCCCGAGTTCGGGGCGGATCCCGGCACCACGTTCAGCGTATCCGCCTACAACGACGGATCGATCACCGGGGAGGTCGGGGAGGTCGACCCCGCCTCGCGCATGAGCGCCCGCGGCGAGAGTCCCCCGGATTCCTGATCACCACCGAACCCGTGCCACTGTCGATCTCGGGCGAGATGGGAGCGCAGTTGCAGAATGTCAGGATCACCCGCGAAGCGGTGCCCGTCACCGTGCCGGAAGCGCCCGTTCTCACCGCGCCCGTCACCGAGGCCGACATCGACGCTGGCGGCGATTCCATCACGGTCACCTGGACCAGCGCGACGAACCCCGAACGCTTCGTCGCATCCTGGGTCTTCGACGGCGTCACCGTCGGCAAGACCTTCACGGCCACGGGCACCGCGCGCGAGCTGACGATCCCGACCAGCGGGTTGCCGGCGGGTCCCGACGTCACGATCTCCGTCGTCGCCTACAACGACGGATCGTTCAGCGGACCGGCCCACTCCCTCTCGCGCATGGACATCATGTCGGTGGGCAACCCGAGGGTGATCACGATCAACCGCTGAGCACGGCCCCTGCGGGCCCGGGCGGAGCGTGTCCGGTGAAGCTCCGCCCGGGCGCCGGACCACGCTCCTCGTCCCGGATCCGCAGGGAGGGATATGAGGTCGAAGATGAAGTACGCCCTCTGACCGGCCGCAAGAGATCATCCCGCCCGCCGTCGGTCACCCCGGGGACTCTGCCGGCAACCGCGCAGTCTACGCCGTACCCACGAGCTGAATCTCGAACGTCAGGTCCTGCCCCGCGAGCGGATGGTTGGCGTCCAGAACGATCGCCTCTTCGCTGGTGTTCGCCACGGTGGCCTGGAACGTCTGTCCGTCGGGCGAGGACATCTGGAGGCGCTGACCGACTTCGGGGTCGACGTCCGCGGGGAGGTTGGAGCGCGCCACGCTGACGATGAGCTCGTCACGACGCGGGCCGTAGGCGTCGGCGGCAGGGACGGTGACGGTCTTCTCCTCGCCCTCTTCCATGCCGTCCACCGCGCGGTCGAAGCCGGGGATCACCTGGCCGGAGCCGAGCACGAACTCGAGGGGATCGCGCCCCTCGGACGTATCGAAGACGGTGCCGTCCTCGAGATGGCCGGTATAGTGGATGCGGACCGTGTCGCCCTCGTGGGCAGTCGCCATGGGAAGCTCCCGTTCTTCGTTCGGATCGATAGCGAGGGGGACGGGGCCCCCGTGTCGAAGCCTGTCCGACCCCGGAGTGGGGCACAAGTTCACGTGCTCCGGCGCGCGGGACGGCTCGAGACGAACCCTGGGACCCCGTTCCAGAACCCAGCCGATATCAGCCGGCCCTCTGCTGCATGCTCACCGCTCCGTCCCCGACGATGACCGGAACGCCGTGCTGCGCCGCCAGGCGGTTGAAGGCCGCGACCTCCTGGCTCACCAGTTGGTTGTACGTCGACACGTAGCCCTGCAGCAGCTCTCGGGCTTTGTTCATCTCGTCCTTCAGCTGCGGGCTCGGCGCCTCGTCGTAGGGGAAGAAGACGCCGTACCCGAGCCCCTGGAGGCCACCCTGGAAGTCCGCCAGGTAGTGGATGTCGTCCTCCGGCGCGTTCCGCTGCACACGCGGATCGTAGAGCGAGTCCATGAGCGTGCGGAGGTGCGCCCCGAGCGAGTCGGCGCTCGCCGCGACGGTGCTGTCCAGCGTCATGCCTTCGCTCGTCTCGTAGAGCGACCGCATGTGCTCGAGCTGTCCACGCATGGAGTGCAGCCGGTTGACCATGGTGTTCAGGGTCGTCACCTCCTTGGACAGCGTCCGCGCCGTGGCGAGCTGCGCGCGGGCGGCCGCCATGTCGAAGGGCACCGTGGGATCCGCGCGCACGTCCACCGTGGTCCGCTTCGTCTGGCCGTCGGCGGTGAGCACCACCGTGTAGCGGCCGGGGAGCACCGCCGGCCCGGGTGTGTTGCCGCCGAAGCCACCGGACCCTCCGGACTGGCCGAAGTCGAGGCGCTGGGGCCCCTTGTAGCGCAGGTCCCAGGCCTGCCGGTTCACGCCCCTCGCTCCCGGGCCCCACTCGGTGGTCACCGTGTCTCCGCCGGCGTCCAGGATGTCGATGCGCACGGGCCCGTGGTGGGCGGCCCCGGCGGCCGCACTCGTCTTGACCTTGTGCGGCAGGTAGTAGGCGACGAGCGTACCCTCGCGGCGGCCGGCGACGTGGTACTTCGAGGGCTCCAGCGAAGTCGGCGGACTGCCCGCGTACTCGACGGCCGGGATGGGCGCGAAGAGCTGCACGTGTGCGGTGTCTGCGATCTGCTCGAGGGGTGAGATGTCGTCCAGAACGAAGAGGCCGCGCCCGTGGGTGCTCACCACCAGGTCGTGGTGTCGGCTCTGGAACTTCAGGTCCCACACCGGCGCGGTGGGGAAGACGCCGTGGAGCGATGTCCAGTGCACGCCGTCGTCCCGGGAGTAGTAGACGTCCTGGCTCGTGCCGAGGGCCAGGAGCCCCTTCTGGTTCGGGTCCTCGCGCACCACGTGGGCCGGGTAGTCGGCCGGGAGCCCCTGGTCGATCGCCGTCCAGTGCCGGCCCCAGTCCGACGTGCGGTATACGTAGGGATGGTCGTCCCCGAGCTCGTGGCGGTCGATGGCGACGTAGGCCGTGCCGGGATCGAAGGGCGAGACGCCGACCTGGTAGACCCGCCCCTCCGGCGGCACGCCCTTCAGGTTCGGCCGGGTGTTCGTCCAGGTGCTGCCGCCGTCGCGCGTGACCTGGATGTTGCCGTCGTCGGTGCCCACCCAGATCACGCTGTCCGGCGCCGACGGCGCCAGGGTGATGGACAGGATCGTGCTGTACGTCTCGGCGCCGCTGATGTCCTTGAAGATCGGCCCACCACTGGTCACCTGTTGGCTCTTGTCGTTCCGCGTCAGGTCCGGGGAGATGGGCCGCCAATGCCGCCCCCCGTCGGTGGACTTGAAGACGACGTCGGCGCCGAGGTAGACGGTGTTCACGTTGGTCGGCGACACCGCGATGGGCGCGGTCCAGTTGAAGCGGTACTCGAGCTTCGACGGCGCCATCTCGTTCACGCCCTCGAGATAGGGCTGGATGAAGTGGCTCAGGCCGTCGCGGAGGTTCAGCCGGGTAATGTAGCCGTTCTGCGAGTCCACGTAGACGACGCTGGAGTCGGACTTCGAGGGTACCGCGTATTCGCCGTCGCCGCCGGTGACGTCCACCCACTGCGACTGCGGCACGCCGCCACGGCCGCGCCCCGACGAGGGGCCACACCACGCATCGTTGTCCTGCAGACCCGCACACATGTGGTACGGATCCTGGTGGTCCGTGGCCACCATGTAGGTCTGCTCGATGGGCAGGTTGTCGTCGAACGTCCAGCTCTTGCCACCGTCGTGGGTGACGTAGACGCCGCCGTCGTTGCCCTGGATCATGCGCTTCGGGTTCGTGGGATCGATCCACAGGGCGTGGTGGTCCGGGTGCACGCCGCGATCGATGGAGTGCGCCGTCTTGCCGCCGTCGTTGGACTCCATGAGCTGAAACGAGGCGAAGAAGACGTGGTTCTCGTTCGTCGGGTCCACGTTCACCTGTGAGAAGTAGAACGGGCGCACGTCCAGGGCGTGGTTGTCGCTGACCATGTGCCAGTGGTCACCGCCGTCCAGCGACTGCCACAGCATCCCCTTCTTCGACTCGATGAGGGCGTACACGTGCTGTGGGTCGCTGGGAGCGATGCCGATGGCGATGCGTCCGAGGGGTCCCTTCGGCAGCCCGTTGGTGAGCTCGTGCCACGTGTGCCCACCGTCCTCCGAGCGATAGATCCCGCTCCCCGGTCCTCCGTCCAGCAGCTCCCAGGGGAGCCGCTGCATCTGCCACATGGTGGCGAAGACGACACGGGGATTGCCGGGCACGAAGGCGACGTCGGCGGCACCCGTCGTGTCGTTCACGAACAGCGACTTCGTCCACGTCTTGCCCCCGTCCCACGTCTCGTAGACGCCGCGCTCCGGGTTCGGGACCCAGACCTTGCCCAGCGCCGCCACCACCACGTGGTCGGGGTCCGACGGGTCGACCTGCACGCTGGGGATCTGGCCCACGTTCCCGAGGCCCTCGAAGTGCCAGGACGCGCCGGCGTCGGGCGAGAACCAGACGCCGTGCCCGTCGACCATGTCGTTGCGCGGGTTGCCCTCGCCGGTGCCCACCCAGACCAGGTTGGGGTTCGACGGCGCCAGCGCCACGGCGCCGATGGACGCCGTGGGCTCGTCCTTGAACACGTCCGACCAGCTGTCCCCGCCGTCGGTGGTCTTCCAGACGCCTCCGCCGGCGGCGCCGACCCAGTAGATGTTGGGCTTCCCCGGAACGCCGACGACGGAGCTGACCCGGCCACCGGCGATGGAGGGGCCGATGTCGCGGGCCTTCCAGCCGTGGAGGAGCGCCGAGTCCAGCGCGGGCGCGGCTTGTGCGGCGAGGGGGGTGGCCGGCGCGGTGAGCACAAGAAGAGCGGACGAGAGTGGCACGGCCGCCGATATCGCACGCCGGAGCTGCCGACGTGCGGGATGTGTAGCTTGCATCGTTCCTTGTCCTTCGGGATTCCGGGATGTGCGCCGCGCGTGCCGCGCGGTGGTCCGGACCCGCCGCTGCCGCGCCTGCTCGAGGCCGTGGGAAGGCGGGCCGCGAACGTGTCCTGCGTACAGATACGACCCGAGGGAGCGACAAGCCGTTGCCTGTCCTGGCCTCCACGCGCCGGAGACCCACGGTGCCTCGGGCTTACGGATCCCGGGCCCACGTGTGTGGAGGATGGTCGACGCGTCCGGCGAAGCCGGAGGTCGGGTGGCTCCTCAGCCCCCCTCGACGCCTCTTCCCGCCAGCCTCTCCGCCGTCCTCCGCGCCTCCGCCAACCGTCCGGGGATCCCCGGACGGCCCATCCAGTTCGCCGCCACGTGGAGCCCGTCGGGGAGCCTGAACCCATCCAGCGCGCTCCAGGAGGCGTCCCAGGCCGGCATCTCCTCGCGCTCCACCGCCAGGGGGCGGGCGTCGTAGCCGGTGCAGAGACGGAACTCGTCCATGGCCAGGTGCGCCAGCGCGTCGTCGTCGAGGTGCACCACCTCGGGGTGGCGGGCGCCGCCCAGATAGGCCGTGTACACGTTGTGGCGCCCGAACATGGCGTGGTTGTACGTGACGCCCCGTAGGGCCATCTCCCTTTCGGTGAAGGCCACCTGGAAGCCCAGCCCCTCGAGGGGCGTCTCTGCGTCCAGGTGCACCACGCCCAGGGGATTGTAGCGGAGCCTGCGGAGAGAAGCGGCGGCGTCGGGCGCCACGGGGTCAAGGAGCGCCGCGGTTGCCGGCGCCGGCACCGTGAGGACCACGGCGTCGGCCTCGACAGTGCCGTCGTCGAGCTCCACGCTCCACGATCCCGAGGCGGAAGCGGTCGACGGGCCGGACGCACCGGACGTACGCGACACGCTCACCGACCTCGTCAGCCCACGCACCGGCGTCGCCACCCGGAGGCGGTCGCCCAACGCGCGGCCCAGGGCATCGGTGAGGGTCTGCATCCCCTCCTTGAACGAGAGCGGCGCCGGCGGGCTGATGCGCCCACCCCTGCGCAGGAGCGGCACCAGCAGGCTCCTCCGGATGCCGAACTCCCGGAGCACGTGACCCAACGAGAGCCCCACCACCATGTCCGCCGGATCCGAGGCGTAGAGCCCTCCGTAGAGGGGTGCCACCAGCGCCTCGTAGATCTCCCGACCCACCTTGCGCGTGAAGAAGCGGGCCACGCGCTCGTCGGGATCGGCCCCGGCGGTGAGGGGCTCCAGCAGGAGGCGAAGCTTGGCCAGCGGGCCCACGATGTCGGAGCGGAGAAAGGCGGCGGGGGAGAACGGCACCCGGCGGAGCTTGCCCCTGCGGTAGACGAACAGCGCGAGGCCGGACGGCGCGACCAGGGCCTCACCCTCCAGCTCCAGGGCTTCGACGAGCTCGCGCAGACCGGCGGTGAGGCGCGTGCGCTGCGGTCCCCACTCCAGCACGCGGCCGTCCACGCGGGCGCTCCTGATCACGCCGCCGGCACGGGGTGCGGCCTCCAGCACCACGAAGTCGGCGCCCCGGCGCTGCAGCTCCCACCCCAGGACGAGCCCGGTGATGCCTCCGCCGACGACGGCGATCATGCCTGGACGGCTCGCTCTCCGGAGGCGTCGTCGGGCACGTACGGGCTCGGCGGCAGATCGCGGGCGCCGTTGGTGCACCACGTGTCCTCCAGGGGACAGCAGCGGCACCGGGAGAGCACGCCCGCCCCGCCCGGGTCGTCGCTCAGCACCTCGGTCACCAGGTCCGCCAGGAAGCGGGGGAAGCGGGGATCGGCGTGGGGAACCGGCGCGCGGTGCATCTCCTTGCCCAGCCCCTCGACGAAGGCGCGCAGGTCGCGGTCCAGCTCCGCCAGCGTCTCCGACTGCTCGTGCATGAATGAGATGGGGACCACCACCAGGCGCCGCTCGACGCACCCGGGGATGGCATCCTCGTTGTCGGGCTGCGTCCAGCGGATGCGGCGGTTGGCGTGGTTCTGGAAGCCCACCTGGTAGCGCTCCGCGCCCAGGCCGCGGGCGACGTCCCGGCAGTGCTCGTACACGTAGCGGTCGTACCTGGCGGCGTCCCCCAGATAGCGCACGGGGGTGCCGTGCACCGAGAAGTACAGGAGCGTCTCCGGATCCCGCAGGTCGAGCCCTTCGCCGGCGACGAAGGAGCGCAGGTGCTCCACCAGCAGGGTCCGGTACGTCGGATGGTGGTGCCACCCGGACACGCCGATGAAGCGCGGGCTCCATGCGGCGGCGTCCAGGGCGGCGCGCACGTCGTCGAGCGCCGCCACCGTCGTGGAGTATCCGCACATGGGATAGACCGGAAGCCCCACCAGCGTGTCGACACCGTCGGCACGCGCCTCCGCCACCGCATCCGCGATGGAGGGCTCGGTGAACTGGAACGCGGAATAGACGCGAACGTCGCGCCCGCGGGTGCGCAGCTCGGCTTCCAGGGCTCGCGCCTGGGCCTCGGCCTGACCGTTGAGGGGCGAGCCGCCGATGGCCGCATATGCCTCCACCAGCCCCGGCGCGCGGTCCGCCGCGAGCTGCCGGGCCCGCGCCACCGCCGCTTCGTCGGTGTGACCCTCGAGGCCGGCGTTCTGGAGGAAGATCCGCTCGAGGTAGGGGCGGGCCTTCCCGAGGACCGCCTCGTCGGGCTCTCCGAAGTTCAGGACCAGCACTCCGATGGACACGCGCACGCTCCCGGAAGGTCTACGGCAGAGGGCACGGAAGGCGGGCTCAACCCGCCTTCCGGATGGACCGCTCGTGGACGTGATCCACCAGGAACGCCACCTGGTCCGGGTCCGTCGCCCGGTGGATGCCATGTCCGAGGTTGAACACGTGCGCCGCCGCCGTCGCGCCCTCCGCCAGGACCTCGTCCACGGCGTCGGCGAGCTCGGCGCGGGGCGCGAAGAGCGCCGCGGGATCCAGGTTGCCCTGGACCACCGCGTCGTCACCGAGCTCCCGGACCGCCCGGGACAGGGGAAGCGTCCAGTCGATGCCCACCACGTCGGCGCCCAGCTCGCGCACCTGGGCCATGAGCGTCGACGCGGCGTTGGCGAAGTAGACGACGGGCCGGTCCACCTCGGCGCGAATGGCCGCCACGGTCTCCTTCAGGACCGGGAGGACGAAGCGGCCGTAGGTACGCGGCCCCAGGAGCCCGGCCCACGAGTCGAAGAGCATGAGGACGTCGGCTCCGGCGCGGGCCTGCGCCACCAGGTACGCGGCCATGGACGTGCCCAGCAGCCGGAGCAGGTGCGCGGCCGTCCGCGGCTCGCTGTGCAGGAAGGCACGGGCCTCGGTGAAGCTCTTCGAGCCGCCGCCCTCCACCAGGTAGCAGAACAGGGTGAAGGGCGCTCCCGCGAAGCCGATGAGCGCCACGTCGCGCCGCAGGTCGGCGCGGACCAGGCGCAGCGTCTCCAGCACGAAGCCCACGTGCTCGTCGGGCACCAGCGTCCGCAGGGCCCGGACGTCCGCCTCGGAGCGGACGGGCTGGTCCAGGACCGGTCCGGGGGCGAAGTCCAGGCCGACCCCCATCCCCTCCAGCGGGGTCATGATGTCGCTGAACAGGATGGCGGCATCGAGGGGGAAGCGCTCCACCGGCTGCAGGGTGATGCGCGCGGCGATCTCCGGCGTCTTGGTGGCGGTGAGGAAATCCACGTGCTCCCGGAGCCTGCGGTACTCGGGGAGGTAGCGCCCCGCCTGCCTCATGATCCACACGGGGGGCCGGGGTCCGCGCACGCCGCGGCACGTCCGCTCGAGGAGCGTCGCGGGCTCAGCCACGGGGGAAGTCCGCGCCCTTCATGGTCTCTTCGGCGGCCTCGAGGGTGCGCTCCACGTCCTCCGGCGTGTGCGCGTACGACCAGAACCAGGCCTCGAAGGGGCTGGGGGGAAGGTGGATGCCCCGCCCGAGCAGGCCATGGAAGAGCGCGGCGAAGCGCTCGCGGCTCGCCGCCGCCGCGGAGGGCCAACCCGTCACCGGCTCCTCGGAGAAGAAGAGCGAGCCCATGGCACCGGCACGGTTCCACCGCAGCGGGATGCCCAGCCGGCGCCCCAGCTCCCCGAAGCCCGCATCGAAGGCGCGTCCCAGCGCCTCGAGGTGCTCGTAGATGCCCGGCTCCTCGTCGAGGTAGCGCAGCGTCGCCAGCCCCGCGGCCACCGCCAGAGGATTGCCGGAGAGTGTGCCGGCCTGGTAGACGGGCCCGTCGGGGGCGATGCGGTGCATGAGATCCGCCCGGCCGCCGTAGGCGCCCACAGGGAGCCCCCCGCCGATGACCTTGCCCAGGGTGGTGAGGTCCGGCGTGACGCCGTAGCGCGCCTGCGCGCCGCCGGGGCCCACGCGGAAGCCCGTCATCACCTCGTCGAAGACCAGGAGCGCGCCGTCCTCGCGGCAGAGCGCCTGCAGCCCGTCCAGGAAGCCGTCCACCGGGGGCACGCACCCCATGTTGCCGGCCACGGGCTCCACGAACACCGCGGCGATCTCGCCGGGATGTGCCTCGAAGAGCGCCTGGACGCCGGCCAGGTCGTTGTAGTCGGCGACCAGCGTGTCGGCTGCGGCCCCGGCGGTGACGCCGGGGCTCGAGGGCGTGCCGAGGGTCGCGGCGCCGGACCCCGCGTCCACCAGGAAGCTGTCGGCATGGCCGTGGTATCCGCCCCGGAACTTCACCACGCGGTCGCGGCCCGTGGCGGCACGCGCCAGCCTGAGCGCGCTCATGGTGGCCTCGGTGCCGGAGTTCACCAGACGCACGACCTCGAGGCCGGGGACGCGGGCCACCAAGGCTTCCGCCAGGAGCACCTCGCCTTCGGTGGGGGCGCCGTACGAGGTCCCGGCGGCCAGAGCGTCGGCCAGGGCGCGCATCACGGCCGGGTGCGCGTGGCCCAGGAGCATCACCCCCCAGGAGCCCACGTAGTCCAGGTAGCGGTTGCCGTCCACGTCCTCCAGGAAGGCGCCCCGCGCCGAGCGGATGAACGGCGGCGTCCCGCCCACCCCCTTGAAGGCGCGCACCGGGCTGTTCACCCCTCCGGGGATGACCTCCCGTGCCCGCTCCATGAGGCGCTCGCTCCCGGCCAGGGTGGGCTCCCGCGGCTTGTCGATGCTCATGCCGTTTCCGGCTCTTTGTTGGTCAGCTGCACGCATGCGTCCACCAGTCCTTCCACTCCGCTCTTCGGCCCCACTTCCACGTCCGGGACGCCCAGCTCCGCCAGGGCCCGGGCGGTGGTGCCGCCAATGGCGGCAACGCCCGTACCCGCGAGCCCCCCGGCGAGATCGCCCAACGCCTCCGCGAGGGAGCGGACCGCCGATGGGCTCGCGAACGTCACCACGTCCACGCCCGATGCGAGGTCCGCCCGCACCTGCGCCGGGTCCGGCGGGGCGGCGCGCACGTGGTACGCCTCCACGCGGTGCACGTCCGCGCCGTGGGCCCGCAGGGACTCCTCCAGGACCGGCCTGGCCAGCGAGCTCGCCGGGAAGAGCACGCGCGCGCCGCCGAGCTCAGCGGCGGCCGCCATGGCCTCCGCCAGGGCGCTCGCGCCCTCGCCTCCAGCCACCACGTCGACCCTCCAGCCCCGCGCCTCCAGCGCGGAGGCCGTGGCCTTCCCTACGGCCGCCACCCGGGGGGTCTTTCCCGGCGGCCCGCACCGATGGGCGAGGGCGCTCACCGCCCGGGGGCTGGTGAAGGCGATCCAGCCGTACGTCGCCAGGGAGCGTGCCGCTTCCTCCAGGGGAGCCGGATCCCGGGGAGGCTCGACGACGAGGGTGGGCCAGATGAGCACCCGCGCCCCGTCGGCGACGAGGCTCCGGACCAGCGGGTCTCCGGGGTCGCCGTCGCGCGTGGTGGCGACGACGCGGCCGTCGAGACGACCCGTCAACGCGCGCGCTCCGGCGCGCCCTGCGCGCGGGAACGGGCGGGAGGGGCGCCGGCCCAGACCGCGTCGCGCAGCGAGGCCAGCCCCAGCCTCTCCAGGAGCTCCTCGGCCACGGCCACACCGGCTCCGTCGGCGTCCCGGACGCTGCCCCGGTGGCTCGCCCAGGTGGCGCCCTCCGGCGTCACTGCGGCGGCGCGCACCTCGAGAACTTCGAGCGTGTCTCCCACCTGCCCCCCGGCCTCCCTGCCGGCCCTGGCCAGCACGCCCACCGGCGCCTGGCAGCCGGCCTCCAGGCGGCGGAGACACGCTCGCTCGGCGGTGACCTCGGCCCGTGCCGCGGGGTCGTCGAGGGATCCGACCAGCTTCGCGGTGAGCTCGTCGTCCGCGCGGATCTCCAGGGCGAGGGCACCCTGCGCGCCGGCGGGGAGCATGGCGTCGCCGGGCAGCACCTCCACGATGCGGTCGCCCAGACCCACGCGGCGCAGCCCGGCGACGGCCAGAACCACGGCGTCCAGCTTGCCCTCGTCCACCGCCTTCACGCGGGTGGGCACGTTGCCCCGTTGGTCGCGCACGTCGAGGTCCGGGCGGGCGAGGGCCAGGAAGTTCTTCCGGCGCGTGCTGGACGTCCCCACCCTGGCCCCCGACGGCAGATCGGCCAGGGTGGCCCCCCGGCTGACCAGGGCGTCGCCGGGATCCTCCCTGGCGGGGATGGCGCCCAGCGTGAGGCCCTCGGGGAGCACGGTGCCCAGGTCCTTGCACGAGTGCACGGCCAGGTCGATGCGCCCGTCCAGGAGCGCTTCCTCGATCTCCTTGGTGAAGAAGGCCTGGCCCAGGTGCGGACCCAGCGGTACGTCGGTGATGCGGTCTCCCGAGGTGCGGATCTCCACCAGCTCCACGGACAGGCCCGGGTTCTCCGACTCCAGGGCGGCGGCCACGCCGCGGGACTGGGCCAGCGCCAGCAGCGAACCCCGCGTGCCCAAGCGCAGGCCCAGGCGCGGGGTCGTCACGACGCTTCCCGTTCCGAGCCGAAGTCGTGCGTGAGTCCGAAGAGCGACGTGGCGGTCTCGAGGAGCCTTCGGCCCTCGTCGTCGTCCGGGTCGGCCTCCCGCAGCACCAGGGTGGGGCAGTGCAGCATGGAGCGCGCCAGCGAGCGCGCCAGGCGCAGGAGACGCTCCCGCTCCTCGGGGCTGCGGCCCCGGGCGTAGCGCTCGGCCTCCTCCCGGGCGATCTGCAACACGTGCTCGCGCACCGCCGTGAGCACCGCCGCTGACTGTCGGGTGCGCAGCCATTTCATGAACACGTCGGCGTCCTCGCGCACCATCGCCTCGGCACGCGGCGTCTCGGCGGCGCGCGCCTGTCGGGCGGCCTCGACCCCCTCGAAGACGGCGTCCAGGTCCATGATGTGCGCGCCCGGGAGCTCGGCGAGGTCCGGGTGGAAGTTGCGGGGGTGCGCCAGGTCCAGGAACCAGCGCTGGCGCTCGGGCGCCTCCGCCAGGACGTCGCGGAGGATCGCCGCCGTCAACAGGTCGTCGCGCTCGGCCACCGTACCCACCACGATGTCGGCGTCGCGGACGAGGGCGGGCAGGTCGTCGAGGCCCGTGGCCTCGCCGCCCAGCTCGGCGGCGACCCTCTCGGCCTTCGACAGCGTGCGGTTGGCCACCGTGAGGCGGGTCAGGCCCTCCTTGCGCAGCAGGCGCGCCATGAGAACGCCGGTGTCGCCGGCTCCCAGGACCACCGCCGAGAGCGCCTCCAGCGAGCCCAGCTCCTGCTGGAGGAGCGCCAGCGAGGCGCCGGCCAGGGAGACCGCGCCGCGGCCCACGGCCGTCTCGGTGCGCACGCGCTTGCCGGCGCCGAGAGCGTGCTGGAAGAGGCGGTGCAGAAGGGTCCCCGCCGTGTCGCGGGTACGCGGGTGCTCCAGGGCGTCGCGCACCTGGCCGATGATCTGTGCCTCGCCGTAGACCACCGAGTCGAGGCCGGCGGCCACACGGAAGAGATGGACCGCCGCGTCCACGTTGCGGTGCACGTAGGAGTGGGCCTCGAGGTGCGTGGAGGGGACGCCGATGCGCCGCGCCAGGAGCTGGCGCAGCACGCGGAGCGCCCGCTCCGGCCGCTGACTCACGCCGTACACCTCCACCCGACCGCAGGTGGCGAGGGGGACCGCCTCGTCGAGGAAGCCCCGGGCGATGAGCATGCCCAGGGCGTCGTACATCTCCTCGACGTCGAGGTGCAGATGGGCCCGCTCTTCGGCGGACGCCACGGACTGGCTGCTGCCCAGAACGAATACTTCCTGTGTGATACCGCTCAACCCAGAGTCTCCAACCAACGCTCGGGGTCCAGGAGCACGCCGGTGTGCAGGGGCGTGTCGGACTTGGTGTAGCGCCGAGCCTCGGTATCGCGGAGCTCGTATACGAGCCGCGAGAAAAGGGGCAGGTCATCGGTCTCGTAGACCACCACGAACTCGTGGTCCTGGAGACCGAAGGAATAGAGCAGGAGTTGCGTGATCTCGCGGTACTGCTTCCCGATGCGGATGTGCTCGTTCATCATCCCCTGGCGCGTGTCACGGCCCAGGAGGTACCACTCGGCGGTCTTGGTGAACGGGTACATCACCAGATAGGGTGCGCGCTCGGGAGCGAACGGGTCGATCTCCTGCGCGGAGCGGGCCCTGTTGCTGTACTCCGAGGGACGTGTCATCCCCCAGAGCACGTGGACCGGCTCCAGGATGTCGCGGAACGCGTTTTCCGCGGCGGCGCGGGACGTGAAGAAGTCTCCCGCGTCGTTGGGCCGGGGCAGGCGCGCCGAGCTCCAGACCAGCACGTCGCCGCCGGATTCGATGCCGCCCACCAGGTAGAGGTGCGCCGTCTCGGCGGTGCCCGCGAGGCCGGCGAGCCAGTCGGCCGCCCGCGCGCGCCGCGTGCCGCCGTCCAGCTCCCAGAAGCGGGGGGTGTAGCGGTAGGTCGCGAAATGGCCCAGGGCCACGGCCTCCGCCTCGGCGGA
>Ga0315535_1000424_pt1 | contig 30039 bp, 22 predicted proteins | sample SalMarSW160220MG_2_FD_203092 | JGI IMG/M metagenome (GOLD analysis project Ga0315535, IMG submission 203092) | Salt marsh sediment microbial communities from the Plum Island Ecosystem LTER, Massachusetts, United States - Salt Marsh Sediment SW1602-20 ... | reverse complement strand
TATTCGTTGCCTTATATCCGTTGATTCAGGGCAATAATTATATCATGCATATTTTCATTCTTTTCTTCATTTGGTCTGTAGTGGCATCCAGCTGGAATCTGCTCATGGGATATGCTGGAATCTTCTCTCTGGGTAACATCGGATATTTCGCCATCGGGGGTTACATCTCGGGCATTCTGGCCAAAGCCTTCGGGTGGTCTCCGTGGCTTTGTATTTTTCTTGGTGGCCTGGGCAGCACAGCTCTGGTAACTGTTTTTGTGGGTCTCCCATCATTAAAGTTAAGTGGCATTTATATTGCGTTGTTATCCTTGATATTTGCCGATTCGCTGCCGACCATCTTAACCCAGACGCGCTCAATTACTGGAGGGGCGATGGGATTGCATGATATTCCACCGCTTTTTGAAGGCATTACACGCATGCAATCATACTATATCACTTTCATTGTTTTTCTGTTAATGCTGGCCATTATTTATAAGATCATTAACTCCTCGACGGGGCTTGCCTTCGTGGCTCTAAGAGATTCCGCGGGTTTTGCCAAAGCACTCGGTGTCAATGAATACAAAGAAAAAATCAAAGTTTTTGCGATGGTTTCATTTTTGACTGGGGTCGCTGGTGGTTTTTATGCGCATTACCTTGGCGATATATCACCAACGACATTAGGCATCGAACCGTTTCTATTAACTATTGCAATGATGGAAATGGGAGGTACCGGTCGTTTTCCTGGAGCCGTATTGGGGGCTGTAATTATTGTTTTCGGAAACGAGTTTCTGCGACTTGCCGGAACTTTTCGGTTGGCATTGCTGGGAGCGTTGATATGTGCCATCATCCTTTTTTTCCCAGGCGGTGTCATGCAGTTTATTGATTGGATCGATAAACAAATTGGCCGGTTGCGACGGCGTGAGGTCATTGCAGTTGTGTCTAAATAGCTTGCCCAAGAAAAGTTAGACAGCTTTGCTGGAGGAGATTGCAATGAATGAGCGTTTGATAATTCAAAACGGGAATGTCATTACTATGGCAGCTGAACACCTTCGAGCCCAAGCACTGGCTATTGAGAACGCCGAAATTGTGGCTGTGGGAGATAATGCAGCTGTTCAAGGTCTTATTAACCAGGGCTGGCCGGTATTAGATCTGGCAGGTAAAACTGTATTGCCCGGGTTTATCGATACCCACGAGCATATGATGCTCAGCGGCCTTATGGCCTCGGCTGTTCATCTTGATGATGTTGAAAATCTTGCACAGCTTCTGGAAAAAATTTCTCAAAAAGCAAAGGAAACCGAAAAAGGTGCCTGGATCCGTGCTAGTTATTTCAATGAACAAGATATCACTGAAAGACGCATGCCTACGCGGGCCGATTTGGATCGGGCTTGCCCCGATCACCCGGTTTTTTTACTGCATGCCACCTGTCACCTGTGTTCTTTTAATTCTAAAGCGTGGGAGGCTATCAGAGTTCCGATGATTCTTGAGGGATTGGATATGCTGGATGGCAAACCCACCGGTGTCATACGCGATCCTGGAATTTTGACGTTTGTCCACCCGACTATGAGCAAACTTACGCCGGATGAATCCAAAATAGGGTTCTTGAAAGAGGCCGCTCGGAGGGCTCTGAAAAAGGGGATCACGACTCTTCATGCCTTAGACGGCGGAGACCTCGGAGCCGGAGATACCAAGATTATCTGGCTGAACCGCGATCAGTTACCGGTCAAAGTTGTGTGCTACAATCAATCTATGCTTTTGAGTGAGGTGCAGGAATTAGGGCTTCCGCGGGTGGGGGGTTGTATATGCGCTGATGGTGCTTTCGAGGCACATACGGCGGCTCTCTTTGAACCTTACGCCGATGAACCCGACAATTATGGAACATTGACGTTCAGTCAGCAAACCATGGACGAATTTATCTTGGAAGCCAACCGCGCCGGGCTTCAGGTGGCGGTACACTGCGAATCGGAGCGTTCTATCGAACAGGTACTGTGGGCCATGGAAAAGGCCTTGCGGGATTTTCCTCGAACTGACCACCGTCATAGAATTGAACACTTGGAACTCCCTACAGCTAATCAAATCACCCGAATGGCCAAAGCAGGGATTATGGCTTCCATGCAACCAGCATTTTTGCCAGCCTTTGTTGGCCAGAAGAGTTTGGAACTTTATGAGCCTTTACTGGGGAAAGCTAGACTTAGGTGGGTTCACCCATACCGAACAATCCTTGATCATGGTATTCCTATCAGTGGTGGTTCAGATAGTCCGGTTACCTCCTATGATCCTTTGGCCGGAATACAAGCAGCGATCAACCATCCCAATGTTGAAGAGCGGGTCACCCTTCACGAAGCAATTGAGATGTTCACTTCTGTGGCTGCTCGGAGTGCTTTTGAGGAAAAAGAAAAAGGAACGATCGAATCGGGTAAGTCCGCCGATCTTGTTGTTCTTGATAAAGATCCCTTTAAGGTCGGCGTGGATAGTATATCATCCATAAAGATTGAGATGGTTTTTGTAAAGGGACACCGCTATGATCCAAACTCTCTTTAAATGAAATTCAATAAAAAAGTCGATAAACTGGTGCTTATGAAATTCAGGAACCTTTCAAGGTTGGCACCTATGTTTCGTTCAAAGCTATTGACGCTATCGAAGGGTTTTGTTAATGAGGAAAGCTAGAAGTTGCATGTTATTTCAACAGGATTCTGTTAGAATTTCACGGGTAAATTCGGCGAAAAAGGAAAATCTATTTTATTGCTATCATTTTTGCTCGACATTTTAGCCAGTCAACCTTATGTGTCCGCAACTAAATGAAAAATATGGAGACATTCGCAAACACGTCCTATGGGATCGGGCTCTGAACTAATCATATGGGAAAAACTATACGGAATTTACTGATTTTATCTGGTTTTTTCTTCTGTTTGGCGGTCGCTTTGGTTATGCCCTCTTCGGCCGGCGGTGAAAAAAAAATATTCCTGAAACGTCAAGCCCCTAGGTATTATATCTACCCTGAGTATTTGGCAACCTGTCCTGACCAAAAAGCCAAAATTCGGTGCTATCACTATCATTGGGATTGGATATGTGAGAAAGATGATAACCTTTACTGGGATCGACGTTTGGAAGCTGCAGCTTATGCAGCCTGTGGCTGTCCCTTGCCAGATGACATCGCTCCTGCTTCACCCTTCAAATCGGGAAAACCCAGAAAAGGGATTTTCAGTCCACGTGACACATTTTGACCCCACATCTGCCCGAAGAATTGAGAAATCAAACAAAATCTATCGCGTGGTTGGAACCGAGACTTGCCTGTAAGGTGATAAGGGATGATGAAACGAGGAAAATAATTGGAGTTCAAGGGCTTAGGGCGCAAAGCGTAAGGCGCAGGGAAAGGAAAACGACGCTGATCTATTAGGTACCCTGCGCCCTATGCCCTGAGCTTGGCGCCTAAAACGTAATTGTTTGCCATCGCAGATTTTTCAAGGAGGGACACTGTGTTTCCACGATCGCCTTTTTCACCGCCGAAAGATAATCTTCCATTTTCCGGGATTGCCACCTTTGCGGGGTATCCCTTGTGGGAGACAGGGCAAGATGTCGACGCCGTGTTCCTGGGTATTCCCTACGATGAAGGGACTACCTACCGATCGGGGACCAGGTTCGGCCCCCGGGCAATTCGCGATGCCTCCATGTTTTACAGTTACGAGGGAGTGGAAGGGCGGTTCTACGACGCAGACAGACGCCGCTGGATCCTTTCCGGAAAGAAGGTGGTCGACGCCGGAGACGTTCCCATAGAGCCTCTGTGCCTGGAAAAGAACTGGACCGCAGTCACAAATAGCATTACAGCAATCCTGGACGCCGGCGCGGTGCCTGCCATTGCGGGCGGGGATCACTCGATCACGTTTCCTGTTATGCGGGCGCTCAAGGGACGGAAGACTCACTATGTCCACTTCGATACCCACGTGGATTGCGACAGGATCAGTTACAGCACCTACACCCATGGAAGTCCCGTTCTCCTTATCAGGGAAGAGGGGCTTGCAGAGAGCATCACGATTATCGGCGTCAGGGGACTGACAAATGCGGGTCAGGACATCGCCTGGGCAGAAGAAAATGGTATTAAAATACTCACCGCCAGAGAACTCAGAACGTGGCTGTCAAATCCCCGTCCCTCTCTTTTTGAGGAGGGCGACTATTATGTGAGCCTGGATATTGATTTCTTTGATCCTTCTCTTGCGCCCGGCACAGGCACACCTGAGCCCGGGGGGCTCTTTTTCGAGCATTTCTCCGACGTGCTCGATGTCCTTGCGCAAAGAGGAAAGATCGTCGGTTTCGATGTAGTGGAAGTAAATCCTTTTCTGGACGACCGGAGTGCCGTTACCGCTCACCTGGCCGCTCGCTGTATCCTGGAACTCATGAGTGCGGCGCTTGACAGAGCGTAACAAGAATCGATCGGTACCCCGTCGTCCCTGGGTGCTGCAGAAAGGCCGGCGGGATATGTGGTCCTTGACGATGTTAGGTTTCACTTGACATTTAAGCTTTGACATTTGTCTCTTTTCCGGTTTATCCGGGCTAGGATATGCCTATGTCTGTGACGGGAGATACGGGGCTGGCGGTCAAAGGGATCGACAAAAGTTTTGGCGAGGTGCAGGCCCTCAAAGATGTATCCCTGGATGTCTATGAAGGGGAGTTCTTCACGTTGTTGGGACCTTCCGGGTGCGGAAAGACCACGCTCCTGCGCATCATTGCGGGCCTTGAGCTTTCCGACAGAGGTGAAGTCATTCTCGGAGGGGAGGATATTACAACCTTGCCCGCGACGAAGCGCCAGGTCAACACGGTTTTTCAGAGCTACGCCCTTTTCCCCCATCTCACCATCTTTGAAAATGTCGCCTTCGGTCTCAGGTCCCGAAAGTATCCCAAACATGAAGTGGAAAGCCGCGTCAGCAAGCGGTTGGAAATGCTCGGCCTCCAGGAAATGGCCGACCGGCATCCCCATCAGCTGTCGGGCGGACAGCAGCAGAGGGTAGCCCTTGCCCGCGCACTGGTTAATGAACCCAAGGTCCTGTTGCTGGACGAACCCATGTCCGCGCTGGATGCAAAGCTGCGTGCCCAGGTCCAGGTGGAACTGAGGAGGCTGCAGAGGAAACTGGGACAGACTTTTATCCTGGTTACCCACGATCAATCAGAGGCCATGGTGGTTTCGGACCGTATCGCCGTGATGAACCAGGGGAAAATCATACAGTTCGGCTCGCCGAAAGAAGTATATGAACAGCCGGAGACCCGGTTTGTGGCTGAATTTCTTGGCGCGGCGAATCTGCTCCAGGGAAGAAAGGAGAACGGAGGAATTGAAACCAGTGTGGGATTTTTTGCCCTGAAACGCGAACCCAAATGGGAAGAGGGAACCGTGGCCATTCGGCCCGAGCGAATTTGCATTGCGGACGGTCCGTCCTCCGTCAACGGCATCAGGGCGCAAATCAGGGAAGCAATTTACCGGGGAACGGATATCGATCTCTGGCTTGATCCCGGCCCGCTGAGGGTTCGTACGGCCACCTACCGGGACTATGCGGTCGGTGAGGAAGTCTGGCTGGAGTTTCCTCCGGAAGCCTTGGTGATACTGGATGAATAGAGTACTTATCTGGTACGGCGAGTTGACGACTCAGCGCCGCCTGACAAAACAGGGGCTGCAATTCCTGGGCGTCGGGATGCTCTGGATCCTGCTTTTCCTTGTCCTGCCTGGACTGGTCCTGGTGGTGGTCAGTTTTGCGACCCGTGGTTCCTACGGTCAGCTCGAGTGGACGTTTACCATTGAGAATTATAAGCGGCTGCTGGGTTTCAGCGTTTTCGGGTGGACCGCCGACTACATCATTATCTTATGGCGGTCCGTCTGGGTTGCCTTTGTGACCAGCCTGATCGCAGTCATTCTCTCCTACCCTTTATGTTTCTTCATCTGCAGCCGCCCGGAAAGGACCCGGTACCTGTGGCTCATGCTGGTGATCATCCCTTTCTGGACCAATATGGTGATACGAACCTATGCCTGGTTCCTGATCCTGGCGCCGGAATTTCCTCCTGCGAGGCTCGCGAATCTGCTGGGATTCATCCCCCCGAACACCCCGCTCTACCCCAATGCATTCGCGGTGTATATCGGAATGGTCACCATCTTCCTCCCGTTCGTTGCTCTGCCGCTCTACGCGAGCGTAGAACGGCTGGACTGGGCTCTTGTGGAGGCGGCCCAGGATCTTTATGCATCCAGGGTAAGAGTATTCACGCAGGCTATCCTGCCGCAGACATTACCGGGGCTTTCCGTGGGCGTGATATTGACGTTTGTTCCTGCCATGGGAATGTTTGTGGTGCCTGACCTGCTGGGGGGAGCCAAGTATATGCTGGTAGGAAACCTGATCGAGCAGCAGTTCGGCGCCAGCCGCGACTGGCCTTTCGGCGCGGCGGTCAGCATGGGACTGATGCTGCTCACCATGTTGAGCCTCTATTTTTACCGAAGGAAGCACAAGGAGATGCAATTCGTATGAGAAGGCTCCATCCGGCGGTGACCTCGCTTGCCATGATCACTTTTGCGTTCATGTATGTGCCCCTGATTGCCGTGGCCATATTTTCCGTCAACGCCACGCGTTACGGGCTGGCGTGGCGTGGTTTTACCCTGGACTGGTACGTCAAGCTCATGCATAATGACATCATCCTGAACGCGGCATGGAACAGCCTGGTCCTGGCGGTGGTGTCCACCGTGGTGGCGACCATTCTGGGAACCGCCTTGGCGATCGGCATGGACCGGTTTCCCTGGACAAAGAGGGTGGGCACAACGTTTGACCTTCTCCTGCATCTGCCGGTCGTGGTCCCGGACATCATTTTCGCTGCAGCGCTGGTGGTGGCCTTCGGGCTCCTGCGCGCGCTCTCCTCTCTGTTCGAGCCGGGGCTACTCAATATGATCATCGGGCACATTACTTTTCAGGTGTCCTTTGTGGCCCTCGTGGTGCGCAGCCGTTTAGTGAGCATCGGAAGAGACGTGGAAGAAGCGGCGCGCGACCTTTTCGCCACCACCCCGTATCTCTTGAGGCGGGTGATGCTCCCGCTTCTGATCCCGGGGATCGTGGCAGGGGCCATGCTGGCCTTTACTCTGTCGCTGGATGACTTCGTCATCAGCTTCTTTACCGCCGGTCCCGACTCGGTAACGCTGCCGCTCTTTATCTTTGCGGCGGTGCGGCGGGGGGTAACCCCCCAGATCCATGCCCTGTCCACCCTTGTCCTGTTGACTACGGTCATCCTGATCATCGGCATGGAACGGTTCACGCGGAAAAAATGAAATACTGAGGAGGACCGTCAACACGTTGTAAATAAGTTTGCGTTTAAAATAGGCAAGAATTCACGTTGCAGTCGCATTTAATGTCAAATTCCAAAATCGAAATGTCAAATCAATGTCAAATGTCAAATGACGAAGCGAACGGGAAGCTCTCACCGCTGTGACTTCTTCGATCTTCCATAGCTGCAGCAGGCAGGTGGGTAGCATATATTTTGTCATAGGAACGTTTGCATTTCGTTTGACATCTGGGCATTTCGGTATATCAGGTGGGGTGTTTAGGGGGTAATTCAAAGAAGAAGGGAGAAGGAAGATGAAAAAACTGACGGTGTTATTGGTGGCATTTTTTGTTGCTTTTGGGGGAACAGCCCTTGCCGCGGACAAGGAACTCAAGATATTCATCTGGTCCGAGTATATGGATGAGGTGAACATGCCCAAGGCCTTTGAAGAGGCGACCGGAATCAAGGTCCATCTGGACTTGTATGAATCCAACGAAGAGATGCTGGCCAAGCTGCAGGCAGGCGGAGTGAGCCTCTATGATATCGTGGTGCCCTCCGACTACATCATGCCCAGCATGATCAAACTTAAACTGCTCCAGCCCCTGGACCACTCCAAGATCCCCAACCTGAAGAACCTTGGCGCCAGGTTCAGGAACACCACGTTTGATCCGGGAAACAAATACTCCGTGGGCTGGCAGTGGGGGACGGTCGGCCTCATGTATCGGAAGGACAGAATCAAGGATGCCGACGTCCAGTCCTGGGCCATCCTTTTTGACCCGAAGCGGGATCCCGGACCTTTCTGTCTCCTGGACTCCGTGCGGGAGATGATGGGCATTACCCAGCGCTATCTGGGATATGATTTCAACAGCGTCGTTCCGAAAGAACTCAAGGCCGCATCCGATTTGCTCATCCAGACAAAGAAAAGACCTTCCTGCCTGGGTTTCAAGGGGGGCGTTGGTGGAAAAAATGATGTGGTGGCCAACGCGGCGGCAGCGGCGATCGTCTACAACGGAGACGCGATCCAGGCCATGGCCGAAGACCCGAAAAACCTGGGATTTGTGGTGCCGAAAGAAGGGAGCGAAATCTGGCTCGACAGCATGTGTATCCCGGCCGAGGCGCCCCATCCGGACGCGGCTCACAAGTGGATCAACTGGATCCTGGACCCCAAGGTCGGCGCTTCGCTCTCCAATTACAATCATTATGCCACGCCCAACGAGGCGGCCATGCCGTTCCTGGATAAGGAAGACCTGGCCAATCCCGGCGTGTGGCCGACTCCTGAGATCATGAAGACCCTTGAATTCACCAAGGACCTTGGTAAAGACACCCAAATCGTTGACCAGGCATGGACCCGGGCAAAGTCACACTAAACCGCTTCTTCATCTTCTGATAATCCGAGCGACGGACATAGACTCCCTGCCAGAGTCCGAATCGCCGTTCGGGTTATCGATCTCCCTTCTCCGCGGTATTCCTGTGAAGACATGCAGATCGCATTAAAGCAGCAAAGCGGTTTTTGCACTTGCCATCGTCACATCCAATGATCTATTAATCTTTCTAAGGCGAGAGGACGGATTCATGTAAACGCTCTATCACCGGGTTGGTTTCGGTTGTTCGCCTTTTTCCAAGACGAGGACGAGGAAAGGGCCTTGAATCTATATGCTGAAGAGAAAGGAGAACGGCATGCAAGCAACTCTGCAAATTGACCATCATGCCGATATTCTGAATGCCGTTATAGAATCGTCATTTGACGGCCTTTGGATTTGTAACGCCGAAGGGCAGGTTTTGAAAATCAATCGAGCATCGGAGAAGATAAACAGCATTTCCGCGGACCAGGTTGTTGGAAAAAATGTGAAAGATTTGGTTGCAAGAGGTTTTTTTGATAGATCGGTAACGCTTGAAGTTATAAAGACGAAAAGAAGGCTTTCAATGTTACAAAAGGAAAAAAATGGTAAAAACTTACTGGTAACAGGTAACCCTATTTTTGTTGATAATGTATTAACCTATATTGTTGTAAATGATCGGGACATCACTGAATTGATCCACCTCAAGGAGGAACTCGAAGAGAGCCGGGAAATGTCCAAAAAGTACCGACAAAAGCTGCAAGAGGTACTCGACAAGGAGATGGAAGAAAAAGAAGGCCTTGTTTTTTGCAGCAAGGAGATGAGAAAAGCCTATGAAATGATCCAAAAGGTTTCGGAGGTTGGCGTCACCGTTTTCCTCCAGGGTGAATCGGGAGTAGGTAAGAGCCGGATTGCCCGCTTGATACATGAATATTCCGATAGGCGGAAAGGCCCATTCATCCATGTAAACTGCGGGGCAATCCCCGCGACGCTTCTTGAAAGCGAACTGTTCGGATATGTTAAGGGAGCCTTTACCGGCGCCAAAAATGAGGGGAAGCCAGGGATGTTCGAAATGGCGGATAAGGGGACACTGTTTTTGGATGAGATCACAGAAATGCCGCAGGATCTCCAGGTAAAAATACTCCATTTTCTTGACAGCGAAAAAATCAAGCGAGTCGGCGATACCGTCACCAGGAAGATTGATGTGAGAATTATTGTTGCATCGAACCGTAACATTCATGCCTTGGTGAAAAAGAAACAGTTCAGAGAGGACCTCTTTTTCAGGATCAACATTGTCCCCATAGAAATTCCGCCCCTACGGAAGAGAAGGGAAGACATTCCTCTGCTTTTATCCTATTTTTTGGAACGTTACAATGTGCAGTATGGAAAGTCGCTTTCCCTGGACAGGGAAGTTGCTGACCTGCTGTGTCAATACTTATTTCCCGGCAATATACGTGAGCTTTCTAATCTTGTTGAGCGCCTAGTGGTTCTGGCGCAAGAATCGGTTATTTATAAGGAAGATATTCCGCGACAAATCATTGAAAGTGTTATCATGTCCCCATCAGGAACTGATAGGAGCGTCTTGTTTCAATTTTCTTTGAAGCAAGCAATGGAAAAGGTCGAACGAGAAGTTATTGAAAATGCCAAGAAAATATGCAAGACTCAGGTGGAACTCGCTGATTTTCTAGGAGTGAGTCAGCCGACGGTCGCAAGGAAAATCCAGAAACATAGCCTTCAAAAGAGCTGCTGAAATCCGATATTCATAAAATTGCATATGCATGCGACAATGCATAATATTCATTATTGCATATTCCCTTCTTGGCGTGACTAAGGAGCTTTTAATCACAAGAAATATTCATAAATGAATAATCATCAACGGCAAGCCTCGTTATCGATTTTGCCCGCTCGTCATTTCCAAATTCTCTGAGGACATATGTTTTGATTAACATATCAATAAGATGGCTCTACGGATTCTCTGCAGACATGGTGAATTTCAGGATCATTTTCCTCTGGCTCGATTCTTGCTTAGCATATACTGATCGATCTTTCCTTTGAGCTCCTATTTTGTGAGACTGAGACAGTTTGGATGCATGTGGAAAATGTGCGATTTTGCAAACATCTAGGCTGCTGAAGCCCTGAACAGGTAAGAGTTCAGGTGATGCATTTAACCGATTAGAGACAGTTGATACCAGCTTCACGTGTTTGGCAATTATAGTCTCTAAGACGCGGCTATGTTGCTAAACGAAAAACTGGCCCATAAGACTGCTTCAGGCTTACGACCCATTTCATGATTTGTTCTCGCACATCATTGTCTTTTCTGGAGCTGCTGTGTTGAGATTCCGCACGCGCACTCGTGGTTGCCAGTTTACTTTCCATCTCTGAGGAGAACTACAATTCTGTCCTTTCTGGATCCAGTAAAGGATGAATTTGCGGACGAAGTATTGGGAATAACGCAGTTGTAACGGAGCGGTAGGCTGAGGCATTTGTCATAACACTATAATTTTTTACAGGGAGGGGTTGGCATGAAAAAAGTATTCTTGGTTTTGTTGGCTTTGGTGATCGTGGCGGGGATCTGGACAACCAGCGATCAGCAGATATTTGCTGCTGAGACCGTGAAAATTGGTTTCAATGCTCCACTTTCAGGCCCCTCAGCTGCTTGGGGTCTTCCTGGTTTGGAAGGCGTCAGCATTTGGCTCGACAGGATTAACTCTGCAGGCGGTATTCAGGCTGGGAACAAGAAATACAAGGTAGAAATAGTCAAGTATGATAATGAAGGAGTTGGGAGCAAGGCCCTGCTTGGTGCGAGAAAGCTGGTCTTGGAAGATAAGGTTGTGGCCATGTTGATGCTGGGTGGACCAACCAGTGATGTTGCACAGCCTTTCTTGACCAAACACAAAATTTTGACTTTTGTCCTTATCGCGTCTGATATTTCAAAAAAAAGGCCTTATTTGATGGACGTAACAGATAATTTTCCTATTTACCATCTCCTTGATGCCGAGTACATAGCTGAGGCCCATCCAAAGGCAAAAACGGCCGCTATTATCTGCCAAGATGATGCGATTGGTCTGGCTGCCATAGCTTGGTCGGAAGCTGGATTTAAGGCGGCAGGGATAGAAGTAGTATATTCTAAACCATTTTCCTTAGAAACTACTGATTTTGCCCCAATAGTAACCGCTGCTTTGGCGACTAAACCAGACATTATAAGCACTGGAGCAACGTACCCTGAATTTCAAGCCCTTATCTTTGAACAGGCTCATACGCAGGGCTGGAATGCAACCACAGGTTGTATTACATCCGCCTGTTGGGATTTCCATGCCATAACAGCCAAAGTGCCCGCGAAATGGATGGATGGAGCCGTTTCTAATTTTCCGGATTTTGATGACCCACAGTTGAGCGAAGAACACCACGAATTCTGGAACGCTTGGCAAGCCAGATTTCCCGGCCACAGTTGGTCCGAAATTGTCTGGGAATTTAAGGGTGGACTAGACGTGTGGAAATACGGTGTGGAAAAAGCCGGTAGTGTGAACTCGGAGAAAGTGTATAAAGCGCTGAAAGCATCCAAAACCGTTCCCCATTCTTTTGGCCCCGGGGTTTGGTGGGGAACAGATGTCTTCGGGATAGACAATTTGCTTGTGCCCGACTGGCCCATAACGGAAGTTGAAAATGCAAAACCGAAAGTTGTCGCACATAAGAATTTTATTCATTGGTGGGCGAAAAGCGAAAATAGAAAGATCCTTTATGAGACCCTTAAAAAGTGGAAAATGATGAAGTGAGATGTTCATTTGATTTGTGTTGTTCAGGTGATGTGCGGAAAATTAGATACAAGAATGACAGCCGGAAATAGGCAAGAAAGAAGATCGTAATGCAATTTATCGGACAGATGATTTTGAATGGTCTGATGACAAGTTCTTTCTATGCCCTCATTGCCGTTGGCTTAAGTTTAGTTTTTGGGGTAATGCATATTGTCAATTTTGCCCACGGCGAATTTTATATGGTTGGTGCTTATACGGTATGGGTCCTTTTTGCGTTGTTAGATTGGCCTTTCTTTGTAGCCGTTGGTGTAGCCATTCTGGTGGTCGGCATATTGGGACTAGTTTCCGAAAAACTAATCTTTAGACGAGCCCGCGGCAATGTTCTAAACGGCTTCATTATGTCGGTGGGTTTAGTATTTATTCTGCAAGTTGCTGTCGTGGAGATCTGGGGAGTCGGCAAAATGAAACCTGTACCTGCTGCTTATCCCCAGATACTCCATTTTATGGGCGCAACTACTTGGCAGAGGTTTATACTCTTTCCGGCGACTGTTATCTTATTAGGGTCGCTTTGGTATTTCCTGGGTAACTTCAAAATTGGGAGGGCCTTACGGGCATCAGCAGAAGATCCTGAAGCCGCTTCGTTATATGGCATGAGTCCGCGTAAAAGTGCTGCTCTGGCCATGTTTCTTGGATCTGCTATGGCGGGTGCGGCCGGCGGATTGATGGCGCCCATCATGTCGGTCCACCCCTATATGGGGCATGCGGTGATTTGGACAGCTTTCGTGGTCATCATTGTCGGCGGGGCTGGGAATATAAAAGGGACGTTATATGCGTCTATTATTTTTGGCTTTTTGACCACTATCATTACTACCTTTCTCGATTCAACCATAGCGAATCTCGTAAACACATTAGTAATGCTCGTCCTTTTAGCAATCAGGCCTGAAGGGTTAGTCGCACATGCGGAAAAGTAGTATGAATAAATTAGCAGGCTTTGCTCTTTTGACGGCCGTGATGATTGCCCTTCCCTTTGTAGTGAGTGGCTATAAGGTTGATTTTTTAACAATGCTTATGGTGAATGTTATCCTTGCTGTGAGCTTCCGAGTCATAACGACTACAGGCGGGTGGTCCCTGGCACATGTACCTATGATGGGGGCGGGAGCCTATGCTACTGCTCTAATGTCCGGCAATCTTGGAATCCCCTTTTGGTTTTCGATGCCTTTGGCCGGCCTGGTTGCTGGATTGATTGGCTTAGGGATAAGCTACCCCCTGCGGAGAACAGAGGGTTTTGCTTTTTTTGTGGCTTCATTTGCTGCCGGCGAAGCGCTTCGCTTGTGCTGGATTAGGTTTAAAATCCCCTTTGGCGGCCATCAGGGCTTGGTTGTCCCCCCCCCAATGCTCGTTCCCGGCGTGCAATGGTTAGATTTTGCAGAGGCCATACCTTACTATTTCTTGACTCTCGTCGTGACTGTTTTTTGCCTGATGATAATGCATCGCCTTGATGTTTGCCGAATAGGAAGCACTTTCAAGACTATCCATTCTGAAGAAAATCTTGCCAAAAGCATGGGCATCAATACTGCGCGCTATAAAATGCTGGCTCTTACAATAGGGTCGTTTTTTGCGGGCATAGCCGGAGTTCTTCTTGCCCACAGGTTATGGGCGATTGAACCGGACCAGTTCGGTTTTTCGACTACATTGTATCTTTTGGTATGGGTGGTATTTGGTGGAACAACGACCTTTTCCGGTCCAATTCTCGGAGTGGTGGTATTGAGCATCATTGGGGAATTACTTCGGCCGCTTGCTGATTGGGTACCTATGGTGTATGGCATTATAATCATTCTGACTTTGATTTTTTTACCAGGAGGATTGGAGAGCTTGCCTTCACGTATAGGAATTCCAAAGGGAAAATTTTGGAGGGCACAGATCACCGTTGAAGATAGATAGCTTTTTCTCTGAAATTAACATGACAAACGGCATCGGTAAATAGGTGCGTGACCCTTACAGATGCCAGGATACAGATGACGCACATGGCTATTCTTGAGCTAATAGGTTTGGGAAAAAACTTTGGGCAAAATGTTGCCGTCAATGCACTCGATATGACCATTGAAGAGGGTGAAATCAGGGGGTTGATTGGCCCCAATGGCTCAGGGAAGACCACCATATTCAATTTAATTACAGGTTTTCTCAAGCCATCGAAGGGGGGAATTATGTGGCGGGGGACGGACATAACAGGGTCCGCTCCACACGCAGTTACGAAATTAGGCTTGGCACGGACATTTCAATTAACCACTCTTTTTCGTGACATGACAGTGTTACAAAACGTAATTATGGCACATCATCTTCACCTGAGAGCATCCCTCTGGCATCAATTTTTGAAATCGTCCGAAAGCCGCCAAGAGGAAAAAGAAATAGAAGATATGTCCTTGGTTTTGCTCGAACGGATGGGCATCGCGACCCGAAAAGACGAGATTGCGGGTGAACTTCCGCATGGATATCAGGTTGCTCTTGGAATTGCTAATGCTTTGGCGACGGGGCCTAAGATGATACTGCTGGATGAACCTGTTGGCGGTATGAATCCCGTAGAAACTGATGAAACAATGCAAAGGATAAGGACTGTTCGAGACCAGGGAATTACAGTATTCCTGGTTGAACACGATATGAGGGCTGTTGTGAGCACCTGCGATAAAATAACCTGTATAAATTTCGGGAACAAGATTGCCGAGGGTAGTCCTCAAATGGTTTGTAGCCATCCTGAAGTCATAGAAGCTTATTTAGGCGAGGAAGTAAGTTGCTCTCTCTAAAAAATATAGTCGTTTATTATGGTGGCGCCCAGGCTCTGAAAGGAATTTCATTAGAAATTGAAGAGGGCACTATTACCGGCTTGATTGGATCAAACGGGGCAGGAAAGACCACGACTCTAAGAGCAATTTCGGGCCTAATTCCAATTTCTTCGGGAGAGATTTGGTTTGGTGGGAGACGAATTGACGGGAGATCTCCCGAGAGAATAGTCTCGCTCGGTATAGTTCAGGTCCCGGAAGGGAAGAGGTTGTTTTTAGAGATGACCGTTTTAGATAATCTTTTGGCTGGCGCATATTTGCGCAAAGACAAAGACAGACTAGGGAGGGACTTGAAGCGCATTTATGGTTACTTTCCCGTACTCGAGAAGGCTCAGAACCGTTTGGCATCTCACTTGAGCGGCGGGGAACAACAAATGCTTGCGATCGGGCGGGGCTTGATGGCCAGCCCGAAACTCCTTTTACTGGATGAACCCTCCCTGGGTTTGTCTCCTTTGCTAACAAAAGAAGTCGCGGGCATTATCAGACGTATCGCACAAGAAGGTGTTTCAATTCTGCTTATTGAGCAAAATGCGAATTTGGCATTTCAGTTGGTTAGAAAAATCTACGTCATGGAGACAGGAACAATCACTCTTGAGGGGGATCCTTCGGATCTGCAGAATGATCCACATGTCAAGGAGGCCTATCTGGGCCTCGCTCGGACAGAGGAGATGCGAATAGGGCAGACTGTGCAAGCAAAAGAACCTGCTATAGGACCTTCCGACATTGCGGCCCAAAAAAGGTGGCAGGACAAGATTCTCCAGAAAAGATTTCAGGATAGGGTCCCTCCTGAAAGATGGCAGGATAAAGGACTCCATTTGACCCCGGAGAGCGGGGTTGTTCAGAAAAGCGTTTCAGCCGGTTTCGCCAAACAACCTGAGATCCATGAGATGAGCAGGAAGGTTCCGCCGGCCGAAGAGACTGCAGGCCGCCCTCGTATCTTAGAAAGACGGCCCGATGAGAAGAGAAAGATAATAGGCTCTAATCATGATAGATTTATTGAAGAATCGCAGGCAGAAAGGGAAACGCCCAAGGAGCGATATATTTCGGATAGATGGGGAGATAAAGGAAAGGAGTTGGAATCACGTTCCGCATTGAGGTCCATACATAAGAGGGTTAGTCCGCCTCGAGTAGTCAAGAGGACTTTTACTCCCGCCATCCAAAGTGTCAAGAAGAGATAGACGCATCAAGGAAATGAAAAGCAGGATCTTGTTTTGAAACGCTGCGGTTGAACGGAAGAGGAAGAATGTCCGTGAAGGAAGAAAAAAGTCAGGGGATAGAGATATCCTTCAATGGATTGCTCAAGAAATTTTTTGGATCAACCAAGGTGCAAAGCAATTTTGCAGGTACTCCGACCATTCGAACTCTCCTAGAGGAATTCTGTGTTTCGTCGGAGCATCGCCAAAAGATTTTCGACAGAGATGGCAATGTGAGAAGTGACATAACCATACTCAAGAATGGTCGGAACATCGTGTTCTTGGAAGGTCTTGATACCGGACTGAATCAAGGAGACAAAGTGGCAATTTTCCCACCGGTATGCGGGGGATGAGTCGCAAAAGAGGGTTTCTCTGTTCCCCTGGCATGTCCCGTCGCAGACCGTGATGAGTTGATTCCTGCAAGGTTTTAGAATTAGAAGAAAGGGGAAATAGATGGCTAAAGGTCTAGTCATTGATATCGGCAGATGTACCGGTTGCGGATATTGTGAGTTAATGTGCTCTTTTATACACCACGGGGAATTTAATCCTCTCAAATCCGCGATCCACACAAATGTCTTTATTGAGAAATCTGCCGCGGTTCCGGTGGTATGTTACCAGTGCGAGGATCCATGGTGCCTTAAGGCATGTCCAGCAGGTGCTATTTCCATCGAAAATGAGCCAACTACGGGAATAAGAGTGGTTAAGGTGAATAAGGAGAGGTGTGTGGGATGCAAGATGTGCACTTTGGCCTGCCCGTTCGGCTGCATAGTCGTTTCTGACGGATGTGCCGAAAAATGTGATCTCTGCGGCGGCTATCCTGAATGTGTGCGTGTATGTCGTGCGGGAGCTATTAAATTTGAAGAGGCAGGGCAAGGTATTGCTGCCAAGAGGAAGAGTGTTGCTGAGCGCCTGTTGGGCTCTTATCAGGAGGATTAGTCATGTGGTACGGCTGGACTGGAAATGTGTTACGGGTAGACTTGAGTCAACCTCGGATTACTATCGAGGAACTTGATCGCCCAAGCGCAGAAAATTTCATAGGGGGAAGAGGACTGGGTATCAAATATCTCTATGATGAAATGGATCCGGCAATAGATGCGTTGAACCCCGGCAATAAACTGATTTTTGCTACTGGTCCATTGACGGGAACGGGCGCCCCGGCCGCAAGCCGATACATGGTTATGAGCAAGGGGCCTTTGACGGGAGCTATTGCAGAGTCAAGCGCAGGGGGTGCTTTTGCCACAGCGCTCAAATACGCCGGTTTTGACATGCTCATTCTGGAAGGCAAGGCCTCAATGCCGGTTTATCTTTGGATCAATAACGATCAAGTTGAGTTGAGAGATGCGACTCATCTGTGGGGGAAATCCAGCATTGAGACAGAAGAAGCCGTTATCGCGGAGACCGACCCGGATGCCAAGGTGGCATGCATCGGGCCGGCGGGTGAAAATTTGGTGCTTTTTGCATGCATAATGAATGACATGGGGAGGGCGGCGGGAAGATCCGGTGTCGGTGCGGTCATGGGGTCTAAGAACCTGAAGGCAATAGCGGTTCGTGGCACAGGTGGCTTGAAAGTTGCTGACGGCGTTGCTTTCCGAAAAGCAATCTATGAGGCATATAAAACTATTGATACAGAGGATACCGAGCATTTCCATCAACAGGGAACACCAGCGGTGTTGGCACTCGTCAAAGAATTCGGAGCCCTCCCAACGAGAAATTTTCAAACAGGCGTGAATCCTCAGTGGGAGAAACTGAGCGGAGAGACACTGGCCACGACCATAGCAACCAGACACAATATGGGGCTCGCATGTCCCGCGTGTCCAGTAGGTTGCGGGCGTGTAACCAGGGTTACGAATTCGAAGTTTTCCGGAAAAGGCGTAGGACCTGAATATGAGACTATAGGGTTGTTCGGATCGAGCTGTGAAACTAATGACCTGGAGGTTGTTTCTAAAGCCGGATTTATTTGTAATGAGATGGGCATGGACACCATTTCAGCAGGAGCGGCGATTGCTTGTGCTATGGAACTCTACGAAAAAGGGTATCTCACCGAGAAAGATGTGGGAATGCCTCTCAATTTTGGAAATTCTGAAGCCGTAATAAAATTGACCGAAGACATGGCGTTAAGAAGGGGATTCGGTAATGTCCTTGCTGAAGGGTCCTACCGCCTGGCTAAAAGATACGGACATCCGGAATTCTTCATGGGTTCGAAGAAATTGGATTTTGCCAGTTATGACCCGAGGGGTTTGCAGGGGATGGGGCTGGGCTACGCGACAAACTCCCGCGGTGCATGCCATATTCGAGGCGAAGTCCATGACCTTACACTCTACTCCGTTAAGCACTGGAAAATCACGAAAGACCACAATGTCGGTCCTGTTGACCCCCTTCGATGGGACGATAAACCACTTCTGGGGGCGGATGTGCAGGATTGGTTTTGTATCATTGATTCTTGCGGCATGTGTAACTTCATGTTTTTCTTAGCTTTGAATGAAGACCACGCGAGAGCGCTCATTGAATCTGCAACAGGGATTGATATGGGCGGGTATAAAGGTTTAATGAAAACAGGCGAAAGAATATTCAATTTGGAAAGACTTTTTAATCTTAAGGCCGGGCTGACCGGCAAAGATGATACATTGCCAAAGAGAATGCTTGAAGAGCCTATGCCTGAAGGCCCGGCAAAAGGTATGGTCGTTCACCTTGGAGAAATGTTGCGGGAATACTACAAAATCAGAGGGTGGACGGCCGACGGTGTTCCTACCCCTGAAAAGCTGAAGGAGCTTGGCCTTGAGGGTATTTGATGTTGGAGAGGATGGATATTACGGATTCACCATGAATTTTGCGCAGACGTAAATGAATTCTTGCGAAAAGCGCAAGAGTGAAAAGCGAAGAGATGCACACCATTATCGGGAATAGCGCGGCTGGATTATCCGCGATCAAGGCTATCAGGAAAATGGGAGACCGTAGCCCGATTACGCTCATCTCTGCTGAACCCTGTAATGCTTACTCTCCTGTTTTGACTACCTATTACATCTCCGGACAGATTAATAGGGCTGGTCTTTTTGTGGTTGACGACAAGTTTTATAGAAAATTCAATATCAAGGTCTTGTTTGGTCGAAAGGCCGTTGCTATCGACACTGCAAAGCGGCTGGTGCACCTTAACGACCGAGCCCGTATACCTTTTAAGAAACTCCTCATTGCGACCGGCGCATCTGCAAGGACTCTGGACAACGTTGATGAAAATACTTCCGGTCGTGTTTTTACCCTGCGCACAATAGCCGATGCTGAAATGATAAAGAAAGTCTCTGAAAAAGCCCGGAGCATCGTATTGATAGGCGCCGGCCTCGTGAGTCTCCAGACCATTAAGGCGATTCTCGGGGCGGAGAAAAGTATCACTCTTGTTGTAGGCTCATATCAGGTACTTTCCCAACAGATGGACTCCGGAGCGGCCAGCATAATTCAGAAAAGGCTGGAACAAAGGGGAATCACCATCCTTTTTGGCAGGGGAGTTGAGCGAATTATAAGAAAAGGCGATCAGGTTTTTGTGGTCACCAACTTTGGAGAATCATTGCGCGCCGACATGGTAATTGTTGGAAAGGGAGTTAGCCCGAACATAGCGCTCGTTGAGAATACGAACGTGAAGACAAACGTGGGCATACTTGTAGACAATCGGATGAGGACAAACGAGGAAGATATCTATGCTGCCGGTGATGTAGCTGAAGGCAGAAATACGCTGACCGGAAATACCGAGACTATTGCAACCTGGTTCAGCGCCTGTGCTCAAGGTGAAATTGCGGGGATGAATATGGCGGGTATTCCCGCCAAGATCCATATGCATTTTAGGGAAAATATCACAAACATATTGGGTTTATCTGCGGCTACAATGGGAATGACCTCCCACAAGGAATGGAAAGCCGGCGGCCTTACCTATTCTGAAGAGAAGAGGAACGTCTATAGAAGGCTCATACTGGACGGCCATAGACTTGTGGGAGCAATCCTCTTAGGCAAAACGGAAGACGCTGGTGTGATCAGACATTGCATCACAAATAGGATTGATATTTCTTCCTGGGAGAAAGAAATCGCAAGAGGTTCCTTCGGGTTTGGCAATACGTTCTTTTCGAAGGGCTTCAGCTGGCCCGTGCATTGACAACCAAAGTGCCATACAACTGTTTTAGTTATGCTAGTGACAGATTAATTTGTTCGCAAACAGGGGGTTGAGATGTCCACGTTTTCAGTAGTGATTTTGATTGCTATTTGTATCGCAGCGGCTTTGGTTCTTTTGTGGCTCCTCCTGAGGAAATTTTACCGAAAAGCTTCTCGGGAGATGTCATTTGTGAGAACAGGGTTTGGCGGGCAGAAAGTAGTCGTGAGCAATGGTGCGCTGGTAATCCCTGTGCTTCACGAAGTAATTCCCGTAAATATGAATACGCTCCGATTGGAGGTTATTTGCGCGAATAACCAGGCCTTGATAACAAGAGATCGCATGCGGGTTGACGTGGACGTGGAGTTTTTTGTGCGGGTAAAACCGGTTCAGGAGGCCATTGCGGACGCTGCGCAAACACTTGGGCGGAGGACGACCGAAGCCAAGCTTCTTCAAGAACTGGTAGAGGGCCGATTTATCGATGCTTTGAGGGCGGTAGCTGCTGAAATGAAAATGGATGAACTGCATGAGAAGCGGGCCGAGTTTGTAGTTAAAGTTCAAACCCTCGTGAAAGAGGATTTATTGAAAAATGGGCTGGAACTGGTCTCAGTTTCGTTGAGCGCCATGGACCAGACTGATCAGAGTTATTTTAATCCCCAAAATGCTTTTGATGCCCAGGGCCTTACAGCACTTACGGAGGTTATTCAGGCCCGGATGCGACGACGTAACGAGGTTGAACGTGATACCGAGGTTGCGATGCGAACCAAGGATCTTGAGGCAGAACGGCACAAACTCGATTTAGCCAAAGAGGAAGAATTTGCCAGATTAGAGCAACAGCGCCAGATACAGGTAAAGCATGCTGAACAGCAGTCGGCCATTACCTCAGAGCAAGTTGCGAAAGAAAGGGAAGCAAAAGAGGCGGAAATAGCGGCAAAACAACAGATCGATCAGGCGAGGATAGCAGCGGACAAAAGCATTGAGGAACAGCGTATAGCCAAAGACCTCCTGTTGAGGAAAAAGGAACTGGAAAAGGAGAAATCGATAAAAGTCACCCAAATAGCGCTGGGACAAGAGGCTTCTGCAGCGGAAATCGCAGCAAATCAACAGACTGATCAAGCCAGATTGGCAGCGGAGAAGAGTGTCGAAGAAGAGCGCATAGCCAAAGATCTATTGGTCAAGGAGAAAGAAATAGCCAGGGAGACTTCAATTGAGGTGGCCGACATTAAGCGGAAAATGGATGTCAATCTTGCCGATCAAGATAGGGATATTGCGGTTGCCGTTAAGTCAAAGGAACGGTCGATAAACGAGGTAGAAGCTAACAAGGCCCGGTTGTCGGCAGTCAAAGCAGAGGAGCAAATAGCCACAGCGCGACAAGTGGAAGCGGCCGAGCGTCAAAAAATCCTGGAATTGATAGAAGCTCGACGGAAGGCTGAATGTGAGGCGGTTGGAATTATCACCCAGGCTGAAGCACGGAAGCAGGCAGCGGTTGAGCAGGCAGAGGCTACCCGGATTATTTCTAAAGGAGAGGCGGATAAATCAAAGGTAATTGCTGAGGCAGAAGCTGAGGCTGAATCCGTCCGGGCAGAAAGTGCGAAAAAGCGCTATTCGGTGGAAGCTGCCGGCACACGCGCACTTAATGAAGCTGAAGGCGTGCTGAGCGGGGATGTTATGGCTATGCGTATAAAAATGTCGATCATCGAACATTTGAAGGAAATCATACGTGAGAGTGTAAAGCCGATGGAGGCGATTGACTCAATCAAAATATTCCACGTTGAGGGCCTTAATCCTACCAACGGCAGTGGGGTTACGGAAAAGGGAATTGGTGGCACAGCCAACGGTAATTTAGCGGATCAGTTAGTTAATAGTGCTCTGCGTTACCGAGGACAAGCCCCCTTGCTTGATGCAATATTAAAAGAAATCGGAATAAGTGGCGGGGATGTAGCCGGTCTTACAAGGGCACTTCAACCCGAGGAAAAAGAAAACCCAACTGAAGGCAGCACAGGCGGAAAGGAGAATTAGTCTCATAGCAGTACAGGGAGACTCTCAACGTAGGCCCGCCTCATATCACATTACTCGAGAAATTCTTAAACCAGGAAGTGGGGTACAGAACGATTGCTCCCCATTCGCTGTCGCAAGATATCCGGCGATTGCCAATGCGTGGAGGATCACATCTCCTGGGGTGCATTTCAGGAATTGGCTTCCCTCGTTTTTGCCTCATAGGAATTAGGTCGCCTGATTTATCTTGATACGCCAAGGAATGTGACTATCACCATTTCCGGACGAATAGTATAAATCGAGGCGCCCGAATGGGATGTGAGGTATTTTAGATTTTACTATGAACGTTGTGAAATGGGAGTTGATTCCTGAGGGATACGATGAAAAAGGTGAATTATAAAACGGTAATAAGGAGGGAATAATGGGAAACACCGAAAAATTGAAAGAATTGCGGGAAAAGCACGTCCCCCGGGGAGTGTTTAATACCCTGCCCATATTTGTAAAAGAAGCGAAGGGGGCGGTGGTCAGGGATGTGGACGGAAATGAGTATATCGATTTTGCCGGGGGTATCGGCGTGGAGAACGTGGGGCATTGCGCCCGGAAGGTAGTGGATGCCATCCGGGAACAGGCGGCGACCTATATCCACACCTGCTTTCATGTGGTCATGTACGAGCCCTACGTCCATCTGGCAAAAAAGCTCAATGAGGTAACGCCGGGTGCATTTCCCAAGATGACCATGTTCGCCAACAGCGGCGCCGAGGCTGTGGAAAACGCGATTAAGATAGCACGCTATTATACGAAGCGTCCCGCGGTAATTGCCTTTGAGAATGCATTTCACGGCAGGACCCTGCTGGGGATGTCTCTTACCAGCAAGGTGAAGCCGTACAAATGGGGTTTCGGTCCTTTTGCGCCGGAAGTGTACCGGATGCCTTTTGCCTACTGCTACCGGTGCCCCTATGGGAGGACATACCCGTCTTGCGATCTTCGCTGTGCCGAGGCCATGAATGACTTCTTTGTGAACCAGGTCGCCGGTGATCAGGTTGCTGCGGTGATCGCTGAACCGGTTCAGGGAGAAGGAGGATTCATCGTCCCACCCAGGGACTATTTCACGCGAGTCAAGGAGATCTGCGAGGAAAACGGGATCGTCTTCATAATGGATGAAATCCAGTCCGGCATGGGAAGGACGGGGTACCTCTTTGCCTCGGAGTATTTCGGTGTTGAGCCGGACCTGATTCTTTCCGCCAAATCCCTGGCAGCGGGAATGCCCCTGAGTGCGGTGACGGGAAAGGCGGAGATCATGGACTCGCCCCACGTGGGGGGACTGGGCGGGACCTATGGAGGCAATCCGCTGTCATGCGTTGCGTCCCTGGCGGTTTTTGAAACCCTTGAAGAAGAGAATCTCATTGAAAAGGGGAACAGGCTGGGCCGGGAGGTGCGGCTGGCATTCGACCAACTCAAGGAAAAATATGAGATTATCGGCGAGGTGCGGGGTATAGGTCCCATGCTGGCCCTGGAACTCGTGAAGGACCGAGAAACAAAGGAGCCGGCAGCAGACGAGGCGAAAAGGCTCGTCCAGCTCGCATTCGAAAAGGGATTGATTCTCCTTTCCTGCGGCAACTTCGGAAACGTGATCAGGACCCTTATGCCCCTTTCCATTGAAAAGAGCCAGATGGAGAAGGGACTTGCCGTTCTAGACGAAGGATTGAGTGAATTGGTTCAATAGAGGCACTCACTGACAGGAGAAGGGAAGGCATGCATCTGGGGTCGTTGCTTGAACGGGTAAGGCGCCTGTATCCGGATAAGACCGGCGTGATTTGCGGCGAGCATCGTTTCACCTACCGGGAATTTGTGCAAAGGGTTGCGCTGCTCGCCGCAGGCCTGCAGTCTGAAGGGATAGGAAAAGGCGACAGGGTGGCCATATGCCACCAGAATTGCCACTACTTTCTGGAGGCATATTTCGCGGCGGCAATTACGGGCGTGATTCTGTGCCCCCTGAACTACCGCCTTTCTGCCCGGGAAATGGCTTTTATCCTGGAGGACAGCGAGGCGGTGGCGTTGATCGGCCAGCCCCGGTTCTACCCGGCCGTAAAAGAGGCGGTCGAAAGGCTCGACAGGCCTCTCAGGACCTTCTGGACCGGGAGAGAGACCGTCCCGGAAGGAGAAGCGAGTCTTGAAACGCTCCTTGAATCTGGAGACTGCGCCCTGAAAGACGTGAAGACGGACGAGACTGATGTTGCCCAGCTCTACTACACGAGCGGGACCACAGGACGCCAGAAAGGCGTCATCCTTACCCACAGGAACGTGGTGCATCATTCTCTGGGGACAATCGCGGAACTCAAGATGACGGACGAAGATGTCTGGCTACACGCCGCGCCCATGTTCCACCTCGCAGACGCATGGGCCACCTGGGCCGTCACATGGGTCGGCGGCACCCACGTGATGATTCCTGAATTCGATTCCAAAGCCGTGATTGAGATCATGCAGCGGGAGAAGATAACCCTCACCAACATGATCCCCACCATGCTCAACCTCATGGTACATGACCCGGCAATGCGGCAGGCAGCGTTTCCGTCACTTCGGGTCATGCTCAGCGGGGGCGCTCCCATAGCCCCGGAGGTGGTGAGAAGAATCATGGATGCCTTCGGGTGCGATTACGTCCAGACCTATGGAATGACCGAGACCAGCCCCTACCTGACCATGTCTCTGCTGAAGGATTCTCTGAAATCGCGTCCCGAGGGAGAACGGTTTCACTTCAAGGCCGCAACAGGGAGACCCGTGCTGTTCGTGGATTTCAAGGTGGTCGGAGACGACGGCCGGGAGGTGGCGTGGGATGGGAAAGAGGTGGGGGAAATTATTGTCAAGGGCGAGAGTGTGACGCCGGGGTACTGGCATCTTCCGGAGGAAACGAACAAGAGCATCAAGGAGGGATGGCTTTACACCGAGGACCTGGCTGTGGTAGACAGAGAGGGCTATGTGAATATTGTAGACCGCAAAAAGGACATGATCGTCACGGGCGGAGAAAACGTCTATTCCACCGAGGTGGAAAATGTCCTGTACTGTCACCCGGCGGTCCTGGAGGCGGCGGTCATCGGTATTCCGGACGAGAAATGGGGCGAGACGGTGCACGCCTGTGTCGTCTTGAAGCACGGCGTGGAGGTCTCGGAACAGGAGCTTATCGATTTCTGCAAGAAGGACCTCGCCCGGTACAAGGCGCCGAAATCGGTTGAATTCCTGTCGGCATTGCCCCGCACGGGCTCGGGCAAGATCTACAAAAAGGGGCTCACCGAAAAATATTCGAACCACGGGGGTTAGACAGAGATATGAAGGGTTTTTTCAACAAGGTATTATGGATCAATCTTCCCGATAGGATCTCCCATGCCGAAAACATAGATGACGACACTTTCAGTCAGACGCTGGGAGGAAAAGGCCTTGCCACGCGTCTTTTGCTGGAAAGAAACCCCAAGGGAGTGGAGCCCCTTTCGCCCGATAACCTGGTCATCCTTGCCCTTGGACCCGTGAGTGACAGCCGGATCTACGGATCCTGCCGCTACGGTCTCTTCACAAAATCGCCGCAGACGGGATTATTTTCGGAATCCTACTCAGGAGGGCATGTCGCGGAATATATGAGCAGGACCGGGTATGACGCCTTTGTGCTGGAGGGTGGGTCGGATGTCCCCGTGTACCTGGAAATCAGTGATCAGGGGGTGACCTTCCATGAGGCACAACATCTCTGGGGCCGGGAGACCTATGAAACGGAAGATGCGGTGAAAGGCGAACTGGGGACGCCGAAAACCGGCATTATTTCCATCGGCCCGGCAGGTGAGAACCTGGTCACCTTCGCGGTGGTGGAGAACAATTACTGGCGCTCCGCCGGGAGGACGGGTGTGGGGGCCGTGCTGGGCGCCAAAAAGGTCAAGGCCCTCGCCTTTCACGGGGAGAAACGGAGACCGGTGGCCGATGCGGATGGGCTTGCCGCCTTTAGCAGGAAAATCATGGCAGCCGGGAAAGGAAACAAGGGGGTTGAAGGCTACCGGAACTTCGGGACACCCATGATGGTGGGACTTACCAATTCCCTCGGCGCCTTTCCAACCCGGTACTGGCATGAAGGATCGATGGAAGGCTGGGAGCACCTGAGCGCGGAGCGGATGCAGGACCAGCTGAAGCCCATACCGAAGGCGTGTTCGAGGTGTTTCATGGCGTGTGGAAAGCTCTCGGAAGTTCGGGACGGAAGGCATAAGGGACTCAAAATAGAGGGACCGGAGTATGAAACCATTTACGCCTTCGGCGGCCTTTGCCTCATAAAGGACCTGAGAGAAATCGCCTACCTGAATGATTTGTGCGATCGATTGGGGCTGGATACCATCAGCGCGGGAAATCTCTGCGCCTTTGCCATGGAGGCATCTGAGATGGGAAGGATCCCGGAAAAGGTCCCCTATGGCGATCCCGACGCAGTGGCATCGCTGCTGAAGGATATTGCAGGTGTGCAGGGGTTGGGTGAAGTCTTATCCAGAGGTATCCGGCACGCGGCCGCACAATGGGGTATGGAAGATATTGCCATTCACGTGAAGGGGCTCGAACCTGCAGGATATGACCCCCGCGGCTTGAAGGGCATGGGGCTTGCTTATGCCACGTCGTCCAGGGGTGCGTGTCACCTGCGGACAACTTTTTATAAGGCAGAAGTGGCCGGCATGCTTGACGGCAAAGGCGTCGAAGAACAGGTGGAAGTCTTCCTTGATTTTGAAAATCGTCTGGTCCTCCATGATATGCTGATCCTGTGCAGGTTCTACAGGGATATCTATCCCTGGGAAGAACTCTCACGGATCATTTTCGTAACCACCGGCATGGACCTGGACCGGAAAGCGTTGAACAGGATGGCCTCCTTGGTAGTGGACTCCACGCGGATCTTTAACCTCCGAGAAGGACTGAAAGCGCCTGACGACCTCCTGCCGGAGCGGTTTTTTACCGAGCCTGTTGGAGAACACAAGCAGACCTTGGATCGTGCCGCATTCCAGCGTTCCTTGAGAGAATATTACCGGCAGCGGGACTGGAGCGAGGAGGGGATTCCGACGCGCCTATCAGCCGCCGATGGATGACATTTGGCTTACCTTGCCCAGCGGACGGTCGGAGGTGAGATGATGTTCGGCCTCTTTGCTGACGGCGGCTTCCCTGAATATATCGGCCAGATCCCGGTCGGATGCCCCTGCCCGCAGGGGGCCTCTGACGTCTATTTCCCGATCGGACAGGAGGCACGGCCGCAGCTGCCCGCTGGCGGTGAGGCGGAGCCGGTTGCAGTTCCGGCAGAAGTGATGACTCATGGGACTTATGAAGCCGATTTCTCCCACGCTTCCCTCAAATTTGAACCGTTGTGAAGGCCCATCCCGGGGGTCTCTCGGAACGGGAATCAGCTCGCGGAACGAGTTGAGCCGGGCCTGGATCAGAGATGTGGGGACATACTTGAAAAAGTGATCCGATTCGCTCACCCCAATGGGCATGTACTCGATAAATCGGACATGGTACGGGTACTCGAACGTGAGACGTGCAAAATCAAGGACTTCATTGTCGTTGATTCCTCGCACAACCACCACGTTGACCTTGATGGGATCGAATCCCATTCGTCGGGCCAGGTCGAGCCCTTCCCACACATCCTGAAATCCGTCAAATCCGGTGATTTTGCGATACGTGTCCCTGTCAAGGCTGTCAAGGCTCACATTGAGCCTGCGGATTCCCGCCGCCTTGATCCGTTCCAGTTTCTCCTTCAGGAATGTCCCGTTGGTAGTGAGAGAAACATCCTTGAGCCCCTCAAGCGCCGTCAACCTGCCCAGGAAATCGCACACGCCTTTCCTCACCAGGGGTTCGCCGCCGGTAAGGCGCACTTTGGTAATGCCGAGAGGAATAACCACGCTCATCAGACGCAGGATTTCCTCATAGGTGAGAACATCTTCATGCCGCAGCTTCGGGACGCACCGGTCAGGTTTGCAATACACGCAGGACAGGTTGCACCGATCCGTGATGGAGACGCGGAGATAGTTGAGGTGGCGGTTATAGGTATCAACAAGACATTGTTTCGATGTTTTCATTTGTCTTCTTTCTCATTTCCAGGGCTGCATGAACAAAAATGCCCGATTTTTGGGCTGGAAACGCTAATCACAATTATATATAAACCAGGAGCAGTGGTCAATGAGATTCGGTGGCCCAAAATCCATCGTCGGATTTCACCCGCGCCTATGGAAGCGACTGGTCGATGAGGAATCGTGATCACCGGCAAGGCATTAGCCTGCGGTTCTCACGGACCTTTCCGGTGACAGGATGCAGAGTCGCGTGGATACGGGACGCGCGAAGGGAAAAGGAGGAACGACAGATGTCTGAAAGAATAAAGGTGGAAATCAGTTCCGGTCTTGCGGTGATCACGCTGAACCGCCCCGAAGCATACAACGCCTTTGACCTGGAGATGATCGGCGAACTGGCAGGGCTGCTGGTCAGGATGGCTCCGGATCCGGGCCTGGCGGGGATAGCCGTCACGGGCCAGGGGAAGGCCTTTTGCGCGGGCGGAGATTTGAGGTGGCTGTCTGCCTACGAGGGTGAGCCGGATGCCGGGTTTCATGAGCTCGCCTCCCGATATCACCAGGCTATTTTGGAAATACGGAGAATGCCGAAGCCCGTGGTGGCTGCGATCAACGGGCTGGCGGCAGGCGGTGGATTTTCTCTGGCCCTTGCCTGCGATTTCAGGGTGATGGAAGAGTCAGCCGTTCTGAAGCAGGGCTACACCAGCAACGGATTGAGTATTGACGGAGGCGGCACCTATTCCCTGCCAAGGTTGGTGGGACTTGCAAGGGCAATGGAAATCGCGGCCTTTGACAGGGCCATACCCGCTGAGCAGGCCCTTTCCTGGGGGCTGGTAACAGAAACGGTGAGCGACGGAAAGAGTCTGGATCGCGTTCTTGAACTTCTGGACGAACTGAGAAAAATGCCGCTCACCTCTTTTGCCGCCTCGAAAAGGCTCATGATCGACTCCTTTGATACCCCTCTTGAGGTGGTCCTCGAAAAGGAGCGCGAAGCTTTGTCCCAATGTTCGATTCATCCCAACGGGCGGGAAGGGGTGGCCGCATTTCTGGAAAAAAGGAAACCGGTGTATAATCGCTGAAACCCGTTCAGCAGACATGCCCCTTTCCGGGGCAAGCCGTTGCCTGTTCCATCCGGCAATGGGTATCCTCTCCGAGAGCCCGATGGCCTGGTTTATAATCCAAGTCCGCTTTCGTCCATCTTGCGTGCTGTTCATAAAGAGCGGCTGCTCTCTTCGGCTTGACATCGGTCTCAATTCCCTCGCACGGAGAAGCTGAACATGACTTCCGGCGCGGAAATACCGAAGATCGCCCTCAGTAAAAACCTTAGCAGGTTTTGAGAATTTTCCCAGTATTGACATTGCATTTCGACTCCCACCATGTGGTAGACTATTCTTAAAACAGCCACTTCATGGTTCGCCCATAACGTGCAGTCTTTTGTCCTCTTTGAAGGGTTTGCCCACCGGCCGTTCCCGCTTTTCAG
>Ga0315535_1000422_pt1 | contig 30143 bp, 24 predicted proteins | sample SalMarSW160220MG_2_FD_203092 | JGI IMG/M metagenome (GOLD analysis project Ga0315535, IMG submission 203092) | Salt marsh sediment microbial communities from the Plum Island Ecosystem LTER, Massachusetts, United States - Salt Marsh Sediment SW1602-20 ... | reverse complement strand
TCGATTACAAGGTCGCGCTCCTCAATCGAGTCCGGGCCTTGCTTGCGCAGAAAAGCACCGAGACCGGGAGGCGTTTCTATCTGGCAGGAACTGCGGTTCTCGATGAAGTCGTGTTCCGTTACACCAAGAGCGACCAGGCAACGTTTTTTCCGTTTATCATACTGATTATCGTCGCCGTCATGTACCTCATGTTCCGCATGGTCGGAATGACAGCCTTGCCGCTTGCCGTAGCGGCGGTATCCGCCGCCTGGACCTACGGGCTGATGTTCCTGCTCGGCTTCAAGGTGAACGTCATCACGACGATCATCGGGCCGCTGCTGATGGCGGTCGCAATTGCCGACTCGATGCACATCATCGCCGACTATCTCCAGGAGGCAGCCGGCAACCCGAGTTCGAGGATCGAATGCATCCACAGAGCCTTCAAGGACGTCATCAAGCCGTGCCTGATGACCAGCCTGACGACTATGGCCGGCCTGCTTTCGCTGGTGGTCGCCGATCTGGCCCCGATTCGCCAGTTCGGCCTGGTTGCAGCGGCAGGAGTCCTGTTCGCTTTCTGCGCCACGGTCTTGCTGCTGCCGATCTTGCTTTCGGTTCTGCCATTCCCCAACCGAGGCAAGCGATTTAAAGAAAGCACGGGTCTGTTACACGGGATCCTGTCGTGGCTCGAACGCGTTGGTCCCGGCAGGGCATGGGCAACGCTTGCCGTTTGCGCGTGCCTGGCGGTGCCGGCAGGGTTTTCACTCGCAAACCTGGAGATCGGAACGAACAGTCTCGATTATCTGACCGACTCAGACCCTGTCCGAAAGCAGATCGAGTGGATCGATTCACATATTGGCGGCACGGTTTCCCTGGAGTTCTTCATCGACGCTCATCATCAAGACGCGCTAAAAGATCCGGCTCTGCTGAAAAAAATGGAGCGTTTCCAAAACTACCTGGCCGGCATAGACGGAATAACCGGCGTCTACTCGGCGGTCGATCTAGTCAAGGCCCTCAACCGGGCCTACCAGGGAGGGAAAGATTCGAATTTCACGATACCCGACTCTCGGGCCGCGATTGCCCAGGAGCTGATGCTGGTCGAGGGCGATGATGATTTCGATTCTCTCCTGTCGCGCGACTATTCGAAGGCGCGTATCTCCGCGCGGGTCGAGATGAACAAGTCCAGGCGGCTGGGCAAGCTGGCGCCTAAGATCGAGCGCCGCATGCGCGAGATTTTCGGTTCATCCGCAAATGTCAAACCGACAGGTCTAGTCTATCTGATGCACCGCATGGAGCATTATATCCTTACAAGCCAAATCAAGAGTTTCGCCTTGGCTTTTCTGGTAGTCCTGGCGGCCATCATGATCATGTTGCGTTCGTTCAAGCTCGGTCTGGTGGCTATCGTTCCAAATCTGTTGCCCGTCATGTTCACATTGGCGCTGATGCCGATCTTGAAAATCCCGCTCGACGTAGGCACGGTCATGATTGCGGGAGTCGCGCTGGGATTGGTGGTTGACGACACCATTCACTTGCTGGCCAGGCTGAGAATCGAGACCGACCGTTCGGGCGATATTCAAGGTGCCCTGGCCGCGACGCTCAAGAGTGTCAGCCGCCCGATTGTCTTTACCAGCCTGGTTTTGAGTATCGGTTTTCTGGTGCTGCTTTTCGCGAGTTTCCGCCCGGTAATTCACTTCGGAGTGCTGGCCAGCATTGTGATCATCATGGCGCTAGTATTCGATCTCCTGGTCACGCCGGCGATAGTGAGAATAACCGGCCGCGGAAAAGGGAATTCAACTGGTTGACTCGTGCCAGTCCGGCAAGTAGGATGCCGCGCGTGAAAAGGAACTGCGCCATACTGGGCGGAGGACTGGCCGGGTTGAGTTGCGCCCACGAGCTTGTCGGCCGGGGTGCCGGTGTCACGGTTCTGGAGCGCGAAGACCGGGTCGGCGGGCTGGCGCGCTCGTATTCCGAAAACGGCTTCACTTACGATCTGGGACCGCACCGCTTTCTAATTCACGAACCAGAGGACATCACCGGATTCTCGGCCCTGCTTGGCGAGGACTTACTTCTAAAGCAACGCCGCAGCAGAATCTTCCTCAAGGGCCGCTTCTTCGACTACCCCCTCAAGGTGGGCAACGCCGTCTTCTCAATGCCGCCGTTGACCACCGCGCGAATCCTCGCGGACTACGCGCTGGCACGCGGCAAAACCTTGCTTGGTCCCTCTCCCGATCGCTCGTTCGAAGATTGGGTAGCGTCCCGGTTCGGACGAACTCTCTACGACATCTTCTTCAAGCAGTACACCGAGAAGGCCTGGGGCATCCCCTGCTCCGAGATCTCTGCCGACTGGGCCAGCCAGCGCATAAGCCTGCTGAGCCTGTGGGACACTTTCAAAAAGACGGTTTTCAAGGGCGGCGACCAACCGCGAACCTACGCCGCAAGCTTCTACTACCCGCCCCGGGGCGGAATCGGCGCTCTCTCGCGCGCCATGAGCGATGCGATCGAGGCGGCCGGCAACCGGGTGCTGTGCCAGAAACCCGTCCGCGGCCTGACTCTCGACGATTCGCGCATAACCAGGGTGACGGCGGATAACCTGGAGTTCGAACCGGACGAGGTAATCGGCACTCTGCCTCTGACCGACACGGTCGGGATGCTTGGCGAGGCGGCCCCCGTGGCGGTCAGAAGCGCGGCAGACAACTTGCGTTTCAGGGCCATCGTCTTTGTCTACCTGTTCGCAAACAGACCTCGCATCTCCGAAGATCACTGGATCTACCTGCCCGAGGAGAGCTTCATTTCCAACCGCCTGACAGAGGCCGTGAACTTCAGCCGTCACAACTGCCCGGAAGGCAAGACAGTAATATGCGCCGAGATCACTTGCGATGAAGGCGATCCCACCTGGAGCACATCAGACGACGTGCTTGCCGAAAGGGTGGTTGATGATCTCGACCGGCTGGGCTTCATGCACATGACCCGGGCCGATGTGATCGCCGTTCGCACCCGGCGCGCGCCGCACGCCTACCCGATCTACGACATCGGCTACGCGGAGCGGGTGCGCACTATCCTGTCTTTCTTCGAATCGATCGAAAATTTCCTGCCCATCGGCCGCAGCGCGCTCTTCCGCTACAACAACATGGATCACTCGATCGAGATGGGCCGCCGCGCCGGCCGGGCCATACTCGAAGGAACGGATCGCAGCGCCGCCGCCCGGGTCGCAACCGGCAAGCAATACTTTGGATAGGCGATCAGTCCGCCAGTTTCAGGCCGGCGAAGACTTCCAGGTGGGCCGTCTGGGGGAACATGTCGACTGCCACAAGTCGTTCCAGCTGGTAACCGGCCTCGAACAGGCGCATAAGATCGCGGGCCAGGCTCCCGGGATGACAGCTTATATAGGCAATCTTACGCGGCCGGGCTGCAACCAGCGCCTGCAGCACCTGGGGGGCGCATCCCTTGCGGGGAGGATCCAGTATCACCGCCGCGGGCGACAAGCCGTCTTTGACCAGGCGCGGGAGAATTTTCTCGACTGTGCCTTCGTGAAAAGTAGTTCTCGAAATCCCGTTGAAATCGGCCGCCCGGCGCGCATCGCACACGGCCGCCGGGTTGCTTTCGATGCCCACGGCCGCTCGTCCCGCCCGGGCCAGCAAAAGAGCCAGCACGCCCACTCCGCAGTAAGCGTCGACGACCGGCCCGTCAGCGTCGGCCAGGAAATCGAGAGCCAGTCCGAATAGTTTTTCGGCCTGGCAGCTGTTCACCTGGAAAAACGACTGCGGAGCCAGCAGCAGATCGAGGCCCATGAAACGCTCGGCGATTCTTCCAGCACCCCACAGGTTGCTCCCGCGCTTGCCAAAGATGACGTTTGTACGCGCCCCGTTGATGTTGAGGGTCAAACCAGCCAGCCCCGGCAGGCAGCCTCGCAAGCGCCTTAGCAAGTCACGCCAATCCTGGCGGCGCTCATCCCGGACAACCAGTGTCACCAAGACCTGGTTCGAACCGCCGGCGGCGCGCGCGGCGATATGGCGCAACCATCCCGTATGTCTCTTCTCGTCGTAGACCGCGATTCTTTTACCGGCCGCCCAGGCACGCACACAGGCGACCGCCCGGTCCACGCGCGGATCGTGGATCAGACAGCGATCGACCGCCACGACCCGGTGCGAGCGCAAGGCGAAGAAACCCGTCACTACCCGTTTGCCGTGACGGGCCACCGGGTACTGGCCGCGATTGCGATAGCCGAAAGGATCGGGAGCGGACATTATCTCGGGCTCGCTTTCGGGTTCGAACCCGGCCACTGACCTCAAGGCGTCGAGCAACAGGCGCAGCTTCAGAGGCGGCTGGGCGGGGTAGGCAACCTGCTGCAGCTGGCATCCGCCGCAGCGGCCGAACACGGGGCATGCGGGCTGGATTCGATCGGGAGACTGCCGTATGATTCGTTCTGCTTCGGCCGTTATCTTGCGCCTGCCGATATGGACGATCTTGGCTACGACCGTCTCTCCGGGAATCGTGCGCGGGACAAATATGGCTCGGCCTTCCAGGTGCCCAACGCCGACTCCCCCGACGGCGAAGCCGTCAATTTCGAGCGTTACGCGACTACCGGCCCGGATAGCGTCTGAAACCATGGGCACTATTTGCAAGGATACTGAACGAGGTTGTAGGAAGCCTTGCCTTCCTTGATTCTGACAACCGCACCCATGCCGCAGCTAACACGGCCGCTGTTGAGTTGCCAAGAAAGCGGGTTGGCCGAGCCGACGTTGATCCACAGGCTGTCCGCATACTTCCCCGGCGCTAGCGCGCGTCCCTGCCCGTCGTCCGTCCGGCCGCCGGCTTCAATGATGTGGCTGAATATGCCGAAAGCTATCTTGTGCTTCTTTAGAAAGGCGTTGATATTCTTATCGCCCACGTTGCCGCCCTCGGCCGCGAAGTCGAGCCCGTCGGCCCCCTCCCCGCGCGGTGGTCCGTGACTGACGAAGACCAGCGTATCCTTGACGCCTTCGACTAATCCCCTCATTTTTCTCAGATCACGGCGTGTGTAGGTGCAGCCTGCCGTCTCGTGAACGAAACGCCTGTCGATGTATCCGGGCAAGCCTACCAGAACCGCGCCGCCCAGATCGACCAATCTTACGAAATCCATATTAATGATATTGGGAGCCGCCTTGAGTGCCGCGAGCAAGGCGCGGTTGAACGAAGCCCGGCTCTCGGTATTGCCGATTATCGCAAGCACCGGCCACGGGCGCCTGGCGCAGAAGATAAGAATCTGGGTGAGTTCGAACTCCGAAGAGGCAATATCACCCAGAAGCAATAGCGCATCGATCTTCTCTTTCTCGAAATGATCGAGGAAAAAAGTCAAAGCGGGCCGTGTCTCTTCTCCAAAGTCCTTGATGGCCCCCAGCACCCCGATCGCCACGACGCCGTCTGGATCTTTGCCCGCAAGCGAAAGCGTCGGACCGTTGAAAATATACGTTCTCCCGGCCAGTTTCATCTCAAACGGCTTGTCCAGGGCGGCAGCGTCTCCTTGACACTCCAGGCGCTTGCTTTTGAGGTAGTTATAGTAGGCGTTGTCCGGCGTCGGATAGCTGTCGAGAACTTCTGGATCTTCAAGCGGATCACCGGACGGCTCTGCTGCCCGGGCCGGCGAACAAATCATCATGACAGCGAAACAGAATGAAAATAAACGCAAGTACATGGTTTTTCTCCACAGGGGTCATAACAAAACGCCAGTTTTTTGGCGACCGCTCCCTGTCATGTCCAATGCCACGCCCGCCGCGTCGTGTCAAATTCAATAAGGCTTGCGGCTGCCTTGGTTTTTTTGGGGTTGACAGTTGCTTCAACCAAATCGAAAATGTGCTAACATTGCGTAAGGAGATCCCCTCAGGATGAATTATCGTGAAGTCTGCAAGTTATCGTATGTGGTGTCCATCGGCGTGGTAGTGGGCTTACTGGCCTGGGGCTGCGATCAGGAAGCCAAGCAAAACCCCTGCGACAATGTCAATTGCTGCGGCCATGGCGATTGCACGGCGGTCGGCGACAAGCCCAGCTGTGCCTGTAAAACCGGCTACAACGCATCCGCGGACGGCAAGCGTTGCATTCCCGACAACGCCGGTTCGTGCGAAGGAGTCGATTGCTCCGATCACGGCTGTTGTATTGAAAAGTCAGACCAGCCCTCCTGCAGCTGCGATCCCGGCTACCGCCTGGATCCCAATGACACCTCCAGTCTCAGTTGCATGAAAGATCGCTGCCTGTGGGTCGGCGAGACCTGCAGCGATAGCAGCGAGTGCTGCGAAAACGACTGTCTCAAGTACAGCGGCCAGGAAACCGGCTACTGCACGCGTCGCGACTGCCTGACCAGCGCGGACTGCAACAACTACTCCAACGACGGCAAGCAGATGTGCTGTATAGATGCGGGCGGAGAATATTTCGTGTGCATGAAGCTCGGGTCGGGGTGTTTCTGCGGCGATCAGACGGGAACTTGCGGCCATTCTTGCACCTGTCAAAACGACTCGGCCTGTTCACCCGGCTTTTCCTGCCTGCGCGGCAGCGACGAGGACAGCGGAGCGATCTGTACGCGGGCCTGCGTCAGCGACAACGACTGCAGGGAGTGTCGGGACGACGTCGATACCGACATTATTTTTACATGTCAACCCATTTTCGGTGGAGACACGTACTGCCTGGCTGCTGAGCAGCAGACCTGCCTCTGGGGCGGAGACTGCCAGGGAGACGATGCCTGCATCGCCTACCCGACGGCCGATGAGTCGTCGCTCGAGGGGCGCTGTAACCGCCTCGGGGATCTTCCACCGGGAACAGAGTGTGACGACAGCGCCGATCCAAACACTCTTCCTTTCGAGCAACGATGCTCCGATTTCTACTGTATGCACGGCTACTGTTCCGAGGTTTGCCAATTCGATTCGGATTGTCCCGAGAACATGTTCTGTGGCCAGGCGCGCTTTCGAATGGGGACATCGGGAACTACCACGGCCAGCATCAACATGTGCCAGGGCGGCACTTTCTGTTCGAGCGGCGCCGACTGCGAGGGGGAAGACGTCTGTCAGGTAACGCAAATATCAGACTACGATCTGGTCGGTATGTGCGGTCAGTTCGACGGAGAACTTGACGTCGGCGACCCGTGCGACGGTAGTACCAGCCCCAATGATCTTCCGCCGGGTGAGGCCTGCCGCGGTTTTTACTGCCTGTTCGGCAACTGCACTGAAGTTTGCGCCCAGGACCAGGACTGCCTCGGTACTGGCGGGCGATGTTGCTCGGTGAATTTCGGAGGCATGGGCCCTTCGGGAAACGACACGGCCGCCATCAACCTGTGTCGCTGGACGCCGGGATCCGGAGGGACCTGCCGCGGCGACTCCGATTGCCCACCGCATGAGACCTGCCAGTATTGTGTCAAGGAAGGTCAGCAGGTCAGCAAGTTTTGCATGAGCGAAAACTGTGTTCTGGGCAATCCCGGATGCGATCCACCGGGAACAACCGGCTGCGGGGATGATGGAGCCGCGCCTTGCTGGGGAGATCTGTGCCTGGTCACGGTCGGCGGTTCGTTTTGTTCGTCTTTGTGCGACAGCTCCAGCGATTGTCCAAACGGCATGAGTTGCGGAGCGCTGCGCGTTTCAGACACTCAAACTACGGGCGCCTGCATTCCCTAGGCGTTTGAGTCTGAAAAGATCAGAACCCCTTGAACAACCCCTGCAAGTCGATTTTCAAGGCCGCTGCAATCTTGTAGAGTGACGCTACAGAGGCTGCCGACTCGGCGCGTTCGATCTGGCTCAACAGGCTGACAGACAGCCCAGTCCGCCGGGCGACTTGCTTGAGTGTCAAATCGCTTTGCTTACGACTGGCCCGAAGGCGTGCGCCAACCGAAACCAACAGGCTGGACTCGGGACTGCGTAGCAGTCCCTTTTCTTCGACGATTTTCCTGCAAGTCTCGAGAAGCTTTTGTTGATCGATAGGCTTCTCGATGTAGTCGTTGACACCACCCTTCAAGGAGGCCACCGCCGTCTCCACCGATGGATATCCGGTCACCACGACTATCGCCAGATCTTTGTCTTTCTCGCGGATCCTCTCGAGAACCTCGATGCCGCTCATGCCGGGCATGATCAGATCGAGAATGAGAATATTGAATTGATGTTTGTCCAGTAACTCGAGCCCGATCTGCGGCGACGTTGCAACATCGACGTCGTAACCCTCTTTATGGAGTATGAAACGGTATACCTCGCCAGTTTCCGGATCATCGTCCAGTATCAGGATCCTGACGGCGCGAGTTCGCATGTAGCCCCCCCTTCACCCGAATAGACTCTCAGTCTTCCCTGTATTTTACAAAAATATCACCAACCGTCGCAGGACGTCAAGTGGCTCATTCTGCCGATGTAACCATCGACCTTGTGCATGACTTCACTCGATGATAGGCTCGCCAATACCAGCGGAGCGGAAAATGCATAGGATCCTTCTCGTAGACGACGTGCGACTGTTTCGAAAATTGACTTCGATAATTCTGTCCGGACGCGGTTATCAGGTAGTTGAGGCAGGCACGGGGGAAGAAGCCATGGAAAAACTCAAGGCCGACCCGCCCGACATGGCATTAGTCGATCTTGCGCTGCCCGGCATGAGCGGTTTCGACGTCTGTTCGCGGATCAAGCAAGATCCGGCCTATAGTGACATCCCGGTGATCATCGTGGCGACATCGGGCAGGGATGAGGATATTCGAAAGGCCGTCGAAGTCGGTTGCGATGATTACATCACGAAACCCCTCGATGACACTGCATTGATTTCCAAGGTGGAAGCGCTACTGGGAAAGACAGACCGTCGCCGCTTCCCGCGCATCCCTGCTACGCTGCAGATATCCTTCGAGGACTTCAGGGGTATCTTCTTCGAGTATACCCGCGACATAAGCCGCACGGGAGTATTTATCGAGATGACCAACCCGTTGCCGGTTGGCAGCCGGCTGCGGCTATCCTTCTCGCTGCCTCCGCCATTCAGCCATCCCGTCATGGCTTACGCTCGTGTGACGCGTTGTGTGCAGCCCGGCGCCGGCCAGCCCGGCGGAGTCGGGGCAAACTTTATTTTTCTTGATGAGAACTCCGAGCGCTTGATCGATGCCCTGGCCTCGACTGAATCCGATTTCGATGACGTTTCCGGCGCCTTTAGCCGGGTCAGCTTCCAGATGGATAACACCCCAATCGGCGAGGTAGATAGCGAGGCCAATCAATTGTTGCTGCTCACAAGAGAGCAGGACGCCTTGCGATCTTCCTACAAGGAACTGCAAGAAGAGTACATGCGGCTGTCGGCCCGCTTCACGCTGCTGGAAAGTCTGTATACCTCCAATGACACGCGAAAAGCGCTGGATGCGGCCGTTGATGCGCTCGGTGATCTGGTCGGAGTCGAATCCAGCGGCATCTTCATCCTGGCAGCCGACAACCAGAATCTGGTGTTGACCGCTTCACGCGCCTTGCCGGTCTCGATGCCGGCCAGCCTGTCGCCATCAGGACCGCTGTTGTCAGCCTTGAGTGAAAAAACGTTGCAAGTCCCGTCACAGCCATGGACTGCCGCTGGATCCGACTGGAACGTCATGGCCGCTGTCCCGTTGATGTTCGAAGGCGCTTCCAGGGGCATCATTACCATTCACGGCCTCTACCGGCAAAAAACGGCCTTGAACACTTACGATCACCAGATGCTCGAACTGCTTGGTCAAAGCCTTGGGCCTGTGCTGTTCCGTACTGCAATGCAGAAAAACAACTCGCTGGATTGGGATGCGGACGGGATTCTACAGATGATCGGGCCTATACTTCCTCGTTAGTATCCACCCTGGTTTTTATACTCCCTGAACTGCTTGATGATCTCTCGAACCGCAGGAACTTCTTTTCTCCGTGGGCAGGCCTTTACGAACTTCTCATAGAACTTGAGCGCCATGTCGCTCCTGCTCTGCTTCGCATAGGCAATTCCCATGCTCAACAAGGCGTCACAATTCTTCGGTTCGACTGCCAATGCCTGACGGAAGAAAACTATTGCTTCTCGAGCTTTCTTCTTGTTGACGAGTAGCTTTCCCTTGTGGATCAGCTCGCTGACTTCTTTCTTTTTGCGCTTCGACGTCGATTTCTTGATCGTGGGCTCTCTGGACTTGACAGCGACATGATCGGAACCTTTCTTTTTATCTTCAGAGCGCCTCTTGATTTGCCTGTCGAGCTGCGCGGCGATGACGTTCTGCTCGTCAATAATCCGCACAGTGTCGACATGCTTGCGAGCCTTGTCGGGGAGATTTGCCTTCAGGAAAATTCGGGCCTTGTTGAGGTGGAAAGAGATTACTTTTTTCTTGATCTCGGGTTTGAGTTCAGCGACTTCCTTGGCAAATAGACTGTCCGACCCAATCTGCTCAAACAACTCCCAGGCTTTGTCCCAATCGGGCGGCTTAGCCTCAATAGCGGCCTTTGCCTCCGCAACCAGCTCGGAATCATTCTTGGCGGCCTTTGTCTTCTCGAGCATCTGGCCGGCGCCCGGGTATTCGGGATTCTCCTCGATCGTTGCGTTGAAGGCGGCAATGGCGCCGATGAAATCTTTTTTCGCGTATTTCTGCATACCGTCATTGAACAGCTCGGCAGCCTGATCGGTTTTCACCTTGACGGGACCCTTGGTGTTATTGTCGCCCTTGGGCTCGACCGTCTTGCCGTTGTCCTTCGGCGAATGCAAAAAGTGGTAGCCAAGACCAGCCGCCAAACATGCAACGATGACCACTGCGCCAATGCCAATCAGTTTGCCCTTACCTGACCCGGCACCGCGTTTCTCAACCAGAGCCGCATCAACCATTGCGCGCTCAGCAGTAGTTACTGCTGGTCCGGAGACGGCCTGACCCTGGGCCTTCACGTCGACTATCTCACCCGGTGCGGCGTAACGGATGCTTACGTGTCCCAACTCGATCATGTCGCCCCGCCGCAGGTCGACCCGGGCATACTCTTCACCGTTGACCAGGACGCCGTTGGCGCTATCGAGATCGATAATACGATAGATTCCCCCATCAAAGACGATCTTGGCGTGCCGTGACGATATTGAACGATGAGCGATGATAACATCGCAACCCTCGTCACGCCCGACGACCATCTCTGTCTTTACCAGCGGAAACTCTGAGCCGGCAAGCTCGGTTGTCATTACCACCAGGCGGCCGGCATCCTTCTGCGGGATATCGCGCACGCGCCCGCTATCGGCATCTTTCTTGCCCTCGACCGGCAGTTTGAGTACGGCCGTGGCTCCATCCGATTGGGTTGTCTTGCTGGCTGCCCGCGCCTGAGCCGGGCTGATCGCAGGCGGGCTGGTGGAGCCCATCTGCGGAGGAGTAGCGGCCTCAACCGCCACTTTCTGCAGTGCCAAGTGATAGTCGCCGATCTCGACCAGGTCTCCTTCGCGGACCGTAGTCCTTGCGGCGATCTTGTCCCCGTTGACTCTCACACCATTATAGCTGTCGAGATCCTCAATAAACACTGAGCCGTTCGACCTGGTAAGACGGGCGTGGTGTCTAGAGACATTCCTCTCCGTCAGCCGGATAGTGTTGCCCTCCTTCCGGCCGATGGTGATCTCTTCCTTAACCAGCGGCACGACCGTGGTATGACCCTCGTCGTCCTCGATGATCAACTTGTACAACCCTAACCTCCGGCGTTAGCCAAGGCCGGCTGTTTGCGATTCAACCTCAGAAGAGATGTACCACGCTTTCGACCCGTGTTCAAGAATATATGCTACTTTTGCACACATTTATCTTTCACTTTCTGCAGATTGATTCCTTCTACCGGCCACCTCGTATATCCCAGGTTTCTCTTAAAAAAAGCCTCCAGCGGTTCGTCCGCAACCCTTCCAAAAACCCTGGAGGCATGACGTAAAAACCGCTTTCCCCGTTTGTCTACGACCAGCCCCATGTGGGTGATTCGTACCGGCATATTTGCGACGTCCTTGCGGACGACGAATAAAATTGTTCCTGGTCTAATGCCGGTATACAGCCCGCAGGCCGACTCGATCGGAATTATCGGCAGCCTCGATTCGCCGCAGGGAACTTGATCGGGCTTTAGCAGCGGCCAGGCCTTGTCCCGCCGGCGTTTGTTCCAGACTTCCGGGTCGAGGCGTTTTCCAACCATCCTGACTGCGGCACCGCCGACCTGGCGGGTCACATCCTCGATAAAGCCGGCCTTTTCGTTCAGCGGAATCCACTGTGCCATCATGAAATGCTTGCGTTGCAGATAGTCAATCCTTCCACCCCGGTAGCGTATCCTTCTAAGCATTTCTTTTGCCCTCTTCAAGTTGACGGACAGGGTCAGCGCCAGGGTCTCTTCGATGAAAGTTGTACAGTCTGCCGCCTCGAAACTGATCAGCGGATCGCTGTCCGGCGTATTCCCAGGCCCCTCCCCTAGAGGAGAGAGCACGAAGGGAACACCGAGGAAGTTCTCGCTTATGTCCTGAATACGTTTATCGAGATCGGGCTCCGTCGCTATCGACCTCTTGAGCAACGCATCGATCTGCGATCCGCTCATGGCGGCAAATCCCGGGGCAGGCCCAGCAGCCTCGAGTGGCAAGGCTATCAAGACGACCAAGGCGAATAACGGCATGACAACGTTGCGCGTCATGATAGTAAGCATATCATCTAGACCACTCAAGATGTCACAATCTTTGCACTTGCGTCAAGTATTGTCGAAACCATCCAAGTTGCTGGTGGCAAGTCTTGTGCCGCGTACTTTGCGGCGCCGAGATGGATCTTGGCCAGTCAAGATCGCTCAGCCTTGCAAGCTGCTGCGGGTTGACACTTGCGGTCTCAAGCGATAGGGCATTCAAATGATAAAAGACAAATCCGACTCCGCCGTTCTGGTCACCGGCGCCACCGGTTTCATCGGCAGCCGTTTGGCCTTCGAGCTTGCACAATCCCGCGGCAGGCGACTGGTCCTGTTATGTCGTCCAAAGTCACGCGCGCGTCTCGACTCTTTCCTTGCCGGGTTCGACGAAAATGTACCCCGCCCGGAGGTAATCGAGGGAGATCTCGAACTCGACAATCTGGGCCTCGAGCCCGCCGATCTTCGCAGACTCAAAGATCGGGTCAGCCAAGTTTTTCATGTCGCCGCCGGATACAGGCTGGATATTTCATGGCAAGAGGCACAAGCCGTCAATGTTACAGGTACCCGGCGGGTAATCGATCTGGCCGCTGATCTGCCCGGCCTGTCCCGTTTCCACTACGTCAGCACCATGGCGGTGGCCGGGAACTGGCAGGGGCCTTTCCGCGAGGACGATCTGTATCTCGGACAAGGGTTCGACCACGCTTACGGCCATTCGAAGTTTCTGGCCGAGCAACTGGTTCGACAGGCGGCGGATCGTTTTCCGGTAACCGTCTACAGGCCGGGTGTCGTGGTGGGCGACAGCCGGAGCGGAAAAATCGACAAGTTGGACGGTCCTTACTACGTCTTTCGCATCCTGGACAAGCTGCGCCGCGTGCCCGGCATGAAACGAATGCCGCAGATAGTTCCCCGCGAGGCGGATACCTTTTTTCATTTGGTGCCTGTGGATTTCGTTGTCGACGCCATGGTCAAGCTGGCTGAGCGCGATGATGCGCATTTACGTACCTATCACTTGATGGATCCAGACCCACCAAGTTACCGCGAGTTCTACATGGCCACACTCAGCACAATGGGATTCTCGGGTCCTCGCATCGCGCGACCGGTTACACGCCTGATAAACTTGCTTAGCTCGCGAGCCCTCGGAACATTGTCGCAGGCTGTTTTCAACAAGCTCGAGCTTCCCAGGGAAATGCTGTCCCATTTTCTCTACAAGGTGACCTACGATACGTCCAACGCAACAAGAGACCTGGAGGGAACTGGAATTTCAGCGCCGTGCTTCGCCGACTACTTGCCGGTCATCCTGCGATACTTCGAAAACAACATGCTTGGCTGAAAATGAAATTAGTCCGCGCTAGCCGGCCCTGGATCGCTTGCGGCCTGTCCCGGTTCGCTCGCGGCCGGCCGCGAGGCCACGGGCGCCGAAGCTGAGATCAGAGATCCGTGACTCGAAATACGAAACCCCCGGTTTGAATCGGCCCGGATGGTTCCGATGCGCGCCCGTAGCATTTTTCGACCTTCCATGGCGAAAAGCACGACTAAAAAAATCCAACCGCCGAAAACCACCGGAACTATAAAAGCAAACATTATGCCCAGGCGCGAAGCCAGCAGACCCGGCGCTTCTTGCCAGTCGCCCTGTTCGGCCAGGTGCTCCAGGCGACCGCCGGCCAGCAGGAAAAATACGAATCCTCCAACGCAAACCAGTAAAAACAGAATATTCAGAACACCGTTTTTCCTGCGTGCGGACAGGAAGTAGCCCACCAGGTAGGCCAGGGTCGCAGCAAAAAGCGAACTGGCCATGATACCCAGCATGACCCAGTTTGAGACTTCGGCGGAATCCATGAGGTAGAGCATGCTCCAGGCCGGCTGGCTGATAAAAAGATACAGGCCGGTGGGCAAAAGCACCAGGAATTCGAAAAGCAACAAACCGGGCAGGTAGGGCTCGCGCCACAACCTGGCCCCGTTCGATATCTGCCGCCTGGCGGCCATGGCCACGCTGAATCCAGCCAATAGGCTAATCAATGGAAGCAAAATGACTATGACGCAACCTCCCGCGCGAACCAAATGTTCGCGCGCCCGATTCGCACAGGACCAGGCAATTATCCCACAATCGGCCGTCTGTCAAAAGGCAATTCTATTGCAGCTGATCTTTGCGTTTGCCCCATAGCCAGGATTGCCGACCGGGTTTTTTACTTGACAGCCAGAAGAGCGCTCTGCTAAAAGTGTTGGCAAATCATGGAATTGGGCGAGAACTGGGTTTCGAGCCTGAAGATTGGTTCTCCCCGAGCGAGGTCTTCTGAACGTGAAATACAAATACATACTGGCAATCGCTGCGGTGCTTACGACAGTCCTCATCGCCTGGGGTGGTTGCGGACCGGTAGAATCGACTTCTTTGATAGTGGAAGCCGACACTGCCCTGCACAACGCCAAGACTGCAGAAGCGCAGAAGAAATCTCCTTACGAGTACACCGCTGCCGAACAGTACCTGCACAAGGCCCGTGAGAAGTGGGGAACATCTGATTTCGAATACTCGATCGACTATGCCACGCAGGCCCGCGACTTGGCCACGACTGCCCGCGAGCGATCGATGAAGAACGAAAACGAGTAGCATTCGGGCAATAGTCGTCGCAACAAGACGTATTGTCCGACGCGCGAGGAGAATATTCATGAATAGCGCCCGGCGTCATGCAGCATCGATCGTTGTCATTGGGCTTGGTTGCGCCAGCCTTTTTCTTGCCGGTTGTGTGTCCGGTGCGAAGATCCGGGCCGACGCGGAGGTCGTCAAGCGTGACATCGCCAAGGCCCGTAAGAGCGGCGCCTACCGTTGCGCCCCCCGCGATCTGGCTATGGCAGAGACCAATGTTCGCTTCTGTGAGGATGAACTCGGCCAGGGCAACTGGCTCAGGGCCGACGATCACATAAAGATCGCGCTGGCATCAATCAAACGCGCCCTGCAAGACTCGAAAGACTGTGGTCCCAAGAAAGTTCTGATCAAGACCCCCCCCACAATCGTGGCTATAAAGAAGACCGACCGCGACGGAGACGGCATTTTCGACGTCGACGACAAGTGCCCAGACACTCCGGGCCTGCCCGAATACCACGGATGCCCGCCAAGCGACAGCGACGGGGATGGCATCCTGGACAATGTCGACAAGTGCCCGAATGATCCCGAGGACAAAGACGGCTTCGAGGACGAGGACGGCTGCCCGGACTTCGACAACGACAAGGACGGGCTTCCCGATGTTGAGGACAAATGTCCAAACGTTCCGGGTCCTCCCGAAAACAAGGGATGTCCGGTTACCGACCGCGACAAGGACGGCATTCCCGACGACGTGGATAAATGTCCGGACGAGCCCGAAGACAAGGACGGCTTCGAGGACGAGGACGGTTGTCCTGATCTCGACAATGACAAGGACGGCATCCTCGACAAGGACGACAAGTGCCCCAACGATCCCGAGGACAAGGACGGCTTCCAGGATGAAGACGGTTGTCCTGATCCGGACAACGACGGCGATGGAATTGCAGACAAGGAAGACAAGTGTCCCAACGAGGCGGGTCCGCCCGACAGTCCTCAGGGCAAGGGTTGCCCGCGCAAGTACAGCCTGATCAAGATCAACCGGGAGAAGAAACGGATCGAGATCAAACAGAAGGTGCATTTCGCTACCGGCCGCTATCGTATCCTGGGATCGTCTTTCGGGCTTCTGAACCAGGTTGCCCAGGCGATCAAGGACTACCCCAAGATGAAGATCTCCATCGACGGGCACACCGACAGTCGCGGTTCGGATGCCATGAACCAGCGCCTAAGTGAAAGCCGCGCAAATGCTGTTCGGGATTACTTGCTTGGTCGGGGTATCGACGGCAGCCGCCTGCGCGCCGTAGGTTTCGGAGAGACAAAACCGATCGACTCGAACCGTACGCGGCGCGGACGGGCAGCCAACAGGCGTGTGGAGTTCAATATCATCGAAGAGTAGAGTGGCTTCCAAGACAACCGAAAAGCAGGTACTGACCAGGCAGGTGGGCACAGTTAGCGGCCTGACCCTGGTCAGTCGCCTCAGCGGGCTCGCCCGAGATATGGTCTTCGCGGGATTGTTCGGTGCCGGGTTTGCGGCCGACGCCTTTAACATTGCCTTCACCATACCGAATATTTTCAGGCGTTTTTTGGCCGAGGGCGCCATGAGCATCGCCTTCGTGCCGGTCTTCACAGAATATCGAGCGACACGTTCGTTCGAAGACAGTCGCCGTCTGTATGACGTGACTTTAACGACCTTCAGCGCCATCCTGATCGTCGTGACCGCGGCGGGCATCGTCTTCAGTCCTTACGTGGTCAAACTCTTCGCGCCGGGTTTCGGCGCGGAGAAATTCGCGTTGGCTGTCTATCTCAATCGCCTGTTATTTCCCTACCTGTTCTTGGTGGGCCTGACCGCCTTGTTCACAGGCATTTTGAACACACACCGACATTTCGCCGCTCCGGCAGCCGCACCCATCTTGCTCAATGCTGCAATTATTGGCTGCGCATTGGCCCTCTCCGGCCTGCTGAAACCACCCATCACCGCCATGGCAATCGGTGTGCTGGTTGGCGGACTATTTGGATTGCTGCTCCAGGTGCCGTTCTTGCTACGGCGCGGAATACGCCCGAGACCGCGTATCGAGTTTGGCCACCCGGCGGTAGGTAAAATGCTGCGCCTGATGGGTCCGGCCCTTTTCGGAGTGGCCATCTACCAGGTCAACATTCTGGTATCAAGAGCACTGGCCTCGCTCCTGCCCGAGGGAAGCGTCACTTATATTTACTACTCCGATCGGTTCCTTGAACTGCCGCTTGGCGTCTTCGCAGTGGCCGTGGCCACCGTTGCCCTGCCCAGCCTTTCGGAACACGCCTCAACCGAACGCCTCGACCGCCTCAAGGAAACGCTGAGCTTCGCGTTGCGCCTGACTTTTCTGGTGTGCATCCCGGCCATGATATGGATGTCCATCTGCCGCAGGCCCATCATTGCAACACTGCTCGAGCGCGGGCGATTTAACATGAGCGACACTATAGCTACAGCACATGTGTTCCTCTTCGCCTCACTGGGTATCTGGGCGGTCGCCGCCATTCGCAATCTGGTGCCGGCCTTCTATTCTTTGAAGGACACCAAGACACCAGTGGCCTTGGCTTTCGTGGCCTTTTTACTCAACGCCGGCCTGGGCCTCATCTTGATGTGGCCCATGGGACCGGCTGGACTGACGCTGGCCAACTCGATCTCCTCCACTGTGGATTGCCTGTTGTTGGTATTTTTCCTGCGCCGCAAGATCGGCCCGCTGGGTTTGCGCAAGATTTGGGGATCCGCCTGGCGGGTGGCTCTGGCGTCGCTGTGCGCCGGTCTTGCCGCCTGGCCCTTCACCCGCCTCGATGTCTGGGTCGCGGGGGGCACGGCAGCCAGGGTCGGCTACCTGGCGCTGGCCGGCCTGGCGGGCGGATCGGCCTTCTTGATATCGGCCAGAATCCTGCGTGTACCGGAATTGAAGACGCTCTGGCAAAGATTGACCGGGCGGGTCTAGCGTCCTTCGCGGATGTAACCGTTGCGAATCAAGTGCAGCAAGGCCTGGTAGGTTTCCAGGTCGGGAAGAACGCTCTCGTCCAGGACACTGTCGACCCTGCCGTGGTTATGGACATCCTGAAGCACATCCAGTTGATCGGGCTCCAGGTCCCTGAGCGCCGGTGAAAGCGGGCTTGCCAGCTTGAAGCGAGTCGCCGGATCCGGGAGCTGATCTTCAATGCGCGCCAGCTCATCCATCGCGCGCATGGCGTCCATCAGCAGTCCCTCCGTGCTCTCATCCAGTTCAACCATGAACTTCTCGTCTGAAGGTCCGGTAAGCTCGAAGAAGCCGCTCACCCAGCCGACCAACCGGCTAAAGGCCTTCTGTGGCCCGATCTCGTGCCGGTTGTCTATCGAGGCATAGTAGATCTTGCCGTTGCGCAAGAATATCTTGCCCTCGTGTTCGTCACCGCGGACCACCAGCACACCGCTTTTCTTGCTGGTCGAAAAAAGCTGCAGCAGGTCGGGTATCGGAACCTCGTCGATGCGACCGGACATTGGGCTGGACGAGCGCGCCTTACGGGCGGCCACCTGCTCCATCATCGAGCGCACCTCGGCCTCACTATAAGGTTTTTCTTTACCGGCGCTGGCCTCAACTGCCATTAGTTTCAGTATGGATGTGCCGATCAGTATGCGATCGCCTTCCTTGATACGGGCCTTCTTGACCTTCTCACCGTTTACGAAGGTGCCGTTTGTTGAACCGAGATCTTGTATCATTACCCGGCTCGAGCCGGTAGTGATCTTGGCATGCTTGCGGGAAACCATGTCCTCGACCAAAACCATGTCAAGGTCCGAGCTTCGGCCGATAACTATCTCGCGATTGGGTCTGAGCGGAAACATACCCCCCTGGTACTTGCCGGAGATAAACCTGAGGGCATAGCTTTTGGGGTTAGACGAACCGTTCGCATCGGTCATCGATCACACTCCAGAAAGAACTCGAGTCTGCAACTCACTTTCATGTTAGCACCACCCGCGGCCCGGGGCAATTTCATGACTGTGTACCTTCGGCCACCAGGTTCAGATACATTTGGCAACTCTTGTTTCCCGGATCGAGTTTAAGAGCCTCGCGCCACTCAGCGGTGGCCTGATCGAGTCTGCCAATCGAATACAGGGTCACTCCGAGGTGGATGCGGGCGGCAACATAGCCGGGCCGGTCTTCCAGTATTTTCCTGAATTCCGCAACAGCATCCTCCTGTCGGCCCTGGTCGCGCAGCGCCTGTGCCAATCTCAGACGGATATCGACGAAATCAGGACCCAACTCTAGCGCACGGCGAAACTCTGATGTGGCATCTTCGTAAATTCCCGCAGCCTGGTAGACATCGCCGATCTCGGCGTACATATTTGCGATCTTGCCACGCACGAAGGGATCCAGTTCTCCCGGGCCGGCCCTCGAAGCCGATAAAGCCTGGTTGAAGACATCCTTTGCCTCGGCGTAGCGGCCGAGATCGTTGTAAGTGACAGCCAGGTTGAGCGATGCCTCTGTATAGCCTGGATTTATCTCCAGGGCTCGCTCGAAGTGTTGCTGTGCTTTCGAAAAAAGACCACGGTCATGGAATATCACTCCCAGCATGTTGTAAACGTCTGCGAAGCGATCATTCTTTTCCAGTACCCGCGTCAGGTAACTCTCTGCCCGTGAGTATTCCCGCTTGTGGTAGGCGTCCCGGCCCAACTTCAGCAGGTCTCTAGTTTGTTCGTCCATCGTTTCCTCCAGAATGGGCGGGCTGACCCGGGTTGGTCATCTCGTTACCCCAGGCCGCCGATGATGCGCCAGAGCGATCCTTCCTTCTGCAACATGATGCGTTCACGAGCCTTATTTTCGATTTTCTTCCCCCCGGCTTCGGTAATCAATAGAAACGTTTGGATCGCCTTGGCTCGTTTCCCGCCCACTTCTATATCAAGGTCGTCTACTATCAGAGCCTGCATGCTAACCGCGGCAAGATCGTCCCGGAGACGTTTTATCAGTGCCGCCTTGCCTCCGACCTGGCCTTTGTATTCGGCCGAGATCAGACGGGCCAGCCTCTCGGGCGAACCATTTTCAAGGGCAATCCGGCGCTCGCGGAGTGTTTCAATTATACCGCGTAGTTCCAAGAAAAGACCCGAGCTGATGACCGGCCCGGCCGCGGTCTTCGTTAGTTTCAGCCTTTGCGGCCCCGAATATCGCAGTCCTTTACCCGAAACGACAAGGTGGGCCGTAAGCCCGTTATCTTGCAGCGTCAGATCCTCGTGCTTAACAGCCAGTGGTCCGTAAACTACGAACAAATGCCGCAGATCATCTTCCAGTCGACCCGCTCCCCCGATGTCATCTTCGTACTCCGCATCGAGCTGCATCAAGATCAAACCGACGTCCTTCTTGGAGCATCCCTTTTCAATCGCCTCGAGAACTCGCGCCGGCGTCGAACGCCCCTCGGCCTGACAGCCAACGACCAAAAGCCCCACCAATAGGGCGGCTGTCGACCGGCCGCTCACTTCTTGGTGCTCCCCACCTTTTTGTCTTCGTGTTTGGTGAGATTTGCCAACAACTCCTTGGCGTCATCCGAGTAGTCTCCCTTGGGAAACCTTGTCAGCATCTCGTGCAGGCTGCTTTTAGCTCCTTTTAGTTGCTTCAGTTTAACCTGGGCCTCTGCCTTGTAGTAAAGCGCCTGCTCGTCAAAACCGACTCCCGAGTAAGCCGAGAGAATCTGTTCTGCCCGCCAAAGCACTCCCCTGAAGTGTCCCCGCTTGCGGTAGAACTCCATCACGTAACGAGTTTGCTCGGCCATCCTGACCAGGCACTGTTTGAGCAGGTCTCTGGCTTCGGGCGCATTCTCGTGGTTGGGAAAACTCTGCAGGTAGCGCTTGATCTCCCGAATGGCCTTCAGCGTCTCGGCCTGATCGAGTTCGTAAGCCGGCGGTGTAATAAACCAGTCATCTGGAATTCTCTTGAAATAGCAAACGCCGATACGGAACATGGCATAGGGCATCTTCTCGTTGCGCGGGTGTAGCTTGATGAAGCTCAGGTAACTGTCGGCCGCCTCGAGGTATTTCTCCTGGCCGAAGTAGCAATCCGCGGTGTACAGATCGGCCTGGATGGCAAACTTCGAATAAGGAAACTTGCTTTTTACGAATTTGAAAAATTGAAGGGCCCCTGCGAAATCTTCATCGTCATAGGCTTTTTTGCCCTTGATGAAATTCTCCTTGGCACTGGTGCGGTAACTCACGAGCTTCTTCTTCTCGGGACCGGATGCACAGGCAACGGTCAGGCAAAGCCCCACACACAGCGATACCAATAAATATTTTCTCGTATCCAGCACAACTACCTCCACAGCGCCGCAGCCTGAATTGCCAGTAATTCCGGCCGACTCCTGCAGCACGTTAGCACGCCCTGTAAATATCAGTCAATTATGGAAATCAGATCGCGCCAATCTGAGAGCTGCGAACGAATCCCTCCACGCCGTTGGCCAGGCGCACCCGGGAGTATTCGCCCATCTCGTCCAACAACCTGACCTTTAGTCCTTCGTGAACTTCCATGAGTACCTTGGCGCCGTTCTCGGGTCCTTCTCTCAGCGAACCGGTCGGGGCAACCACGATGCCGTGATGAACTTTCTCCTGGATGTACACGCGACTGGAAAAGAGCAATCCAAAAACGAGGGCCAGGGTAAGAACCGGTATGTTGATCCAGAAAAGGAGTCGCCGTGACGATTCACGCCGCGCAAGACGCCGGCTGATTGCCAGAGTGAATGCCGCAAGGTAGAACGATAAAAACATCCATGTAAGCCAATCGACGGCAATGCCGCGCACGAACCCGTGCCAAAGCGGCTCGCCAACGGCCCCTTCCTTCGGCATTACGACACGGTCGACTAGTTCCTTGCGAACCATGGCAAGGTTGGAAGCCGCCGCGCTGTCTCCCGGGTTCATTTGCAGCACTTTCTCGTAGAAGAGCACCGCCAGACCCTTGTTGCCTGACCGGTAATAGGCATTGGCCAGGTTAAAATCGAGATCGGGATTGTCTATTCCGGCTTCAAGGACTTTACGGTATTCAGAGACGGCCGTGGAATAGTCTCCGTCCAGGTAGGCCTGGTTGCCCCTCGAAAAAAGCACCAGCAGCCTCTTGGTCAGTTGGGAGTCGTTTTGAGCATGAGAAACGGGGGCCACCATGACACACACCAGGATCACGGCCAGACATGAGGAAACACGTTTCATCGCACCGTCCCGTCGGGCCTAATCCGCTCGCGCTCGATCCTCTTTATAATCTTGCGTACCCTGTCAAGGGATTCGAGCATCTGTTCGCCACGCGAGGTAGCGGGAGCGAAGCGCCCGAAATCGCAATTCTCGGCTTCGGCTGTGTACGCATCCGTTATCTCCCGGGGAACACCCATTTCTTCCATGCGCCTGGCGAGTTCGGCCATGGTAATCCCCTGCGCAGCAATACCGCAGCGAGCCTCGATTCCGTCCAGTAGCGCATCCTTGATCTCCGAATAGAATTCGGCCGCATTTCCGGCGGCTGCCATCTGACCGGCCCTCTTGAGGTGGCGCTGACCGCGGGCCCACGCCCGGCGCATGCGGTTGCGCGCTGAATCAGCCCTGCCCCGTGCTCTTACGAAAACAACCGCCAACACCAGCAGGTAGACAATCGGCGGAACGGCCAGCAGGGGAATGAACAGCGAACTTTTATAGAAGGGACGTCCGAAACTTTTCAATGAACTCTTGTAACGGATTGGCTTGAAGGCGCCGGCCAGAATGTTGATCTCATGTCCTCCGCCGGTTGTGGATACGGACCCGGTCGACTGACTTGCGGCAACTTTGATGACCTCACGCTCGGTCTGCAGAGTACGGTATTCACCGTCGCGCGGGTCGTAATATGAAAACTTCAAAGACGGAATGACAAGGTCACCGGATGTCAACGGAACCAGGATATACTCAAACGACTTGGAGCCGCTGACCTCGCGGCCGCGCTTGGAAATCTTCACGTCCACGTTGGGGTCGAAGGTCTTGAAGTGCGGCAGAGTGGGAAGGCGAGGCGGGCGAACCCGTTGAATGGCGCCGCTGCCTTTCAGTACAAGTGTGTATGTGACTGGCTGGTTCAGGCCGACCGAACTGGAATCGACGGTATCAGACAGGGAATAGTGCCCAACGTTTGAAGGATCGAAGTCCGGCGGTCGTCCCGTGCTGGGAAGATCGAGCACCTTTATCGTAATTGGCTGCGTGTGCAGTGTACGAACCTGAGAAGGAAAGAATGGCGATGTCGATGCCTCGACCTCCACTTCGATCGGTCCGATTTCGATTTCGCCCGGGCTGAGCGGGAAAAGCGCCTTCTGGTCCAGGACCTTGAACTGGTATAGTTCGCCCTTGATGTATTTCTGGTCGGTAGAAGCCTTGGAAACGTCGCGATCGACGCTGAAGAAATCATCGAGCTTCGGCCAGCGGATCGTAGCGATTCGCGCGCCGACTTTCGAGTAGATGCTTACCGTAACCGTGACCTGCTGTCCTTCGACGGCATCGTCGGGTGTGGCCGAAGCGCGCACGAAGATATCGTTAGGTCCGATCTCCTCCCGCCTGTGAAACATGTCCCGTGGCGTATGAAAGAAATCGTCCCAGTCGTCATCAAAAGGAGACGGGAATCGCCGTCCCAAGGGCGAGGTGCGCCCGGCAGACGGCCGCCGTCGGGCTTGCTTGACCACGTCGATGTCAATGGGATTGGTACTGTAGTTCTTGCCCATGTATTTCAGGGTCGCCCGCCCAATACGGGTCTTGCCGATCTTGGTCGGCTTGAGAATATAGACGAATTTCTGAATCTTCTTGTAGTTCTGGCTACCGCCGGAAAATGAGAATGCCAGGTTCTCTTCCCTGCTGGTACCGGCAACACGAAGGTTGCCGGTGCCAGAAATCTTGATGCTGCTCGATGAGACAGAGTTCTTGGCCGTGACCGAAAGCGTCAGAACGACGTTCTCAGACAGTCCAACCTGTGTGCGATCAACGGACGCCGAAAAAGAGACATCATCACCCGCGGCGAGACCCGCACTTGAAAGAATAGTGATCGACGTGAGCACCAGGCCGAGCACCTGAATGTGGCGTCGTTGCATCGGGCAGCCCTACCAGTCCTTGTCGATCTTCTTGCCCCGGTACTTGGGCATGACAAACTTGTACATCTGAAAAGGTTTCTCGTTGTCGCGCATGGCATCGAGTAACGCCTGGGCTTGTTCGCGATTCAGCTTGCCGGCTTCCCGCTTCTCGTCCGGCGGCGGACTCCCGCTGGGTTGACTCTCGGCCTGTTGTTGTTGCTGTTGCTGCTGCTGCTGTTGTTTCTGTTGCTGCTGTTGTTTCTGTTGCTGCTGTTGTTGCTGCTGCTGTTGTTGATCCTTTTGTTCGTCCTGCTTTGACTGCTCTTGTTTTTCCTGCTTATCGCCGTCGTTCTTTTTCTCTTGCCCCTTCTCGTTCTGCTGTTTCTCCTGCTGCTTGTCCTGTTTATCTTGCTTATCCTGAGACTCTTTCTTGTTGTTGTCTTGCTTTTGCTCGTTCTTCTTCTGATTGCCCTTGTCTTGCTTGTCCTTGTCATCCTGCTTTTGCTTCTGGTTCTTGTCGGCCTGCTTGTTGTCCTTGTCCGAGTCGTTTTTCTGCTGCTGCTTTTTCTGTTCGATGGCTTTAAGAGCAATTTCCAGATTGTAGCGCGCATCATCGTAGCCTGAATCGATCTCCAGAGCGCGCCGATAGTAAGAGATAGCGTCGCGATAGGCCTTCTGGGCCAGAAATGTGTTGCCGATATTGTAATAGTTGCGTTTCTTGAGCTCGGGCTGCTTGATGCCCATCGCCCTCATGTATGCCTCGCGGGCTTCCTTGGGACGACCCAGCTTGAAGAGTGCATTGCCGCGATCGAAGTGAATGCGGGGCTCTCCCGAGACTTCGTGTTCGGCGCTGTCATAGGCCTCAATGGCCTTCTGGTAATGCTGGTTCTTATAGAGCCGGTTGCCTTCGGCAACGCTCTTCAACTCGCGTGAAAAAGGATCTATAGCCGCGGCCCGACCCACCGGCAGCAAAAGGCACAGAAAAATGCCCGGAACCAGCGCGCTCGTTTTCATGAAGTCCTCCCCTGGCGTATTTCCCTGCGGGAGGGAATGATCGATGAACCAAGCAGCAGCAGAAAAGCGAAGAAGACGAACAACTGGAATTTCTCTTCGTAAACCGACTCTACTCTCGACTCGAACTCCGACTTGTGCATGCGGCTGAGCATATCATAGATCGCCTCGAAGCCAAGATCGCCGGCGGCCGAGTGGATGTATATTCCGCCGGTGGCGTCCGAGATAGCGCGCAACGTATTCTCATGCAACCTGGTCATGACGGTCTTTCCCTGCTTGCGAAGGTACTTGCCGTCCTCGTCCGGAATCAGTTCTCCTATCTGCGTGCCTATTCCGACACAGTGAATGATCACGCCCATATCGTGCAGCTTTTCCACTTCCTCCTCGTAACGCCCTTCGTGGTCTTCGCCGTCCGAAATAATGACCAGCACCTTGGATCGCGAGCCGCCCTTCGAGTTTTCAAACATCTCCCGGGCCACTCGCAAGGCTTCGGCGAAGTTTGTGCCGCCTACCGGCACGGAGCCTGCTTGCATCGCCCGCAAAAACAGCTTGGTCGCGGAATAGTCGGAGGTCAAGGGACATTGGACGAAGGCGGTCCCGGCGAAAGCCACGAGTCCGACACGATCTCCAGTAAGATGATCAATCAACCCGCTCACCTCGAGCTTGGCGCGCTTGAGACGATTTCCAGCCCGGCGCGACGACACGTCCCTGGCCAGCATGCTCTTCGAAACGTCCAGGGCCACCACCACGTCCACGCCGCGTCGCTTGACCAGCTTGGAGTGGGTTCCGAACTGGGGCCGGGCCAGGGCAAACACCAGGGCGACCAGAGATAAGACGAGCAGAAAAAGCCTCAAGATCTCACGCTCCTGCGAATACTCCGGAGCCAAGCGGGCCAGTAACAGCGGATCCGCCGCGCGGTGGGCCGTGCGCCGACGGCGCAGCAGTGCCGCTATTCCACCGGCCAGTACCAGCGGTACTACCATCATCCAGTAGAAATATTCCGAAGCGGCGAAACGCATGGTTCTCGGTTCCATAGCCTTTTGGCTACGGAAATCTCCTGAAACGGGTCCAGCGCAGCATCAGCTCTATCAGCAGAAGCAATAATGCCGGCAGCAGGGCCAATTGAAACACCTCCGTGCTGCGCGTGAAACGGCCCGGATCCATCAATCGGGTTTTCTCCATGTGATCCAGGATGTCCTGGAAATCTTCCTCGAGTGCCTTCTCGTCGGTGGCGCGGTAGAATTTGCCCAGGGATTTTTTTGCAATCTGCTTGAGCAACTCGGGGTTGGTGCGGATCTCGACCTTCTGATAGGCTGTTTGGCCGAAAACGTCACGCCCGACGGGATAGGGCACCAACCCGCCCTTGCCCACCAGGATCGGAAACACCCTGATCTTCTTTTCATGGGCGATCTCGGCAGCCTGAAGCGGCGCTACCTTGCTGGCGTTGTCGTCGCCATCGGTCAGAAGGATGATCACCTTGCTCTTGGCTTCGGATTTTTCCAGCCTGTTTATCGAAACCATGATTGCGTCGCCAATCGCAGTTCCGTCCTCGATCACTCCGGTCTTGACCGCCTTCAGAATGTTCTGCACAACCGAGTAGTCCAGGGTCAAGGGACACTGGGTAAAGGCGTTGGCGGCAAAGACCACCAGGCCCAGGCGGTCTTCCTTGCGCTGGCGAATGAACTTGGAAATGACCTCCTTGGCGCCGTCGATGCGGTTCTTGCGTTGGTGCGGCCGGGCGATGGGTGAGAAATCTACGGCGCGCATCGAGGTAGAAACATCCAGAGTCAGAACAATGTCCATGCCTTCGGCGAAGACGTCGGCCTCGGTGGTGGCTACCTGGGGACGAGCCAGAGCCAGAGCCACCAGGCATACGGCCAGCAGGCGCAACAGGGGCACCAGGTGCCTGAGCGGGGACGGCCGTCCGGCGGCGACCTTGCCCAGCGCGGCAGTGGAAGACAAGAGCATCACCGGCTGCTGCCGGCGCCTGTACCAGACGGCGACAGCGACCAGCAGCACCGCCAATGCCAACAAAGCGAGCCCGACAGCGACCATTGAATTTTTCACAGGATCGGAGGGACCACTGACCAGCGCTTTGAAGGCCAGCCCGCCTCCGCAGACGAGCAGCACACTCGAAATCAGCAGAACGACAAGCGCAACCCTGTGTACCCGCCCGGGGTCTTGGAAAGCGCCGACTGCATTTGTAGCGGGCCTGCTCCGACGCGAAAAAGATACCGCCAACAGCAGGGGAACGGCCACCAGCATGGCGAGCATCCAGGGCGAGTCGAGGTGAAATTCGGTCAGACGGATCACGTCGCGCCTCCCGCCTCATCCCGCCTGGTGTTCGTGATCAGCGAATAAGCTCCGTCGATCGCCCGGGATGAGATCTCGTCGGAGGCTTGGGCCTTTGCAAATTTGACCAGGTCGGCCTCACCCAGCAGTTGCCCGAGCAGCTGGTGGTCGAGACCGGGAGTGGGTCGGTCGCGCAACTCTTCCAGCAATTCGCGGGAGGTCAGGTCGAGTGCAAAGAAGCCGAAACGATTACCCAGGTACTCGCGTACGGTATCCGACACGCGGTCGAAGTACTCGTGCTGACGTCCTTTTCTGAGCAGGTTGTCTTCTACGATCTGATCGAGTTTCTCGATGGCAATCTCGTGAGCGGCGCGCTCCGGGGGCAATTCTTCGTGCCTGGCCTCTACGCCACCGGGCGTGCGTCTCAGGCGGAGTCCCACTGCCGAAAGAATCCAGAGAGCCAAAAGACCCAGAAGCACCAGCAGGCGATAGTCCCTGACGATCACCGGAACAGGTGCGGCAACGTCACGTGGTTCTGGCTTTTCCACACCTGCAAGCATGCTTTTGATTTTGATCTTTACAGGCGGCACTTCGACTTCTTCGCCATCTCCGGCTGTCTCTCCGTCTCCGTCCGTTCCGCCGTCGGTCGCTGGTCGCACCAGGCTGAAGCCAGGCACCTCGAGTTCGCCGGTTTTTTCGAAGGTTGCGATCTCAAGCTCGAAAACCAACAAGCCCTTTTCGTTGACCTCGCCGCCTCGGCGATCAAGAACAACGAAGGGATCGAGATCGAGTTTGTCGGGCAATTTTAGTGCGCCCCCTGGTGCGCGAACCTCGATCACCAGGCTGATTGCTTCACCCAACTTGGCGGTCTGCGGCTTGGCAGACACCGAAACGGCGATCGTAGAGTTCGGGTTGTCCTTGTCCGGGCTCGGGGCCTGTTCAGCCGCCGGGGCCGACATACACAGAAGCAGCGCCGTACCCAGGGACACGCCAAAGAGCGCCGCACCCTTGGGCACGGCAAAGAGCGCCGCAACAAGCGAGCAAAGCGAGCCGCCGAGCTTCATCTCATCCTCTCGGCCCGTTTCTTGAAGAACATCACCAACGGTCGCAGGTATTCTTTGTCCGTGGACAATTCGATGAAGTCCATGCGCAACTGGTTGAAAAGGCGTCGCTGTTCTATACGTTGTTCTTCCAGAAGCTCGCTGAACTCAAGTCGGGCGCGCCGGGAACCGGTATCAAACAGCACCATCTCGCCGGACTCGGCGTCCTGGAAAGCGGCAATTCCAACATTGGGAAGTCTGATCTCCAGCGGATCCCTGAGGACGATCGACACCAGGTCATGGCGACGGTTGGCTATCTTTAATGCAGAGTTGTAGCCCGAGGACATGAAGTCGCTTAGCAGGAAAGCGACGCTCTTGCGCTTGGTGACACGTGAAAGAAACTGCAACGCGGCCGAGATATCGGTGCCGCGATGTTGCGGCTTGAACGACAGGACCTCGGAAATCACCCGCAGCACGTGCTTCTTGCCCTTCTTGGGCGGCAGGAATTTCTCCACGCGATCGGTGAAGATGACCAGGCCGACTCGATCGTTGTTCTTGATGGCCGAAAAAGCCAACATACCGGAAATCTCCGCGGCCAATTCACTCTTGAAACTCCTCCGCGTGCCGAAAGACTGGGAACCCGAGGCGTCCACCAGGAGCATTACCGTCAGTTCGCGCTCCTCGATGAATTGCTTGACAAACAGGTCGTTCATGCGTGCGGTGACGTTCCAATCTATTACCCTGATGTCATCGCCCGGTTGATAGGGGCGCACCTCGTCGAAGACCATTCCGCGACCCTTGAAGACCGAGTGATATTGACCCGCCAACACGTCGTTCACGGCCCGGCTGGTCGTTATCTCGATCTTGCGGATCTTCTTGATCAGCTCACTGGTCAACATGGTCTGTCGAGCACCTCACGTTGAGAAAATTACGGAGAAGCCAGGTTGTCGAAGATCTTCTGGATAATGTCCTCGCTGGTCATCTCCTCGGCCTCGGCCTCGTAAGTCGGGATAATACGATGCCTGAGCACATCCATGGCTACCGACTTGATATCCTCAGGAGTAACGTAACCTCGGTGTCGCAAAAATGCGTGAGCCCGGGCTGCCAAGTTGAGATAGATCGAGGCCCGTGGGCTGGCCCCGTACTCGATCATGTCGTTGAGTTCTTCCAGGCGGTATTCGGCCGGACGGCGCGAAGCCAGTACGATATCCAGAATGTACTCGTTGATCAGTTTGTCGACATATACCTCGAAGAGCAAACCGCGGGCTCGCTTGATATCCTCGATCCCGACCACCTGTGATACACTGGGAGCCTCGGACACGGTCATACGGGCCATGATTTCACGCTCCTCGTCCTTGGAGGGATAGTCCACCTTGACCTTGAGCATGAATCGATCCACCTGCGCCTCGGGCAAGGGATAAGTGCCCTCCTGCTCGATCGGGTTCTGGGTCGCCAAAACTATGAATGGATCCGGTAGCTTATGCGTGCGATCACCCAGGGTGACCTGGCGCTCCTGCATGCACTCCAGCAGTGCTGATTGTACCTTGGCCGGCGCACGGTTGATCTCGTCGGCTAAAATGAAGTTTGCGAATACCGGGCCAAGTTTGGCGGTAAACTCTCCACTTTGCTGATTGTAGACCATGGTCAACCGTG
>Ga0315535_1000420_pt1 | contig 30170 bp, 25 predicted proteins | sample SalMarSW160220MG_2_FD_203092 | JGI IMG/M metagenome (GOLD analysis project Ga0315535, IMG submission 203092) | Salt marsh sediment microbial communities from the Plum Island Ecosystem LTER, Massachusetts, United States - Salt Marsh Sediment SW1602-20 ... | reverse complement strand
AGGTGGTCAAACAATGTGTCGTCGGGCAAAACTTGTTTGCTTCCGAGTTGGTCATCCGCGCCGAGAGGGCCGGCCTGGACGTAGTCGAACTTCCGTTGACTTTGCGCGAAAAACGCAACCCGACCATCAACTTGGTGCGCAGGGTTCCGCGGGCATTGTATAACGTCGGTCGCCTGATCTGGATCTTCAGGCTGCGCGACCGGCTCTGAGTCCATACCATGTTTTTTGCGCTGACCATCGATCTGGATCCCGCCTGGTGCTACCACAGAATATACGGGCTCGGCGAGGTGGAGCGCACCAGTGTGGGGTTGGAATGTTCCGTTTCACGTTTCCTCGAATTAACCTCCGATCTCGGGATCCCGGGCAGTATTTTCGTGGTCGGCGAAACACTGTCCGACAACGGACTTGCCGCGGTAATCGCACAGGCTTCTGCCTTGGGGCATGAGATTTGCAACCACACTCATTCACATCCTTACGATCTTTGCAGGCTCGACGATGATCGTATCGCGCGCGAAGTCGAGCAGGGAGCCGCGGACATCGAACGCGCCACCGGCGAAAGACCGAAAGGATTCAGGGCGCCCGGTTATTCACTTGGTAGCCGGGTATTGCCCGCGCTGATCAATGCAGGCGCAGTCTATGACAGCTCAATCCTGCCCTCCCCCGTCTACCAGGGAGTCAAGGCGGCTGTCTTCGGCTGGCTTTGGCTGCGCGGCAGAAACAGCGGGGCTTTTCTTGCCGATCCACGTGAGACGCTCGGTCCGCGCGGGCCCTATCGGCCGGACCCAATCAGCCCTTGGCGTCGCGGAACGGCAGGGTTGATCGAACTTCCCATCGGTACGGTCATGGGCCTGCCGCTAACCGGTGGCTTGTTGGCCCTGGCGGGGCCCTCCCGGACGACCCCGTTAGCCACTCTCGTATCCCGCAAGGGATTTGTCTGTCTGGAATTGCACGCGTTGGATCTGCTGGATATCCAGGCGGATGGCCTGGATCCCGCCCTGGCCGTTCAGCCGGACCTGTCTATTGCCTGGCAACGCAAGGCAGAGGCAATCCGGAATTTTTGCGAGCGGTTGCTTTCGACTCACAAGGCCACAACGTTGGCCCGTGCGGCAAAGATACTAAGTTGACAGATGTGGTTGTTTGGGGTACGATGTCGCACAAGGTGGTCAAGAGAGGGAGGAAATTGCCATGAGTGAGGCCGACCGGCGTGAGTTCTCCCGCTTTCCGGTGCAACCCATCTTGTGCAAGACTCTCCCGCGCCGCAACGGTGTTTGCGTGCTCAAGGATGTATCCATGGGAGGCGCTTTCTTTCAGCACTCTTCACCACCTCCCATTGGAACTCACCTGACCGTCGAGTTCTCGGAACCTCCGCTAGTGGGCTACGGCCTGCAGGTCGAGGTTGTTCGCCACGCTCCCGGCAACTTCAAGGGTTTTGCCGTCAATGTCCGTCCGCCGAGGCCGCGCCTGCTAAGGGCGGTCTACTGCAACGAATTTCCTGACTGAGGCATAAAGCGGCGGGTGAGGGATGTTGGCGGGTCTGCTGCAAAAACTGCGGGTAAAAATCGACGATCTCATCGATCCCGAGATTATCGAGCGCATAGAGCGTCTGGATACCCGTCTCAACGAATACGGTGTCGATCCCTGGGGATTCGACCCGAATTACATCAAGTATGCCTTGCCCATCGCTGTCGGGATCTATCGCAACTACTTCCGGGTGCAGACTACCGGTTTGGCAAACGTGCCTCGCGGGCGGGTGCTGTTGATCGCCAACCACTCGGGGCAGATACCGATCGACGGGATGATGATTGTGCTTTCGATGTTCATCGAGGCGGATCCGCCTCGAATGGTGCGCTCGATGGTGGAAACCTGGTCGGCGACACTGCCGCTGGTCAGTTTCTTTTTCCCGCGGACCGGGCAAATTGTCGGCACTCGCGACAACTGCCGGCGGCTGCTGCAAAGGGACGAGGCCATTTTGGCTTTTCCGGAGGGGACGCGCGGCATCTCCAAGACATTCGCCAAGCGCTACCAATTGCAGCAGTTCGGTTTGGGATTCATGCGCCTGGCATTGATGACCGACACTCCCATCGTTCCGCTGGCAGTCGTCGGCGCAGAAGAGCAGATCCCTTCGCTCATGGACTTCAAGCCGATCGCCCGCCTGTTGGGGTTTCCGGCTTTTCCGGTGACCCCGACTTTTCCCTGGCTGGGACCGCTGGGATTCTTGCCGTTACCGGTCAAGTACCATATTTATTTCGGCAAGCCGATGCACTTTACGGGCGATCCCGACGACGAAGACGAGGTACTCGACACAAAAGCTCAGAAGGTCCGCCGCACAATTCAGCGTATGCTCAGGGATGGCCTGAAGGCCCGCAAGAATGTCTTCTGGTAACATAAAAAAAAGCGCCTCTTCGCGGTCATCGGGCCCGCGGCGCAAGAAGAACCCCGAGTCGGTTGTCATCGCCGGCATCTCGGGCAACTTCGGCCGCTTGCTGACACGCAGGCTGCACGCGGAATACCCCATAATCGGCATCGACAAGAGACCTTTCGAGGGCAAGCCAAAGGACGTTACTCATTACCAGGTCGACGCCAGGCGCCGCAAGGCAGAGAATATCTTCCGCCGCAAGGACATTCGGGCTCTCGTCCACCTTGGACTGGTTCATAGACCACAGCCCGGCAAGCCCACCTACCGGGAGATGAATGTCCGTGGAACGGTAAAGCTTCTGGATTATTGCCAGCGTTACGGTATCCCCAAGGTCGTCTTGATCTCGACCGCATCGGTCTACGGACCGGACCCGACCAACTCGAATTTCATGCCCGAGGACACACCGCTGGCGGGCGTGGCCGACTACCCGGAGATGCAAGCCCTGATCGAATGGGACATGTACGCCCAGAGTTTCTTCTGGAAGTACCCGGATATCGAAACCGTTATCCTGCGCCCGGTTCACGTCATCGGACCCAACGTACGCAATGCTCCTACCAACTACCTGCGTCTGGCGAGGCCTCCCACTTTGCTGGGTTTCGATCCCATGCTTCAAATGCTCCATGAGGACGACCTGATCCAGGCAATCATGCTCAGCCTCGAACCGGGCATAAGCGGAATTTTCAACGTAGTAGGCCCCGGTGAAGTTCCTCTTTCGGTCATCCTCAAGGAACTTGGGAAGAAGCCGCTGCCCCTGCCGCACGTCATCGCTCGACCCCTCCTGAAAAGGCTTTGGCGGTTCGGCCTGTCGGCCTTCCCCCCTGGAGAGGTCATTCACTTGCAGTATCAATGCATGGTGGACGGCAAATTGGCTCGCGACGTCCTCGGTTTCCGCCCGCGCTACAACCTGCGACAGACGATATTATCGGTGAAAGACTGAGCGCTCACATGTTCCAAGCCGTTGCTCAATTTGTTGCCACAGCATCCCGTTGCATGATAACTTGATTGAGCTTTTCGAGAGAGACGATGAAAAACCGGGGAAAGATAGTTTTTTGCCTTTTGTTAGTGCTTGGCTTGGCTGTCTTGACAGCTGGCTGTGCTGCCGGCGATGAGGCGATTAGGGTAACTCCGGAGACGCAAACCAGGGTTGCAGCGGCTGTGAGCGGCGAGCCTATTTACTCGACCTCCATTGCCATCTACCTCGCTGAATTGGCTCTGCGCGACAAGGGTGTAACCTACGAGAATCGCAACATGTCTGTCTCTTTCTGTGACAACGTCTACACCGTGGTCTTCGAAAAAGATTCCGCCGATGTTCAGGGATGCGATTACACCATCAAGATCAACGCGAACAACAGCAAGATAATCAGCGTAGTCACGATGCGCTAGTCTGCACAGCGAGCGTCAACTCCCGAACCCGTGCAGCTTTCAGAACCAAAACCCTCACATTCGGTATTGTCAGTGCAGTAGCAGGCCTCACTGTCGGTATCGCAGTTTGGACCGCCGTAAACGGCCTCGCAAACGATCGAGCAATCTCCGCAGTGTAATTCATCGACCGCCGTACAGACGTGGTTGCAGCACAAGTCATGACCACCGCAATCCGTTCGATAAAAGCAGCCGCACGATGCATTGTCCGGGTCGGCGCAGATGGGGCCCACTACACTATTCGTGCAATCGGTCGTGCAATTGCCACAGTGGGCGACGTCCGCAAACTCGTAGCAGCGGTTGTCACAGCACTGGTGAGCAGGCACGGATTCGCAGTCTCCGGCAACCAGGCATCCGCAGCTGTAGCCGCTTCCGTCAATATAGACACAAGCTGTGTTATTACCGCTGGTAACGCAATTTGAATTGCATGCGCCGCAGTGCAATGGATCGGACAGGTCGATTTCGCAGCCGTTCAGGCGATTGCCATCGCAATCTCCATAGGGCTCGATGCATGTGGAATACTCACAGTGATAGCCACTGCCGCCGCCGGAGTCACAGACTATTCCCTCTGCGTTTTGCACATTGATCGAACAATCCCTCTCGCAGGTGCCACAATGAGTGATATCAATGGCCGTCTCGCAACCATCACTCCGGTCGGAGTTACAATCCAGAAAACCCGGCAGGCAAGACGTGAAATCGCACTTACCCGCGTCGCAATGGGCCCCGGCCGCATTTTGGATGATTGTATTGCAATCTTGGCCACAAGATCCGCAGTTGCTGATGCTGCTCAGCGTGTTGACGCACGCTCCCGTACAGCAAGAATCTAATCCTGTACAGGGAATCTCGGTGCCGCAGGCACAAACTCCGTTGCAGCGATCGGACCTTGAGGGGTCACAGGCGGCACATCCCGGCCCGCAGTGCTCGGCACTCGTCGACGGGTTGAGATCCGAGCAGGCTGTCCAGGTCATCTCGTGACAGGTCTGCACGCCAATCTTGCAAACACCACTATCATCACGATAGCAATTGCTCTGCTGACCCTCTTGTTCGCAGTCGGTCACTTTCAATAAAAAACTCTTTGAGGCGCTCGCGCCGTCACCGAAGGAAGAGTCTTGGACGGAAACCGTGACTTCGGTACCAAAGGAAGACTTGTCAGGCGTGCCGCTTAGCGTGCCCGAATCGGGATCCATAGACAACCACGCCTGTGTTGTTTCTATCGCCCAGGATGAATAGGGAGGAATACCTCCGCTGGCAGTGACGCTGAACTGGTAGGCAACACCTACAGTGGCAGAGTCAAGTTCTTGCGTGGCCACCGTGAACGGTGTTGCCTCTACGCAGGCACCGGAAGTATCGCAGGCGAATCCTTCAGGACAGGGTATCTCATCTGAACATGCACCTTCTTGTCCTGTTCCGCCACATCCGGCGACCAAAACACAAGCAACCAATGACAAAGAAGCTATCCTCATCATCTCGTCTCCCCCGGGAAGACAAAGGGTTATAACAGCAAAGAACAACGCTTTCCCACTAAAGGATACAATGTTTTGCTCCAATTGGGTACAAGAAAAATCCGTGCATCTCTCTTCTTTTCCTGCTATGTCAAAGTTCCTGGAGAGACAATGCCCTACAAGCGGCGCACGAAAAAAATCGAGTCAGAATCGGTTCGCACTGAAGATCCAGCCGATCGACCTCATGCGCCTCATCGATCGAGCTGGATCACCGAGTTGCCGGTGTTCATCTTGTTGTTTTTCACCCCCATGGCCATCGGCACGGCTCACTTGTGGTCTTCTGCCATCATGCTGGGGTTGTGTCTTGTCTCGTACGCAGCTCTTGCGCTCCGCAAACGGCGTAACCAAAGGTCTTTTCTGCTGTTTCCAATGGGCCTGGCTTTAGTTGCGGCCTTTTTGGTTACCCTTGTTCAACTCGTGCCGTTGCCGACTTTTCTGGTACGGATATTGGACCCCGGGGCGGCGGGACTCTATGACTACGTTCTCGACGGTACCGGACTCTGGGGCTCTGGTGGATTTCACACACTTAGTCTCGATTCCCCGGCCACGGCTGGAGAACTGGTGCGTTACCTGGCCTATGCCCTGGTCTTTATCGTTGTAGTCAATTATTTCAATGACCGTCATCGTGCCAGGCGACTTCTAAAAGCGGTTGCCTGGAGCGGTTTCAGCGTCGCATTGGTGGGTTTTTTCTCCAAGCTGTTCGTGGCCAAGGCAATTTGGGGATTTTATCCGATCCCTACGGGATCTTTTTTCTTCTCGACCTTCGTAAATTCCAATCACCTGGCGGGCTTTCTGGGGTTATGTGCACCAGTGACACTGGGCATCTCTTTGTCGGCCAGAGAGCGTAACGACCGGGCACTATACGGTTTCATGGGTATTATTACTGGAGTGGCTGTTTTCATGAGCCTTAGCCGGGGTGGCATGGTTGCTTTCTCGGCCGGTATGTTATTTTTGTTTTTCATGGTCGCCACCCGCCGGGCGCGTCGTCTCAGGCATACTACGGCAGTCCAGGCGGCCATGGCAGGCGTGCTTCTTCTAGCCGGATATTTAGCCTACGACACCATCGTCAAGGAGCTAAAAACACTGGGAGACCTGAGCGCCGTCGAGGAAGAGGTCAAGATCCGTTCTTGGGCAGGGACGTTGCCGATGATGGTCGACTACCCGGTATTGGGCATCGGTAAGGGCGCGTACGAATCGATTTACCCGCATTACAAGACGGTTTCTTCCGACCGCACCTTCACCCACGCAGAAAATCAGTTGTTGCAAGTCATGGTCGAGTGGGGCCCTCTTTTCGGCCTGCTCTTCGCGGGAATGTTCGTGCTATCCTTTTTCCTGTTTCTTACGCGAACCAGGAAATCCCTTACCATGGCAGGTTGCCTTGCCGGGGTCTTCATGGTGGCGGTTCAAAACCTGGTTGATTTCAATCTGGAGGTCGGTGGGGTAGCCTTACCCTTTGTCGTCGTGCTGGGAGTTCTGTCCGCCGCTCCGTTTTCGCATGCCGGAAAGCCGCGCAGAGGTGAGTTGCGCCTTCGGTTACCGGGCAGGATGGCTCAGCTGCTGGCCGTCGCCGCGTTGGTCATCGCGGCCATTTCAATTCCTTTCGGAGCTATACACGGAATCTCATCTCGGAGCGCTGCCCTTCTCGCGGCTAAGGATTCCCAGGCCGAAGAACCCTGCGCTGCCGGTGAGTTGGGCCAGGCGGCCTGCGATATGTTGCGCTATCACCCGGCCGATTTCCTGGCCCCGTTGGTCTTGGGCAAAGCCTACCTGGAAAAAGGCGCCGGTCGCGATCTCGGAAGGGCAGCACACTGGTTGTCACGGGCGATGTACCTTAATCCGACCTCGGCCGTCATCCATCGCCTGCTTGGTCGAGCGTTGTTCATGGCCGGATTCAGCGAGCAGGCATTGACCGAGTACCGCCTGGCCGCCAAGTATGACCCGCATATGCTGACCGCCACGACCACCGAGGTACTCAGGCTGACCGGAGACAGTGACAAGGTAATTCAAGCGACTCCGGCCGACGGCATGTCCTACCTGACGGTTGCGCGCAACCTGCGTGCCTTGGGAAAAAACTCCGCCGCGGCAAAGGCGGCCCAGCTGGCTCTCGAAAAAGATTCGTCGCTAATCGCGGCAATGGACCTGCAGGCCGATTTGGCCTTCGCCGCCGGGCGATATAAAGAGGCCGCCGGTGTAGCTCGAAGGGAAATGGAACTCGATCCTCTCCATGATTGGGCCTACTACATCGAGGGACGCGTATACAAGAAGCAGGGAGATCTGCGACACGCGGAACAGATCTGGAGGAACGGGCTCGAACAGGTACCCGACTCTTCTCTGCTGGCCTATAACCTGGTCGAACTACTGCTGAGAGAAGAGCGCTTCGAAGAGGCGGCGGGAATCGCGGCCAGGCTGCAGACATTCGCCCCATCCGACGATTCTGCTCAGGCCCGACTGCAGTTTCTTCTGGGTCGCATCAATGAAGCCAAGGGAATGTTGTACGAGGCGCGAGGATTCTATCGCATGGCGGCTCGCTTGGCGCCCGGGCAACCCGCATACTTGCTCAAGGTCGCGCGCATGGACGAACTAATGGATGATTGGGACGATGCCGAGAAAATTTACACCGACCTCTTGGCTGCCCGTTACAGGCCCGACGAAATGCGCAAGAAGATAGAGGCTGTCGAGGAGGGCCGCAAGAAGGCAACCACGGGGGCAATGATGGATACCTGGATCAAGCGACAGGACCATGTCCAACCTTGATCGTACCTTTGGCTGATAAGCAAAATTTTGGCTTCCAAATGGACCTTGACGCCGAGCTGAACCCCGAGCAAAAGGCGGCTGTGCTATCTGGTGACGGTCCGCTCCTGATCCTGGCCGGTGCGGGAAGTGGCAAGACCAGAGTGATTACCTACCGTATTGCCCATTTGACAGGAAAGCGAGACGTCGCGCCATATCGCATTTTAGCCGTTACTTTCACCAATAAGGCCGCCCAGGAGATGCGCGAGCGTGTCGAAAGGCTTTCGGGTCGCGATGCGGGTGTATGGATATCGACCTTTCACTCCCTGGGTGCCAAAATTTTGAGACGGCATGCTGATTTAGTCGGTTACAATCGTGATTTCATCATTTACGATGGAGATGACTCGCTCCGGCTGGGCATCGATGTATTGCGGCAACTGCGGCTCGATCCCGATCGCCGGCAAGCCGAGAGATTGCTCAGAAAGATCGAAGCCGCCAAACATCGTCTAAGGGGACCTGGCCAGGGGGGCTTGCAAGACCGTCTCGAGAAAAGCTTCTACACGCGTTACCAAGACCGCTTGCGAGCTGCCAATGCCTTCGACTTCGCCGATCTCATTTTCCAGACCCATAGGCTTTTTGCCAATCACCCCGAGGTCTTGGGAGACTACCGGGATCGCTTCAAATACGTATTGGTGGACGAGTTTCAAGACACCGATCGAGCGCAGTACGGCCTGCTTCGGCTTTTATGCCCGGCCGATGCCAACCTGTGTGTCGTGGGCGATGACGACCAGTCGATCTACATGTGGCGGGACGCCGATGTCGGGCACATCCTGGGATTCAAACGGGATTACCCAACCGCCAGGGTGATCCGGCTCGAACGAAACTATCGTTCGACGCCGGAGATTCTCGAGGCCGCTTCTAAGGTGATATCCGCAAATCGCCGCAGGCACGTCAAGAAGCTGTGGACCGAAGGCGAAAGAGGAGATCCTGTCGGGGTCAGGCTCTTGGACAACGAGCATGCCGAAGCCGAACAGGTAGCGCGCAGGATTAGTTCGGCTGCTGGTGACGGGCAAGACATGAACCGGGTAGCCATATTCTACCGGGTCAACGCCCAGAGCCGTGCGCTTGAAGATGCCTTGCGGCTGTATGGTATTCCTTACCGTATCGTTGGCGGCACACGATTTTTCGACCGCCGGGAGATACGCGATCTGGTGGCTTATCTGCGCCTGGTGCAAAACCCTCAAAGCGACGTGGACGCCTGGAGAATTATTAACGTGCCGGCTCGCGGAATAGGCAAGTTAACACGCGAGCGTTTGCGGGATTTTGCTGCCCGGGAAAATCTCCCCTTGATCGAAGCGATCGGGTCAGGACCATTGGATTTTTTACGCAAGTCCGAGCGCGAGAGTGTGCTCGGCTTCAAGCGCCTGATTTCAGAGTTGCGCGACAGAGCACGTGATTTGCCTGCTTCCGAAATAATTGCGCTGGTAATAGAACGCAGCGCTTATCTCGAAACTCTCGAGCATGAAGAAGCCCTGGCCGCTCTTGGGCGTCGGGAAAATATCGATGAATTGGTGGGCGCGGCCCGCGATTTCTCGGAGATGAGCGGCGATAGCACGTTGGGATCTTTTCTCGAGCATGTGGCCCTGGTAACCGCTGTCGATCTGGCGGATTCCGAGAGCGAGGCCGTCAGTCTGATGACCTTGCACGCGGCCAAAGGCCTGGAGTTCGACATGGTTTTCATGGTGGGACTGGAAGAAGGCCTTTTGCCTCACTACCGGGTGCTCAGGCCCGATGAAGAGGATCAGGCCGGCGGCGGCGTCGAAGAAGAACGCCGGCTTTGCTACGTGGGAATGACCCGGGCCCGAAAAGTGCTACAGCTAAGCTGCGTACGGGCGCGCACTATTTTCGGGAGATGCGAGGAAAACCCGCCCTCCAGGTTCCTCGACCAGCTAATCGAGCCGGCATTCACCGAACCCGCAAAAATAGAACTGGCAGCTAGCGGGTGCGGGGAATACCGCCAGCAGGAACATGCCGAGATTGATCTCGACGATAGTGACGAAATAGTAGTCGACTACGACTCGCAGTACGATCAATGCACAGTGGAAGACGTATGCGAGCAAAAACGCCCTGTCCTGGATGAATGGGTCGGTCATCTGGTGCGGCATGCCTCCTTCGGGCGAGGTCTCGTGCGCGATGTTGGCCACTCGCGACTGGGTCTGAAGTTGCTTATCGATTTCGAGGACGTAGGGCCGAAGACGGTGCTGGCAAGGTATGTAAAACCCATCTGAACGGCTGATTGTGGTTGACAGCCTTCTTCTTTGGCCCTAGCATCGGTGCCCATGAAAAGCGGGACTCTTGTTATTATTCTTTCTTCCGTGCTGGCGCTGATGCTGTGTGTCGGTTGCGGCAGTGCCTGTAATGACCTGGCCCACAAGATTTGCAACTGTCAGCCGACCCGGGCCAAGAAGGATCGCTGCAACATCAGCATTAACTCGGTGGCCAACAATTTCAATATTTCAGATGAAGAAGAGAGTCGTTGCCAGAGTATTCTCGACAGCGGCCGTTGTACCTGCGAGGCCCTCGACGCCGGCGATTTCTCGGCCTGCGGACTCTCGGCCGATCCGATGTCGGTCTTCGACGAATCCTGACGCGTTCAATGCGCCGTTTTGGGGTTCAAATGCACTAGCGTTTACGAATTACATTCTTGCCAAGATTTTCGAAATCACCGTTTCCGAGCTTCTTAATACCGCCCACCAAGGTGCACCCCGAGGCGCTTACATCGCCGTTGCCCATGATGGTTATTGCCGATTTCTTACCCTTGACGTAGGTGCGCACCAAGCGCACGTCGCCATTTCCCTGTACACTGACTCCATGCCGGCCCACCTCGATGCGGCTGTCTTTCAAGGTGATGGTACAGTTGCCCTGTATGAGCACCCCGTCCTTGTTGCCGGTGATGTAGACATGTGAATAGACTCGACTCTTGTTGCCCCGACAAACAATCGCCGCCTGGCGCTTGAGACCGGCCGGAACGGGTCCACCGATCTTGCCGCCGCTGTCGTGGGCGGTGCCTTCATCCGAAGAGGAGTCGATCTCGACACCGCGGGCCTTGGCCTTTACATTGGCTCCTGGAGTTTCGACCTCAACTCCGGTTCCATCGGCCTTGACCTTGACATCGCCGTTATCGACCTCTACTCCATCAGGGCCAATCTTGACCCTCTCTTGTGCCCGGGCCGCAAAAGCAAGCAATCCGATCAGAATGGACAATACGGCACACAAGCTCCATCGTGTTTTCATTTCGCCCTCCTTTATATTTGGCTGCTATCCCGATTTTCAGTATATACGCAGCGTCCTGCGTATTATTCAGTCTCTTTCGCCAGCAGTAGTGGTTTCTTTTGCATGTTGCCTGAGCCAATTGCAAATTTCCGGATAAAGCAGTTTACGAGAGTGGACTCCAAGCAGGATGTCTCCGTGTCCGAAGTCGGCATCGTCCCCGCGGTCTATGCCGAAAATTCTAAGTTGTCTGTCTTCCGAGCCGATCCGCTCGTAGGCGGGAGAGACCGCCTCCGGTGAGGCTATCCTATCGGCGTCTGACGCGATGATCAAAACCGGGACGGAGATCCTGGTCAGGCTATCTAGGTAATCGACTTGACCGTCCGCCGACTCGAAGCGGCCAGTTCTGATCCAGCTGAAGAACTGGCGCATCAGTGCTCCGGTTGTATTCTCGGTCAGGTTAACCAGACAGCGGCGCATGACCACGCCTTCCATGCCGTTTTTCAGTACAACTATGCGCGACAGCCAGCGCGGAGGCCAGCCCATAAGCGGGCTGAAAAAACGTGCCATAGGCCGGAAAGCGATGGTGCGGCCGAAAAACATGGGTCGCACCAGATGATGAGTCAAACCGACGTTACCCGAGACATTTAGAAGTACAGGCGCCGAAATGGTCACCAGTCCAGCCAGGCGCGGTTCCCGCTCCTGCCCCTGCCAGGCGTATCCCAGCATTCCACCCATACTGTGTCCAACCCAAAGAATGTCAGTCCGACCGGTTTCGGCCGCCACACGCTCAAGCGCCGCCGGCACGTCGTAGTTGAGGTGATCATCGAAGGAATAGGTGGCCTTTCGCCCCGTAAACCATCCAGGCCTATCACTCATACCGGCGCCGCGTAACTCCAGCGACCAAACGTCGAAGCCTGAATCCGCCAAATCGCGCGCCAGGGAGCGCTCGGCCATGATATCGAAATTATGTCGATTGGCCCCCATTCCGTGACACAAAATCACCGGTTGTGCAAATTTCGGGTCGGGTGACCGGTAGCGGTGCAGGGCTAATCGCCAGCCATCCTGCGTGTTCGTAAAATAAACCATGTCGCCGTAACGGTTGGCTTCGAAGTAGCGAGACCAAAAAGCCGTATGCAAACGGACGAGCGCCCCGATCACCACTATCCACAAAAAAAACTGTAGCACTTCATTCATGTGCTTCTTCCTCGCGTGCTTTCAGCGAGCCTAGCAGTCTGACGTGAATGTCGTCAAAGGCGCCGTTTGACATTACCAGGATCACCGTTTCCGGGGCCGCGCTGGCGGTCAGGTCCTTTATTACCGCTGAGGCATCCGGCAGACAATCGGCTTGTAATCCCCTTCGTCTGAGGTCTTCGATCAGCGCTTGTGAGTCAAAGCGCTGGTTGGCTGCAATTTTTTCTGAGGCATACGGAGGAACCACGATCACCCGATCCGCTCCATAGAACGATTCGGGATATCGATCCTGAAAAAAAGCCCTGCGGCTGGTATTGGTACGAGGCTCGAAAACAGCCACTAGTTCTGCCGATGGGTATCGCTCGCGGGCCGCCTTAACTGTCTTTGCGACTTCAGTGGGGTGGTGGGCAAAATCATCTATCACGGTCACGCCGGCCCGCGTGCCTCGAATCTGCATGCGCCGGGCTACTCCCCGGAAGCTCGAGAGCATTGGGCCGGCATCGTCTGGAGACAGACCCAGTCTCGCTGCCACCGCCAGTACTGCCAAGGTGTTGGCAACATTGTGGTCTCCGTATAGCGGTGATTCGATCCTGGTTTTCTCCGAACCGTCAATCTCCAGGGAGAATGAGCTCCCACGGTTGCCATTGAAAATCTCTCTTGCCCTGAACCCGTTGCCTTCGGCAAGCCCGTAGGGCACAACCTCGCATTCAGCCTCGGAGATCAGCGAGCGCACTTCGGGATCATCGTCGCATGCCACGAGCAATCCGTTATGCGGTAGTAGATGGATGAACTCTCTAAAGGCCGTCCGGTAGGCATCCATATCAGAGTAAATGTCCGCATGATCGAACTCAACCGATGTCAGGACTGCAATCTCGGGCTGGTAGTGCAAAAACTTTGGACGCTTGTCGAAAAAGGCCGAATCGTACTCGTCTCCCTCAACGACGAATTCTTTTCCGCCTCCCAGCCCGAAGCTGCGGCCGAAGTTTTCGACAATACCGCCAATCAGGAAAGAAGGATCCCGACCTGCCTGGGTAAGCAAAAAGGAAAGTAAGGCAGATGTCGTAGTCTTGCCGTGTGTCCCGGCTACCACCAGAGAACGCCGCCCCTTAATAAACATCTCGCTCAGGGCCTGGGGAAAGCTCTTTACCTCGATGCCGGCCTCAATAGCTGCACCGGCTTCCGGGTTATCACTATGACAGGCGTTACCGACTATCACTAGATCGAGATCCTCCCTGATGTGTTCAGCGGAAAAGCCTTGCATGGTCGGGATACCCCAGGCGTGCAGGCTGTCTGACATCGGGGGATAAAAAGCCTTGTCGGATCCGCCGACTTCGTGACCCGCCGCCTGCATCAGTCCGGCCAACGAGCCCATGCCGGTTCCGCAAATTGCCACCAGGTGCACCTTCATCGGTTGCTTGCCTCCACCGCCGCGTCGTGCAGGCGCGGTCTGAATCGTCGGATACCGTCATTGTCTCGCCGGGGATGCACGCGGTTGGTCAACAGAACCACTATCAACTCACGCCGCAGATCGATCCATAACGAGGTACCCGTGAAGCCAGTATGCCCTATTGAATCGCGCCCAAGAAGGTTACCGGCCTGTGAGTCCTTCTCAGAGGGCGTGTCGAATCCCAATGCTCGGGTTGAGCCCGAAAGGCGCGTGCGTTTGGAAAAACGCCGAACCAGTTGCTCATCGAAAAGGCTCGATGTCCCGTGAAACGTATCCAGCCAAACGCCTGCAAACTTGGCCACGTCACGAACAGTGCCGAACAGTCCGGCATGCCCACTGACCCCACCCATGGCGTAGGCGTTATCGTCGTGAACCTCGCCCAGAAGCGTCCGGCCACGCCATGGACAACGCTCCGTGGCCGCGAATATACGCCCTCTCCGGGCCATGCTCGCCTTGCGTTTATTCTTCAGATCGACGAAGAACAGATCGGCGAGAGCCAGCGGTTTTGCTATTCGTTGACTAAAGAGCACGTCGAGTGTCTTACCCGTGACTCTTTCTATGGCCCAGTCAAGTAACATGAAGCCAAGATCGCTGTACAACGCTTGGCTGCCGGGCTTAGAAATCAACTCCTCGGCCGCCAGCATCGACCTGACGGCATCCCTTCCCGCAAGTTTACCCAGCAGCTTCCCTCCTCCACTGGCCGCAACCTCCTCGAAGTAGGCACGCCAGGCGGCCAACCCGCTCGAGTGCTCCAGTAGCTGCTCGATCGTAACCTTTTCACGACCCGCGCCACTGAAGAGCGGCACCAGGCGGGCGACGGGATCCTCGAGCTCTACGACGCCGCGTTTTATCAGATCGACGATCAGCGGTACTACCACAAGCACTTTCGTAAGAGAGGCCAGGTCATACACCGTGCCGAACGTCACCCGCTGGCCCGCAGGCATTATCGATGTCGATCCGTGGGCCGATTCATGCAGCGTTTCTGCTCCCTGGCGCACCAACAGCGTCCCGCCCGGAAAAACACCCTCTTCGACGGCCTTGTCCATCAGGGTGCTCAGCTCTGGCTGGTTTTTCCTTCTGGCCATTTCGATCAGCACACCGCCGATTCGAGCAGTTCCAGCCGCCCCTGGTCGGCATCCAGACTTGCGAGCAACCCGTTGGCAAGCGCCAGATTGCGGTTCTCGTGCCCGAATGCAGCACCCGACACGGTCGGCACTCCAAGTTTGGCCACTGCCCGCTCAAGGACGCCGCGGGCCGAATAGCGAGCTTGTCCCGCTGGCTTGCAGTTCTTCAGGGATCCCAGTACTACGCCGAAGACATTATCAATCGTGCCCGATTGTCCAAGCTGTACCAGCATGCGATCCAGCCTGTAGGCGAGTTCGGCGACATCCTCGATAAAAAGTATGGACCCGGCCAGCGGGGGAAGGTGCGGTGTTCCCAACAGGCTGGTCAAAACTGAAAGATTGCCTCCAAGCAAAAAGCCTCTGGTCTTACCGTGCACCAAGGTTTTTAGCCTGCCCAGGGGAACTCGCCCCGCAGGCTGCTTGCCGCAGATGAGCTTCTTGAGCCAATCACGCGAGCTCTGCGAGAGTTCCGGCAGTTGCGTGACCACCGGTCCGTGAATGGTGACGAAGCCTCCCGGCGCGGAAAGCGGCAGCAAAAGAGCCGTTACATCGGAGAAACCGATCAACAGTTTTGGTCGCGCCTTGATGCGCTCCAGATCTAGTCTCTGTAGCAGGCGCGCCGATCCGTATCCGCCGCGGATGCACCAAACAGCCCGTGTGTCGTCTTCGAGCAGTCCGCGCTCAAGTCTGCGCGCCCGCGCCTCGTCGTCGCCGGCCAGAAAACCACGTCGCGAAAATTCTTGCTTGTCGACCACGGGCACGAAGCCCATCTGCTCGATGATCCGGCACCCGCGAACAAGCTTACGCTTATCAAAAGGGCTTGCCGGAGCTACAAGGCGGATCCGATCTCCCGCCTGAAGCGCTCGTGGTTTTTTGATGGCAACCGAGTACATGCAGGCGAGATGATATTTGCTTTACGCCTCGCCCGCAAGTCAAGATGTTGTTAGTGACGCTTTTCGAGTCGTGAGGGCAGATTATCGATGTAATCCTTGACGATGCCACGCTGGCTGTCTTCATCCATGGTCTTGCCCAGCAGATGGCCGGCCGCCAGCAGCGCCAGATCAACGGCATAGGTCCGCACCTCTTCGATTGCCCGGTTTTTCTCTTCTTCGATTTGTCTCCTGGCGCGCTCAGTTTGTTCGACCGACTCCCGACGGGCTTTCTCCATTAGCTCTTCGCCGGATCGCCTGGCCTCATCCTTTGCCCGGGCCATGAATTCGGCGGATTCCTTGCGTTGCTTTTCAACCAGGTCTTTCTGACCATCAAGGGCTTTTTGGGCGTCGGCCTGAGCCTTATCCGCCTTCTCGAGCGCCTCGCGGATCTTGGTCTCGCGATCACCAACCGCTTTTAGAATAGGCTTCCAGATCAACTTGCCTAAAACGACCAGCAGCACCGCGAAAATGATCAAGGTCCATATGATAGTGCCCGGATGAATCTGCATCAGAGAGAACTTCTCCCCCTCGCCCTCGCTGGCGGCGAGGATCCTCAAAAAGACAAGGGGATCGATGTTCACCAGTGCCATATCGCACCTCCCGTCCGCTGACTGCGGACCCCCGAGCGTCTTCTACTTGAGTGCCATCAGAATGCAAATAACCTCTGCAAAGAGAGTGACGCCCTCGATCAGCGCGGCTGCGATGATCATCGAGGTTCTGATGTCGCCCGATGCCGATGGCTGCCGTGCCGTGCCGTGCATCGCGCCCTCGGCGATGCGCCCGATGCCATAACCGCCTCCGATAACCGCCAGACCTGCTCCGATTCCTGCCGCGAGATGTGCCAGCATGCCTCTGCCTCCTTCGGTAAATTCCGAGTTCAGTGTTCTCCTGCCACGAATAGTCCAATGAATAACGACGTCAATATAGTAAAAATGTAGGCCTGCAGGAAGGCCACGAATATCTCAAGTATGTACATGAACAGCGCAAACCCCAGCACGACCGGGAACACATAGATGCCGATTACGAAAATCAAGCCTATCAGGCTCAGTATTACGACGTGCCCGGCTATCATGTTGGCAAAAAGACGCACACACAAGGCGAATGGCTTGGCAAATATACCCATTAGTTCGACTACCACCATTACCGGAGCCAGCCACCAGGGCACACCGTGTGGAACCAGGTGTCCAAAGTAGCCAAACACTCCCATCTTGCGCATGCCCGCAAACTGAATAGTTAAAAAAGCCATAAAGGCCAGACCGGCCGTTACGCTTATGTTGCCGGTCGGTGTTGCACAGTACGGCAACAATCCCATCAGGTTCATTGTCAGGATGAAGAAGAACGTCGTGCACAGGAAGGGCGTGTAGGTCCTCGACGCGTGCTCGCCCATGGTCGGCTTGGCCAGCTCGTCCCTGACGAACAAGACGAACGATTCGATGACAGAGGCGAATCCCTTGGGTATCAAGGCCAGCTTTCGCCTGACCAATATACCCATCAAGATCAGCAACCCGGCGGCAATCAACATCATCAGCACGTGTCTGCTTATTGAGAGATTGATGTCGATTCCCAGAATCGAAAATCGCAACAGGTTGGGGTTCAGCTGTACCGGAGTCTCCCAATGAGTCGACGGGAGAGCCCACTCCCAACCATTGTTGATGTGGTGCAGGATGACTTCCTTTACCTGCTCACCTATGTTCGAGGCTGCTTGTGCCGCATGTTCAACCACGACCCATCGCTCCTTCCATCGTTCGTGATTTTTGTCTGGCGGCTCGATCTATTCCCGCTATCTCGACCACCACAAACAGAGCAACGCCAACCAGCAATCCCAGGATAAACCCGCTTTTGTCGAGCCACTCGTTGCCCAAAACGATGCCTGCGTAGATTGCATAGCAGATCAGCCTCACCAGCAGGCCTCCCAGCACATAGACCATGAACATGCGTTCGTCGGCCAGCATGGCCCGCCGTGTTCCCCAAAGCCCCAAAATGCCCAGCAGACCGGCTCCCAGCCACCCGGCCAGGGCAGCCTGGCTCCAGTCGGCCCATCCCCCGGCCAATGCGAACAGGGCCGCGCCCAGCGCCACCAGACACACCATAGCCAGCATGGCACGGGGACCGAAAATCGTCGGAGTGTCAGTCTTGCGCATCGTCATCGTTCTTGTTTTCGTCCCGTTTCCCGTCGTGGCGCAGCACAGTCCTGAAAAAGTGGTAGAAACCCGAAGCCATTCCTACTAGCGAACCTGTAAGCAACATCCATGGTTCAGTTCCCCACTTCTCGTCCAACCAGCGCCCTCCGAAAACTCCAATCAGCATACAGCCAAGGAACATAACCCCGAGGTTCATGTACGGGGACGCTTTTCTGAGCGACTCGGAGAACTTTTCCAAAGATTCCTCCGTCGCGCATCGCGCGTGGATTTATCATGACACAACCGCGGGATCAAGATTTTTTATACAGGCTTCAGGGCTTCTTTGTCCCTTTTTCTTTTTCTTTTTCTTTCTGTATGGCTGGTTCGGATGTCGCTTTTGGAACAGGCTCTTCTTTTTGAGGTTTCGTCTCGACTTTCGGAGCTTCAACGCTCTGTTTTTTATCAGTTTTTATGCGATCGTCCCCGCTTTTTTTCAGATTGTCGTTGTTTGGTTGCTTGTTTGTTACCGGCACCTTTTTGGCCTCAGGTTTTACTTTCGGTTTTGTGACAGCGCCTGAAGCAGTTGATTTCTCCGGTTTTTCTTCCTTGATTCTTATTTTGTTTGTCTTTTTCAACTTGGGATTTATCTTTTGATCTCCCGCCGGTTTCGTGACTTTCACAGAACCGTGTGAGTAGGGAGATTTTTCACCCTTGTTTCCCTCTTCCTCAATCATTTGTTTCTGCAGTGAACTCAGCTGGTTTTTTACCAAGTCCGGGCGAGGATGTTTTTTCAAGGCCGCCAGGTAACTCTTTTCGGCTTTGTCATAATCACCAAGCTCCTGGAAACACATGCCCATTTCGAACAAACTGCGAGCTTGGACTTGTTCTGAAGGTCTTAGCTCTAAAAGCTTCTGGTGGGCCTCGGCCGCCTCGCGGTAGCGTGCCTGCACGTAGTACGAGTTTGCGACAAGCAGCAAGGCCTCGGCGGCTATGCGCCCCTTTTTGTGCTTCTCCAGCAGTAGCCGTGCCTCTGCCCGCGCTTGGTCGAACTCGCGGACCATAAAATAGCTCTGCGCGATGCGGTACTGGTATTTCCAGATGTCTTCCTGCTCGGGGAAGGCGTTGACCAGCCTTTCAAATTCCAAAGCCGCGGTACGGTAGTCTCTCAGGCGATCGTAGAATATGAAGGCGATCTCTTTCTGGGCCTTGAAGGCGAAATTCGCTTCTGGGAATATTTTGACGGCTTCTCTCAGGCGAGCCACGGCTCGCCGGGGCTGGTCCAGGTACAGATGTTCGATTCTTCCGGCTTCGTATAACGACTTGGCTTGCCAGATTCTTTCCTCGCTTCTTCCTTGCTTCTTGATTCGCCTGGAAAGCGTCAGAAAATGGCTCTCGGCATCTTCATAATTGCCTCCGAAAAGCATCTCCATCCCGCGCGCGAATTCTTCATCGAGGTCTTGTTTCATGCAGCCCGAGAGGATCAGGCAGCTGAGCGAAAGAGTGATCGCCCATGGCCTCATTTTTCGTTCTCCCCGTTGTTGTCCTTCTCTTCCAGCCGAGCTAGGCCCACGACACGCTCTCCTTCTTTCAGGTCTATCAGGCGTACTCCCTGTGTGGCGCGCCCCATTACGGAGATTTCATTGACTTCGGTGCGAATCACCATGCCACCATTTGTAATCAACATCAGGTCGTCATCGCTCGAAACTTGCATTACTCCGACTATCGGACCGGTTTTTTCCGTCATCTGGCAGGTTTTCACTCCCACGCCTCCTCGTGCCGTCAGGCGGTACTCATCAAGCTCCGATCTTTTGCCGTATCCGTTTTCGGTTACAGTCAGGATCGTCGCCCCCGGATCGACCACTTCCATCGATACGACTCTGTCGTCCTCCCGACGCAGTCTGATGCCGCGTACTCCTCGTGCAACCCTGCCCATGGCCCGGGCGTCTTTTTCGCCGAAACGCACCGCCATACCCTTACGTGTGCTGATCATTATCTCTTGCTCACCGTTCGTAATGCAAGCAGCGATAATTTCGTCATTCGCTTCTACTCGCATTGCGCGTATACCAGCCACGTTTATGTTGGAATAGAGGCCAAGCAGACTTTTCTTAATATATCCATTGCGGCTTGCCAGGCACAAATAGTAGTCCTTCTTTTCCTCAAAGGATTTTACAGGAATAATGGCCGCCACATTCTCACTTTTTTGCAGGCGGGCCAAATTGACTAAGGCCACTCCTCGCGCGGCCGGACTTGCTTCGGGGACCATGTGAACTTTCAGGGCCAAGGCCCGCCCCTTGTGAGTGATCACCAGGATGTTGCTGTGTGTTGATGCCACGAATACATTTTCAACAAAATCCTGTTCTTTGGTGTGCATCCCGCTTCGACCGCGTCCGCCGCGTCGTTGCCTCCTGTACTGGCTTAGCCTCGTGCGCTTAATGTACCCGGCGTGGCTCACCGTCACTACGTGATCTTCTTCCACCAACAGGTCTTCGAGCGTGATTTCCTTGGTCTCCGTGGATATCTCAGTCCTGCGCTCATCTTGGTATAGTTCACGCACCTCCTTGAGTTCGTCGACCACCACCTGCAGCAACTTCTCAACGTCCTGTAGAATGGCCTCCAGGCGGGCGATTTCTTCCTTGATCTTTCCCAGTTCGGCGGCGATCTTGTCCCGCTCGAGCCCGGTCAGGCGTTGGAGTCGCATCTCCAGTATGGCCTGGGCCTGTAATTCGCTGAGTTCGAAACCGCTCATCAGACCTTGTTTCGCCTCGGCCGGATCTTTGGCCGAGCGAATCAGGCTGATCACCTCGTCAAGTTGGTCTAGTGCTATTTGCAAACCTTCGAGAATGTGCGCCCTGGCTTTTGCTTGTTGCAAATCGTAGGTACAACGCCTGCGGATCACTTCACGCCGATGCGCGGTGTAGTGCTCGATCATCTCGCGCAGGTTCAATACCCGCGGTTGTCCACCGACTATCGCCAACAATATGACGCCAAACGAACTTTGCAACGGCGTGTGTTTGAACAACTGATTCAGGACGACTTCGTAAACGGCATCGCGTTTGAGCACGATGACTATGCGCATTCCCTTTCGATCGCTCTCATCCCTGACATCGGAGATCCCGTTGATTTTCTTGTTTCGTACAAGGTCGGCAATCCTTTCTATCAACCTGGCCTTGTTCACCTGATATGGGATCTCGTCGACAATGATGCTCATGCGGTCGGTCTTGGAATCTACTTCCTGTCTTACCTTGGCCCTGACGGCAAGAATACCCTTGCCTGTCCTGTATGCCTGATGAATACCTTCAACTCCGTAGATAATCCCGCCAGTCGGAAAATCCGGGCCGGGAATGAATTTCATCAGGTCTGCAACGCTTGCCTCCGGGTTGCGAATGAGGTGAATGGAGGCATCGATAACCTCGCGCAGGTTATGGGGCGGGATGTTGGTGGCCATACCAACTGCGATGCCAGTCGAACCGTTTACCAGCAGGTTCGGGATTCTCGATGGTAAAATGGTCGGTTCTTCCGCCGAGCCGTCGAAGTTGGGAGTGAAATCGACCGTGGCACGCTCGATATCAGCCAGCATTTCTTCGGCGATCATCTTCAAGCGCGCCTCTGTATAGCGGTAGGCCGCAGGAGGATCGCCGTCTATCGAACCGAAATTTCCCTGCCCGTCGACGAGCGTATAGCGCAGGTTCCAGTCCTGGGCCAGGCGTACGAGAGTGTCGTAGACTGCAGCATCTCCGTGTGGATGATATTTCTTCAACACTTCGCCGACCACACCGGCACACTTGGAATACTTATGGTTGTGTGTCAGTCCCTCGGAATACATCGCGAACAAGATGCGTCGGTGCACCGGTTTGAGCCCATCGCGAACATCCGGAAGAGCCCGGCCGATTATCACGCTCATGGCGTAGTCGAGATACGATGTCCGCATCTCGTCTTCAATGTTCACCTGCTGCTGAATTGCCGAGTCTGCCATGTTGCCGATTTCCTCTCCCTTACTCCCGTTTCTGTTCGCCTAGTCCAACTAGGTTGCAAAGCCACGATTATCCTGCCTTTTTCTCATAGTTTTTCTACCACCTCGCGAGCGTGAGTGTCAATGAATTTCGCGCCCCCTTGAACCGAAAATAATCCGTATTTACAATGCATTACGCCTTTCTGCGGCAGCCGTTGACGACCACTCAAGGTAGGAGTAGAATTGCTTCTCATGCGTTATCTATACGGCGATCTGAGCGAGTTCCCGGCACAAGAAAATACACTAGATCTTCTCAAACGTTTCATTGATATGGCCGTCAATGTGACTCTTCTCGACATCGAGATCGACCAGGCGCTTGGAAATATCGAAGCCGATCGTCTGTTCCTCGGCGAATCAATCGGCAACATCGATCGTTTCCACGGTTCTATACGCGATGCTATCGATGCATATATTTCCGGGCTGTCCAGTGATGATGTCGTTACCGTAGTAGCCAGTGGCGCGGCCGGCAACTTAGAGCAGTTCATCACGGACGGCAAGGCCAAGCTTGCGCACCAGATCGAACAGCGTATAGAACAAGCCCAGGGAGATATTGCTCGCTTGTCTGCAAGAATCCTGGAACATTTCAAGATTTTTTATAAACCCAGTGCTTTTCCGCTTGCCGGTAATACACTTCGCTGCGCTCTCGATGGTCAGTGTTACCAGGCTTACTCCGAGATTCTGGATATTACCGGCGTGCGCAGTTCATACTTCATCAATACGGCGGCTTCGGCCTTCTTCTGTGAACCGAAAAAGTTTTCCGACCTTCTTCCCGGACGTCTCGATTTTCCAATTGGCACCAAGAAGGCGTGGCTCAAGAAAGAGCCCGTCATCGATTCCATGCGTATTGACGATGCTTCACTCGTCGAGGTGATCGATGATGACGATGCCTGCAGCTTCCGACTGGCAAAGCATACAGGCAGCGTAAGCACCGGTTTGCAGGTTAAAATGAAAAAGGGCCGTAACGGCGGCATTTCCTTCTACAGAGTCGGCGATGGCGAGGCCGAGATAGCCGTGCCAGATGATGTGATTAACCCTTCTGACTCCGAGAATATTATTGAGTTCTATAGGCTACTGAAAGATCATGTAATTGAACTCTATCGCACTCGCGGAGATCTTGCTTCCGTGAGTATCGACGGCACTGAGGTAGTTGGCGGACGATTAGTCAGTGATTTGATCCAGCGCCTGGTTCGCTACCTGGCACCGACCATTCAAGAGATCGATGCACGCAGCCCCGCTCCCAAAGAGCTTTGCCTGAAGATTGAGCACGAGGGCGGCCGACGTGAGGAGATATATATACAGAAAGAAGATCTCATTCGACAAATCGGAAAGTTGCCGGTCTCGCGACAAGCTCTTTTTACTCCGCTGGGCATCAACCCGCAACCGGCCCCGCTATCTTCAAGAGCCAAGCCTATGGCAGCGCAAGTAGTATCGCCGCCTGGCCAGGATTCGCTCGACGAAGAATTCGACGGTCCGGCCACAGAGCCGGACGGTCACGTCTCCTGATTTTTTTGATTCCCGTAGGCGTTCTGTGATTTCTACCATCTGACAATGGCGCTTGCCCAGGTGAAGCCCGCCCCGAAAGATGCCAGCAGGAGCAAATCGCCTTTTTTCAAGCGTCCATCTATTTCGGCATCCTTGATACACAAAGGAATGCTGGCGGCAGTGGTATTTCCGAACTTTTCAATATTCGTGTACACCCGCTCATTTTCGAAACCCATCACTTTGGCTACGGCTTCCGTAATCCTCTGATTTGCCTGGTGTGGAATGAACAAATCTACGTCGGAAGGCCTGAGGCCATTTACCGACAATGCCTCTTCGATTACTTCCGGCATGCGTTTGATTGCATGTGTGAACACATGCCGGCCCTTCATTTTCGGGAAATGCCTCCCCTCCTCCAGCATCTGTTTATCTATCCGCAATGGATGAAAGCAGGATCCCGGTGCCTCAATCCAAAGTGAACGGGCGTACTTTCCATCTGCGTGCAGATGGGTGGATAGGACCCCTGTTTTTTCGTCATCGGAGGCGGTAAGAATCACTGCTCCGGCACCATCTCCGAAGAGACAGGCGATATCCCTGCCACGGGTGGTTTTATCGATGCCGGTCGAGTGAACCTCCGCCCCCACCAATAAGACACATTTGTACTGTCCACACCGTACCCAGGCATCAGCGACACTTAGACCGTATAGGAAACCCGAACATTGGTTCCTGACGTCCAGTGCAGCGATGCCCCCCAGCCCGAGCTTGTGTTGTAAGAAACATGCCGTTCCGGGAAAAGTGTGATCAGGCGAAAGTGTAGCAAGCACTATGCAGTCTATTTCGCCAATGTCGATGCCTGCTTTTTCCACCGCTTCCAATGAAGCGGGCACAGCCAAGTCACTTGATCCGACGCCATTCTCCGCCCAGTGTCTTTGCCTAATACCCGTGCGCTCTACTATCCAATCGTTGCTGGTCTCCATCAGCTTTGATAGATCGTCGTTTGTTACGACCTTGTCCGGAACATATCCACCAACTGATCTAAAAACGGTTCTTTTCATGGTTCTACCGTCAGACGTCGAGGTTGTTAACTTCTAGAGCATTCTTCTCGATGAATTCGCGCCGTGGCTCAACTGCATCACCCATCAACATGGTGAACACTTCGTCTGCGGCCACTGCATCGTCGACTCTCACTTGGATTAGCGTCCTGGTCTCGGGGTTCATGGTCGTATCCCACAGTTGTTCGGGGTTCATCTCACCCAGACCTTTGTAGCGCGTGATTGTCTGGCCCCGCTGGCCTAAACTAAGAACGTGGTCGAGTACATACTCTGGATTGCGAAATGTCTCATTGTTTTCAGGAGCGCCGATTTCGTAAGGAGGTCCTCCAAATCTCTCCATCTCGTCAATGATCGTCCTCAATTGCTTGAAGTCTTCTCTGCTCAGAAAATCACGGTCTATAAATGTCTCCTTGCGTGTGCCGTTGTCATGCGTCTCGATACGCAGCAAATATCCCGGGTACTTTGGATCTTCCTCAAGTAACGGGAACAACGGAAGCACCTCAGGATGGAACTTCTCAAGGTAGTCCTGGATGCTTTCTATTTGTCGTGTCAGTTTTTTCTTGTCGGTTACCGACTCGGCTTCCATGTCTGTAGACATTATTATTGCATCAACCAGGCGCTTGTCCTTGCGCTTGCCGATCCTCGATAGTATCTCCTTGTAGCGCAGCATCTCCCTGCAAAAAGCTTCAACTTCTTCCGATGAGAGATTGTGGCCTGACTTTCCCTTGCTGCTTACAACCGCTTTCTTGGCACCGTGCCGCAGGAGAAAATCATCCAATTCCTTCTGATCTTTCATGTACAGGGCTTTCTTTCCCTTGGTGATCCTGTACAGTGGAGGCTGCGCGATATACAGGTGGCCCCTTTCGACGATCTCCTGCATCTGCCTGTAAAAAAAGGTTAGCAACAGTGTCCTGATATGGCTTCCATCCACATCGGCGTCGGTCATGATTATTATATTATGATACCTCAACTTTTCTATGTTGTAGTCGTCCTTGCCGATACCGGTGCCCAGGGCCGTTATCATGGTGGCTATCTCCACCGATGACAGGATCTTGTCGAAGCGTGATTTCTCGACGTTGAGAATCTTCCCGCGCAGCGGAAGTATGGCCTGGTTTTTCCTGTCTCGGCCCTGCTTTGCGCTGCCGCCGGCGCTGTCTCCCTCAACCAGGAACAATTCGCTTTTTTCCGGGTCGCGTTCTTGGCAATCGGCCAGCTTTCCGGGCAGGCTCATGCCCTCGAACACTCCCTTGCGGCGGACCATATCTCGTGCCTTGCGTGCAGCCAGGCGAGCTCTTGTCGCCTGTATGCCCTTATTGCAAACCACCTTGGCAACCGCCGGACTCTCCTCTAAAAAATCGCCAAGTTGCTCGTTTACAATTGATTTTACTATTCCCTCGACATCTGAGTTTCCGAGTTTTGTCTTTGTCTGGCCTTCGAATTGCGGATCAAGAAGCTTGATCGAAATAACCGCGGTCAGGCCTTCTCGTATGTCTTCTCCTTGCGGATTCTCTTTCAGGTCTTTCAGTAAACCATTTTTCTGAGCGTAAAAATTTATCGTCCTGGTCAATGCCGACCTGAAACCAATCAGGTGGGATCCACCCTCCACCGTGTTTATATTGTTTGCATACGAAAAAACATTTTCCTGGTACCCGTCGTTGTACTGCATGGCCAATTCGATCGAAACGTCGTTGCTCTCCCCGGACAGATAAATCACCTTTTCATGCAGTACCGTCTTGTTCTTGTTCAGGTGTTCGACGAAGCTCTTGATTCCTCCTTCGTACTTGAAGTCCCTGTTTTTTCCAGTTCTCTCGTCGAGGAAATGAATCGCTATTCCCTTGTTTAGAAAGCTCAACTCACGAAGTCGCCTGGCAAGAACGTCGAACACGTAATCATTTGTCTCAAATACTTCGTCATCCGCCAGGAACGTAATTTTTGTCCCGGTCTCGTTGGTATCTCCTACTATTTCCAACTGCGTCAGTGGTTCACCACGTTCATAATCTTGCCGGTATATTTTTCCGTTGCGAAAAATCTCCATCACCAGGTGTTTACTAAGAGCGTTGACGACGGATACGCCAACACCATGCAGGCCTCCTGAAACCTTGTATGTCTGCGAGTCGAACTTGCCGCCCGCATGAAGTGTCGTCATTACAACTTCTGCAGCCGGCTTGTTCTCCGTCTTATGCATGTCGATAGGTATTCCTCGACCGTTGTCCTCCACTGTTATTCTGTTATCAGAGTGCACTGTTACCCTGATCTCATCGCAATAGCCCGCCAGAGCCTCGTCGATTGAATTGTCCACGACTTCGTAGACTAGGTGGTGCAGCCCGTCGATCGAGGTCGAGCCGATATACATTGCAGGTCTCTTGCGTACCGCCTCGAGTCCATCGAGTACTTTTATTTTGTCGGCATCGTAGAGATCGATGCCATTTTTTTTGTCGTTCACGGCCTCTCCATTAATACTTAAGTCTTTGTATATTTGGAATAAATCATCTTCCCTTATGCTAGCTACAGGCTAGCACACAGGCCTATGTCAGTAAAGCAAAATTCCTAAGCATTCACTGTCCTAACAACCTGTATTTTTTTATGTTTTTTGCCTGTTGTTATTCATCATTGTTGACAGACGCGCTACAGATGTAAGACAATCTCAACTCGTTTTTGGCTCTGTCAGAGGACTTTGAGGCATTCTGTGGATTTTGTCTTTACTCATTGTTCCATCGTTCTCGAACACGAGATCCTTCGTGACGGAGCTCTGGACATACGCAACGGGGTCATCGCCTGGATCGGAGAAACCAAGAACCTGCCCGGCCACGGTTCTAAGGAGATTGATCTCGGCGGGTTCCTGTTGGCACCTGGCTACGTCGATCTCCACGTCCATGGAGGTGGAGGTGTCGATTCCTGCGCGTTAGATAATGCCAGCCTCGATATTATTTTGAAGACTCACGCGGCTTACGGTACGACTTCCCTGTGCCTGGCTTTATACTCGTCAGATCCAGAAAGAACAAAAAAAATTCTTTCTTCTATTGCATCCATGGCTTCTTCGGGAAGCGGATCTAGCCGCCTGCTTGGCTCTTACCTGATTGGACCTTTCATCAGCCCGTCCCGCTGCGGTGTACATGATGTTGATTTTCTATGCGAGCCGGATCTTGGCCTGCTTGCCGATTTCGCGAACGCAGCCGCTGGTTGGTTGAGAATTGTCACCATCGCACCTGAGTTGCCCGGTTCGGATTCATTGATCGACTGGCTTTCCAGGGCAGGTATTGTAGCGTCAATCGGCCATACGAGTTCGACATTTGAGCAAGCCGAAATTGCCCTGCGCCGCGGCTGTCGACTGGTGACTCACCTTTTCAATGGAATGAAACCGTTTCATCATCGCGATCCTAATGCTGCAGGAGCCGCCTTGATCTCTGATGATGCGTTTGCAGAGATTGTTCTTTGTGAATCTCATGTCCACTATGGCGCCGTGAAATTGGCCCTCAAAGCCCTTGGAGCCGATCGAGTTGCCCTGGTTTCCTCGTCGACATCGCTGTTTGGTGCGAACGGAGTGGACTGTCACATAGGTGACGCGCAGATCACGTTAGTAGACGGTGCTGCACGCACAGCGAGCGGCCTGCTGGCCGGTAGTGCCTCGTGCATTGCTGATGCAGTCAGGAATGCAGTAGATCTCTGCCAGCTCGATATACCTACAGCTGTTCGTTGTGCATCGCTCGTACCGGCCAAGGTGCTGGGTATTTCTGGTCAACTGGGTAGTATCGCTGTCGGCAAGCACGCTGACTTGATTGTTCTCGATCCTTCAGATCTGCGGGTATTGGAAAGCTATGTTGCTGGAGTAAGAGTTTTCCGTTCACCCTACTGACGCAGCAACTTTCTCATTCCCATCCACACAAGAGATCCACCTACAGCGACCAGCGGGAGGCTCCAGTATAGACTGTTTGTTTTACTCAGCACCAAGGCACCGATGCTGAACATGCCACCGTATATTATTCCTACGCCTCCTATCCAGGCCATTACCATACTGCGCCCGTTTCCTTTACCGGCAACCTCGAATGGCCATTTGCCTCCTGGTTTAACTCTTTCGCAAAAGCCTCTCAGCACACCCTCCGGCTCCGGCTTGCTAAACAGAGTCACGGGCAACCAGACTGCAATCGATCCGATCACTACAATCAGCGCCTTTACATGCAGCGCAATGCTTTGTCCCGTTGTCAGTTCCCAGATTTGCATGCCAATCGCTATTACCAGCGATGAACAAATGGCAGAGATTTCACTGTAGGCGTTTATTCGCCACCAGAACCATCGTAGAATTAAAACCGCACCCACTCCAGCTCCCATTGCCCAAACCAGTTCCCAGGCCGATGTGATGCTGTGTATCTCGAGTGCTACAAATCCTGCCACCATCATCAAGATCAGCGATACGAGCCTGGATACTGCCACGTAGTGCTTGGATTCGGCTTCGGGCTTTATGAACCTCTTGTAGATATCGTTTACTATGTATGATGATCCCCAGTTCAGGTGTGTATCTATTGTCGACATGAAAGCAGCCAGGAAGACCGCAACGAAAACACCTTTCAAGCCAACAGGTAGAATGTTCGCCATCAACTGCGGATAAGCTTGCTTGCCAGTCACCGTCGCTGGAAGCAAGACCAACGAGGCCAGGGCAACGATTATCCATGGCCAGACTCTGACTACATAGTGCATGAATGCGAAAAAAAATGTTCCCGCCTGTGCATGCTTTTCGTTCTTTGCAGCCATCATGCGCTGAATAATATACCCTCCGCCATCAGCATTGTGTGTCGACCACCACATGATCAACACGAACACGAGGAACTTTCCCCACACATCAGATCCTGAACTCATTGATGGAAAAAATGACAGCTTCGATGCTGCTCCCATTTCCGTTATTCTTGCCAACATATTTTCCATCCCGCCAGCGGCATTTGCGGCCAGGATTGCAAATATCACGGATCCAATCATAGCTATGCCGAACTGGAAGATGTCGGTCACAACCACACCCCAGAATCCACTTAATAATGAATAAGTCAATGCAACGGCCATGCAGATTATAACCGCCCAAGCTATTGGAATATCAATGAATTCACTCAATACCGTCGACATCGCAGCCGTCACCCAACCCATGACGATGAAATTGTATATCGTCGAAAAATAGCATGCCTTCAGTGCCCTCAATACCGCTGCAGGCTTTCCGTGATAGCGTATCTCGATCAATTCGTTATCTGTAAGAACCTCCGCTCTGCGCCAAAGTCTCGAAAAAACTACTGCCGCCAGCACATGGTTAATTGCCAGCGTCCACCAGAACCAATTCCTCCAGATGCCGTCGCCACGTACATACTCGGTTACGGCCAGTGGTGTATCCGCCGCAAAGGTCGTAGCCACCATAGACCCGCCCACTACCCACCAAGGCAAACTTCTTCCTGATAGAAAATAATCCTTAAGGCTGCGACCGGCCTTTTTGGTGAATATC
>Ga0315535_1000419_pt1 | contig 30195 bp, 21 predicted proteins | sample SalMarSW160220MG_2_FD_203092 | JGI IMG/M metagenome (GOLD analysis project Ga0315535, IMG submission 203092) | Salt marsh sediment microbial communities from the Plum Island Ecosystem LTER, Massachusetts, United States - Salt Marsh Sediment SW1602-20 ... | reverse complement strand
CTTCTCAGGGAAATTGAGGATGATCTTGAATTGCTGGGTTTTAAATTTGAACTTTCCGGGAAAAATGAAATTACTATAACAGGAAGACCTTCCGGCAGTGAGTCTGGCAATATAAAGGAGATGATAGAAATCCTCCTGGAGGATTACAAGAATAAACAGGAGGATCCTGCAGGAGGGGAAAAGACAAAACTTGCCTCTGCTATGGCTTCAGCTTCTGCTATTCCGTACGGAAAACAGCTGACCCAGGGGGAGATGGAGAATCTGTTCGATACACTTTTTGCCTGCCAGGCTCCGAATTATTCTCCTAAAGGAAAGCCGGTAATAACAATTATGACAATGGACGAGATTGACAAAAAGTTTAAATAAGTGACAATTTGTCTTTTTGAAAATTAATATAAACTTTGGCCCGACTATTGAGGCGTTAATTACAAATTAAAAACAGCTAGATGAACGGATATAACAGAGGTTTGTTTGCATTACCACCTGTGGTAAAAAATATTATACTTTTAAATGTGCTGATGCTTATAATCACCTGGGTGGTGAAGAGTGTGTTTGGTATCGATCTGACAATGATACTGGGTTTGTATTTCCCGAAATCGGAGCATTTCATGCCGCTGCAGATCCTGTCTCATATGTTCATGCACGGAGGTTTCTTTCACCTGTTCTTTAACATGTATGCACTGTTCCTTTTCGGACAGATCCTTGAAAATGTTTGGGGACCAAAAAGATTTCTTTTATTTTACCTGGTGAGCGGGTTAGGTGCAGCCTTCACATATGAGGTCGTTATCTATTTCCAATATCATCATCTGGTCCGGATGATAAGTCCCGAAAACCTCCAGCTTGTGATGGCAAAGGGCTCAACATATCTCAGTGAAGGCAAGGTATTTACAGATCACTCAATGCAAAGCCTGCAGTTATTGTTAAATACTCCCATTGTGGGAGCATCAGGAGCAATTTTCGGTGTTCTTCTTGCATTCGGGGTCCTGTTCCCCAACACCCAGCTAATGCTCATATTTCCACCTATCCCCATAAAAGCCAAATACCTGGTTATAGGTTATGGTGCTCTCGAATTATATCTTGCTTTGACACAGCCCGGAAGTAACATTGCCCATACTGCCCACCTCGGAGGTATGCTGTTTGGTTATATCCTTCTGCGATACTGGAGAAAGACAACAAATACCTTGTACTGATGGGAATATGGGATGACATAAAAAAAACATTCAGGTCAGGAAGCAGCCTGATGAAGCTGATCTATATCAATATTGCTGTTTTCCTTTTAATTACTCTGGCTTCTATTATAGGATTTCTTACTAACAGTCCCGGATTATCCGACCAGGCTCTTTATTACCTGTCTGTCCCCAGCTCTCTCCACGCTCTTCTGTTCAGACCCTGGACAATAATTACATACATGTTTGCCCACAAAGGGATATGGCATATACTGTTTAACATGTTGTGGCTTTACTGGTTCGGTACTATCTTTCTTGAATATCTCGACCAGAGGAAGCTCGTAGCTGTTTACCTGATGGGCGGTATAGCCGGAGCATTTGTATATATACTATCATTTAACATTTTCCCTGTTTTTTCTGCAGTGGTATCAAACTCAATAGCTGTCGGGGCCTCTGCTTCAGTGATGGCTATAGTTATTGCAATAGCTGCATATGTGCCTAATTATACTGTTCGCCTGTTCCTGTTTGGCCGTGTTAAGATAAAATACCTTGCTCTTATTATTTTTATACTTACCTCAGCCATGGATTTCTCGACAAATTCAGGAGGCAAGCTGGCTCACTTTGGAGGGGCTATATTCGGTTACGTGTATGCTCTTAGCCTGAAACAGGGGAAAGATTTAGGTAAAGGATTCAACAGGATAATTGATTCCATTGTGACTACCTTCAAATCGAGGAAAAAGCTGAAAGTCACACATAAGAAATCTTCCAATGATTATGAATATAACAAACTCCGGGCTGAACACCAGGCCAGGATAAACCAGATCCTTGAGAAAATATCAAAAGGAGGATATGACAGCCTGACAAAGGAAGAAAAAGAGATATTATTCAGGGAAAGTCAGAAAAAAAATTGATCCACTTTTATGGTTCATTGGCGTCTTCTTTGCTATTGCTGATCAAAATTCCATATCTCATCAAATGTTATCTTCCTAAATAGAGGTATTTTTATAACCGGGAATCAATATGTCATAAGTTCATAACTCACAACATATTTCCTGCTTTGTCTATTTATACACATTAGATTGAAGAAAATTCTTTATAAGGCCCTGCTGGCAGTTAACATAATTTTTGCCCTTACATTGCTGATATCGTACCTGGCTGTGCATATCAGCCCTGAGACCTTTGCTGCTCCGGCATTTTTCGGTCTTGCTTATCCCTACCTGTTGCTAATAAATATTATTTTTGTTATAACATGGCTTGCCCTTTTAAGATGGGAGGCTCTCCTTTCTGTGCTGGTAATTGTTCTAGGGCTTAATCACTTTTCCAATTACATACAACTCTCAAAGCCAAAAGGTGATAAGAAAGGTACATTTAAAGTGCTGAGTTATAATGTGAGGCTCTTCAATTATTTTGAGAATAAAAAAGACAGGAATTCGGAAAATCAGGTTTTTGATTTCCTGAAAACAAGGGATGCAGATATTATATGCCTACAGGAATTCTATATAAACGACAACCCCGACATTGCCATTGAGAGAATGAAAGGACTGCTGGGTGGAGAATACTATTCTCATATCAAGTTGCTGAAAAGCGGGAAGAGCAGATACTACGGTATTGCAACATTCAGCAGGTTTCCGATAGTCAGGAAAGGAGACATTGTCCACCCCGGTTCTTCAAGTCTGACGATATACACTGATATCGTTATTCAGCGCGATACTTTCAGAGTATACAATAACCATCTTCAATCATTCAGGCTTAAGAGGATGGAGAAATCCTTTATTGAGGAGATCACAACTCCTGATGATAATCAGACAATTGGGGAAATGAAGAATTTATCTGTCAGCCTGAAGACCGGTTTTGTAAGAAGAGCAATACAGGCACAGGTTCTGAAAGAAAACATTGACAGGTCACCATATCCCGTTATTGTCCTGGGAGACTTCAATGACACACCGGTTTCATATACATACAGGAAGATAAGAAAAGGGCTTCACGATTCATTCGTCACTTCCGGTTATGGTGCCGGGTTTACATACAAAGGCAATTATCCCCCCAACAGGATAGACTATATACTTTACGACAATAACCTGGTATGCACTTACTTTGAAATTATTAAAGTAGGATATTCCGATCATTATCCCATTATTGCCTACTTCCGCAAGACATTAAAAAGGTAAATGCCTGAAGTCAACATTACCTCCTGATATTATTAGTCCTACTCTTTTCCCACTGAAATATTCGGGATTTTCTTTTATTACAGCAAGCACTGTGGCTGAAGAAGGTTCAATGATGATCTTCATCCTTTCCCATACCATGAGCATACATTCAAGTATTGAATCTTCGGATGCTGTAAAGATCTCGTCAACGTTTTTCCTTATTATGGTGAATGTAAGTTCGCTAAGCGATGTAAGCAGACCATCAGCTATTGTCACCGGATTTACCGAGGGAGTAAGGATGCCCGTTTTGAACGATCGGAAAGCATCATCAGCATTCAGTGGTTCAGATCCAACAACCTTCAGTGAATCGTTAATACCTTTTGCATAAACAGAAGTGCCACTCATCAGCCCGCCTCCGCCCACGGGAGCCACCAAAATTTCAAGATCATTTCTCTCCTCAATTAATTCAAGGGCAGCCGTTCCCTGTCCGCAGATAACATTGAAATTGTCATATGGATGTATCAGTGTTGCACCCGTGGAATTCATCAGGGCCCATGTTGTTTCTTCCCTGGCCTGCAATGTGGGCTTACAATAGGTTATTTCAGCCCCGTATCCTGCCACCGCATTCTTCTTTACCTGGGGAGCGGATTCAGGCATTACAATATATGCCTTTACTCCGTTTGTCCTCGCAGCCAGTGCCAGAGCCGCCGCATGATTTCCCGATGAATGCGTCACCACACCTCTTTCCTTCTCGTCTTTGTTCAGCATAAGAACGGCATTTGTGGCTCCCCTGTATTTAAATGCCCCAACCTTCTGGAAGTTCTCACATTTGAAAAAGAGCTCGCAACCAAAATATTCATTCAGAAGAACTGAATGCATTACCGGTGTGTTATGTATGAATGGTTTTATCCGGTTGTGAGCCAGTTGTATATCTTCCAGTTCAGGTATTTTCATCTCTGTTGTTTTTTCAAAAATACTCAAATTACCTGTGCATGAGTGTTGCGAATAATATAAATTCGCTCCCAAAATATTCTCACCCTGTATCAGCCCTGAGGCTGTCTTATGAAACATTTATTAAAAAAAAGGTGTCTCAAATACTTTGTAATATTGAGACACCCTGTTTTATTTACTATAATTGAAGAATCCTAGAAAAGGCTGTAAGCAACGGTGATACCGGCAAGAACCACAGAAACCATCGACATAAGTTTTATGAGGATGTTCAGGGCCGGTCCTGATGTATCCTTGAAAGGATCTCCAACAGTATCCCCAACGATACTTGCTTTGTGAGGATCACTCTTCTTACCTCCGTAGTGACCTCTTTCAATATGTTTCTTAGCATTATCCCATGCACCCCCCGAGTTGTTAAGCATACTGGCAAGTGTAAATCCCGTAGTCATACCACCGGCAAGAAGGCCGACTATACCGGGGACACCGAAAACAAGGCCAACCAGGAAAGGAACTGCGATAGCCATAAGTGAAGGAACCATCATTTCCCTTTGTGCACCTTTTGTTGAGATAGCAACACATTTTGCATACTCTGGTTTGCCTGTTCCTTCCATTATGCCTGGAATTTCGCGGAACTGGCGCCTTACTTCATCAACCATATTGCCTGCTGCCCTGCCCACTGCTTTCATACTCATTGCACTGAAGACAAAGGCCATCATGGCCCCAATGAATATACCACCGAGGAGTATTGGGTTAAAGAGCGAGAGATCGTATGCACCTACAAAATCCTTTATTGTAGCAGTTGAAAGGTCCACAGCTGTCTGTCCGCTGTGAACAGAAGGTATAGTATTATGATAAAATAGGGTATCTCCTATCTGTTTGAATCCATCCGGAGCTTTATCAGCCAGTCGCCCGAGCCAGAGCCTTACTTCTTCCATATAGGCGGCCATAAGAGCAAGCGCCGTCAGAGCAGCTGAACCGATGGCAAAACCTTTCCCGGTAGCAGCAGTGGTATTTCCAAGTCCGTCGAGAGCATCTGTCCTGTCCCTTACTTCAGGTGGCAGTTCAGCCATCTCCGCATTACCACCGGCATTGTCGGCTATAGGCCCAAAAGCATCAGTTGCCAGAGTAATGCCCAGTGTCGATAACATACCTACTGCAGCAAAACCTATTCCATATACTCCGTCCGCAAAGTCCTTGAAACCACCTGCGAAACCGAAAGCTGCAACGATACCTGCCACGATTGTAACAACAGGTACCCATGTTGAAAACATACCGACAGCCATCCCCTCGATAATAACCGTTGCAGGACCCTGCTGGGCCTGTTTGGCAATACCTTTTGTCGGGCTATAACCATCGGAAGTGAAATATTCCGTCGACTGCCCTATAATAACACCGGCAAGGAGGCCGGAGACCACCGAGCCAAAAACGCCCCAGGTTATCCATCCGGAGTAAGCCATAATAGCCATGGCAACAAGAATTAACACTGAACTTCCTCCTGTTCCGAGTAACAGTGCATTAAGCAGATTCTTTGGAGTTGCTGATTCCTTTGTACGCACAAGATACACACCAGCGATAGACAACAGGATACCGATTGCAGAAACGATCATCGGGGCAATAACGGCTTTCATCTGCAGATCTACTGCTCCAGCAACAGATGGAAGAGCCGCTCCCAGGGCAGCGGTAGCCAGGATAGAACCGGCATATGATTCATAAAGGTCGGCACCCATACCTGCAACATCACCAACATTATCACCAACGTTATCTGCAATAGTAGCAGGGTTACGGGGATCATCCTCGGGAATACCTGCTTCAACCTTTCCAACAAGATCAGCTCCCACATCAGCAGCCTTGGTAAAGATACCTCCGCCAACACGTGCAAAAAGAGCCTGTGTCGAAGCACCCATACCAAAAGTAAGCATAACAGCTGTTATCTCCACAAGCTTCTGCTGATCAGTAGTACCTGGATGAACAAAAGTGAGACCAAAGAACCTCAGGCCTGTTTCCATATGTTCAGGAGTAAAGACAAGCTTGTTAAGAATAATAAACCAGAGGGCTACATCTAGAAGACCAAAACCCACAACTACCAGTCCCATAACAGCTCCACTCCTTAAGGCGACCTTAAGTCCTTTGTTGAGAGATTTTGAAGCTGCCCACGCTGTCCTGTTTGAAGCAAATGTTGCTGTCTTCATTCCCAGGAAACCGCAAAGGCCGGAAAAGAATCCCCCGGTGAGAAATGCTACCGGGACAAACGGGTTCTGAACGCCCATATAAGCCAGGATACCCAGAAGCACCGCGAGGATTATAAACACCTTTGTTACAACTGAATACTGGCGCCTCACATAAGCCATAGCTCCTTCCCTGACGTATAGAGCAATTTCTCTCATCTTGTCCGTCCCTTCATCCTGCACCTTCATCTGAGTGTAGAAGATCCAGGCAAATAACAGGGCGAGAAGCGCTGATATCGGCACAATCCAAAAAATACTACTAATCATTTTATCTGTTTTTAAATTAAAAATTAAGGTTTAGATATGAACAAAAATTCACCGGTACAAAACTATACGAGATTTTTAATAATTCAAATGAAAAAAAAACAATATTGAATTTGTTTGCAGTTTAAATTGATTCTAATCAAAAGGACATCAGTATCCCCTCATGAAAAGGGCACCTCCTCATTTTATCCGGGACGTGAAAAATGAATATACGTCAGATACCCCTGAAGAAATTATAGTTGATCTTTTCCAGTTCCGACATCTTCGGATAGGGATAAAAAAGTAGATTTTCATTTTCCCCTATATAAAAACCACTTTCAATTGTCCTGTAAAGAAGTTCCCCTGCAAAAATACGGTTAACTGTTTTCATATGCTTCTCATATTCTCCCCGTATTATCTCAAGACAATCCCTCAGATGACCTATATTGGGATAAGGAAGGTGCTCTGCCGAGCCTTCAAGAGGTTTGGTTGCCAGTTCATCAAGCTTAAGCTCTACAAAGAACAACTTGGGCAGAACTATTGGGGTTGAACCGTCGGTAAGTCTTTTTAAAAAATTAGAAGGTGCCAGGCTACTTGCAACCATGGGGCTCACAGGACACAGCTCCTGGTAAAGGTGAAGATCATCCAAAGGTTCCTTTTCTTTATCATATGGTTCCTTCTTCAATTCCAGAACAACACCATGGTCCGTTGTAAGATATAGATTTTTAAGAGCATCGAGAGGGATCATTTCCAATGCTTTATATACCGACAGATATACTGAGCTCTTCGGACTGCCATCGGGTTTTGCCACACATCGCGAATTCAGGCTTTTCAAGTCTATCAGTTTTTCTATCTTTTCCATGTCAACTTCAAAGAAGATTGTCTGGCTCTTATTCCTCTTCTTGGTACCTGTCGACAGATAAAGTCCAAAAGCTTCAGGAGGAAGCATTGAAGCTACAAGGGCTTCAGGATTGCTGGTTAAATATATGTACTTACTCATGATAAAAATATATTTGATGGGACACTGGTATCCCCGCAGTATGATTATAGCAAAGAACTATAGCCTGTTTCCAGATCAAATTTAAGCTTCTTTTCTCAGGAATAAAAGGCAATGGGTAATTATTAAAGGCGCACCATGAACTTTTTTAAGGCTGCCGGACAATTTATCAAGGCGTAACCGGTTTTACATAATAACATGGAGCTGCCGATCGATTTAATTACTTACGTGCCTGCTTTTAATGCTTTTATATTACTTTTGCCGAAAATCCAACCATATGAATTTAATTGAAACAGATCTGATTGATAAAGCATGGGAAGACAGGACAATGTTAAGTAATCCCTCAGTTCAGTCTGTAATAAACAAAACCATTGAATTACTGGATACCGGCCAGATAAGGGTTGCGGAACCTACAGATGAAGGATGGAAAGTAAACCAGTGGGTTAAGAAAGCCGTGATTCTTTATTTCCCGATACGTAAAATGGAAACAATTGAGATCGGGCCACTTGAATTCCATGATAAAATACCTCTGAAGAAAAACTATATGTCACTTGGAGTAAGGGTGGTACCTCATGCAGTGGCTCGCTATGGCTCTTACCTTGCAAAAGGTGTCATCATGATGCCTTCATATGTCAATATAGGGGCACGGGTTGATGAAGGAACAATGGTAGATACCTGGGCAACGGTAGGATCATGTGCCCAGGTAGGTAAAAACGTACACCTGAGCGGTGGAGTGGGTATTGGCGGAGTGCTTGAACCTGTTCAGGCAGCTCCGGTAATAATTGAAGATAACTGCTTTATCGGATCAAGATGCATCATCGTCGAAGGAGCTCATATTGGTAAGGAAGCTGTCCTCGGGGCCAATGTAGTAATTACCAACAGTACTAAAATAATTGATGCAAGCAATGAAGAACCGGTCGAATACAGGGGATATGTGCCCCCCCGGTCGGTCGTAATACCGGGTTCATACACAAAAAAATTTGCTGCAGGAGATTATAATGTGCCCTGTGCACTTATAATAGGTAAAAGAAAGGAAACAACAGATAAAAAGACCTCCCTTAATGATGCTCTAAGGGAATATGATATCGCGGTATGAAATTTATTGCAGAAAATGAAGGGATTAAGTGTAAAATATGGTGATTATGCTAAAAATTAACTAAATTAGTTAGTATACAAATTATAAAGTCTCTATTTTATATTAAATTTGAACGCAATCCTAATTTAATCAATGTATGCCAAAAATATCTGCAGTTATTATAACCTATAATGAAGAACAGTTTCTTGATAAGTGTTTATCTTCTCTCGAAGGTATTGCAGATGAAATAGTTGTGGTTGATTCCTATTCCACTGACCAGACAGAGGAAATATGCAAAAAATATAATGTAACGTTTATCCAGCATCCGTTTGAAGGTTTCCGCGACCAGAAAAACTATGCTCTTAAATTCGCCAGTTATAAAAACATACTCTCACTCGATGCCGATGAAGCGCTGAGTGAGGATCTTCGTAATTCGATACTTACAGTAAAAGACAATTGGAAATATGACGGGTACCTTTTCAACAGACGTAATTATTACTGCGGAAAAAGGATACGGTTTTCGGAATGGTATCCCGACAGGCAGCTCAGGTTATTCCATGCTGACCTTGGCAAGTGGGGTGATCTTAATGTTCATGAAAAATTTATTTTTTCAAATGGCGCATCCATTGGAAGGCTGGAGGGTGATCTTTTACACTGGCCTTTCACCTCTAGAAAGGATCATCTTGAAAAAATGGACAAATATGCCAGGATAGGAGCTGAAGAGTTTTTCATGGCGGGCAAAAAAGCCACAATCTTTACACCTTATATACATAGTATCTGGGGCTTCCTGAGGTCTTATATTGTAAAAGGAGGTATTCTTGATGGCCGCGACGGCTACCGCATATGTTTACTGTATTCAAAATCCGCATTCAAGAAATATAAGCTGCTCAGGCAGTTGCTGAAAAATCCCGGGTCAAAAAACTGAGATTCACATGCTTTATGAAGCTGATATAAAAGCTGCCCTCACTGTTCTTAGGGAAGGAGGTATAATTCTTTATCCTACAGACACTATCTGGGGACTGGGATGTGACGCTACAAATATTTCTGCCGTTGAAAAGATATTCAGGATAAAATCGAGGGAAGCCACTAAAAGTCTTCTTGTCCTTGTTAACGGGGAGGACATGCTTGAAAGGTATGTGAAGGATGTACCTGAAGTAGCTTACGAGCTTGTTGGGATCTCGGATTCTCCCCTTACGGTTATTTATCCTGAAGGCAGAAACCTGGCCGAAGGTGTATTCAATGCCGATGGTTCAGTTGGGATAAGGATATGTCAGGAGGCATTTTGTAATGAACTGATCAGTCGGTTTAGAAAACCAATTGTCTCAACCTCAGCCAATTTCAGCGGACAGCCATCACCTTCCTTCTTTGATGAAATTGATAAGGACCTGGTTTCCAGGGTGGGTTATGTAGTCAAATACCGCCAGGACGACCGGCAAAAGCATCGTGCTTCACCGGTCATCAAGATCGAAAACGGTGGTATTATCAAGATAATCCGGGAATAGGCTACCTCGATCTAACTTTTCCAGAACCTGAAACCCTGGCATCTATCTTCGGATTACCGGAATAAGTAACATTTCCGCTCCCTGACACACCTGCCTTCAATGAGCTTGTTACATTGCATGCACAATTGCCGCTACCCGAAATAGAAATATCTGCGTCGTCTATTTTAACCATCCCGCCCGCAAAATTGCCTGACCCGCTTATCGAGATGTCAGCTCTGGATACGTTGCCATCACCTCCCAGATAGATATTTCCAGATCCTGAAATACCACAGCCGAGACGATCTATGTCAAGATCCCCGGTAAGTATTCTGCCGCTGCCACTAACACTAAAGTTCAGATCGTTACCTTTCAGTGCATCCCTGACTTCTGCTTTGCCTGATCCGGATACTCCCAGGGCGTCAAGCTCAGGAAGCGTAATATAAACGGTAACTTTTTCATTCATCCTGAAACGCCATTTATCGCGTTTTATAACCAGCCTGTCTCCCCTGACTTCCGTAATAACTTCCCTCAGGTCGGACCTGTCGCCTTCAAGAACAACTTTGAACTCAGAACCAATGTTGATGTACAGGTTACCGGATATGCCGAAACTTATTTTTGTAAAACCGCTCAGATCCCTTGTCTCCCTGTCACCAGATAACCTGCCGGCATATAACGATGTACCTGCCAGCAATACAATAACCAGTGATAATAATACAGCCTTTTTCATGTGTAGATAATTTAATTTTTCGATGAGATACACTCAAAAGACCAGCATTTTAATAAAAGGCTGCACCTGAAGGGAAAAAATCAGTTAATTTCTGAAAGTCCTTCAGGTATCTCCATTATAATATGCATTTTACTATGATCAATGCTTAATACGAGATCCTCATGAAATGGTACCAGTATCTCTTTTTTACCCGGTGATTCAATATTCAGGAGCCACTGCCCTGAATTGAAAATCATCTCAATCACTGTACCGAGAAGGTTCCCGGCCGGAAGTATCACCATATAGCCATCAAGGCTGCCCCGATCCTCATTTGTTTCCTGACCTTTTGTATCTGTTGTAAGGAATACATCACATCCTGTGAACTCAGATATTTTATCAGGTGATTCATATCCCTCAAATGTAAGCTTAATAATATCCCCCCCGTTATATTCGAAGTCTGAAATAAAAAAAGGAACCGGTCTCCCTTCAACTTCAAGAAAGACCGATTCCATATCGGGTATATTTTCAGTAAAAATCCTTTCCAGTTTTACAGAAACGGCACCCTTATAGCCGCTTGCTTTAATAATTCGTCCCAGTAATATGTTTTCCCGGTAAGCCATCGGATCGATGATCCTTACGCATGAAGAATTATTCCCGGGCCTTTTCGTCAGGTGTCTCTTCAGAAGCTGTGTCTTCTGCATCAGGAGCCTTCTCTTCGATGACTTCTTCAGCTTTTTCCTCAACTGTCTCTTCTGCTGCCACTTCTTCTTTTGATACCTCTTCAGCTGTAGCTTCCGCTTCTTCTGTCTCTGCTTCTTCTACTGTTTCTTCAACTGCTGCCGGTTCTTCGCCAGCTACTGGTTTTTCAACTGCTGCAGGCTCTTCAACTGCAACTGGTTCTTCAACTGCGGCCGGTTCTGCTTCTGCAGCAGCCTGGGCTGCCAGTTCGGCATTACGTTTAGCGATCCTTGCTGCCCTTTCTTCATTGATACCTTTCTCAACAGCAAGTCTCTTTTCCATATCCTCGTTATAGGATTTTTCAAGACCTGATCTCTTGGCCTCCACCTTGGCATCATGCTCTTTCATCCAGGCTTCAAACCTTTTGTTTGCTTCAGCCTCATCAAATGCACCTTTTCTTACACCTTCAAGAAGATGCTTCTTGATAAGGACACCTTTATAAGACAGGATAGCTCTACAGGTATCTGTAGGTATTGCGCCATTTTGCAGCCAACCCATTGCCTTATCGAAATCCAGTTCGATAGTCGCCGGGTTAGTGATCGGATTATAGGTCCCGATCTTTTCAATATATCTGCCATCCCGTGGCGATCTGCTATCTGCAACCACAATGTGGTAGTAGGCCAGTTTTTTGCGGCCTTTTCTAGCTAATCTGATTTTAACTGCCATTAATTTCTACGCTTATTATTAAACCTGTTTTAAAAATTGTGGCTGCAAAGATAGAAGTAAATATTTTATTGAACAAATGATTATATGTATTTATCCATTGAGCTACCAAAAAGGTTTCCAACAATAATTTATGCAGTACAATAACGAAATATTTGAATAATAACAGAGGCTGTCCCGAAGGAAATACCCTTCAGATACAGCCTCAGATTATTTAATCTCTGAAAACGCTATTGGTTTCTTGTCAGCTGAAATATATAAACACCCTGGCTTCCGTATGCCCCTATTGAAATATCAATATTCAGGGTATATGCTCCATCACAGGAACTAAAAGTACCATCCCCTGAATAAGTGACTGCTCCATATCCCCAATAATCAGATGCAAGTGTCTTTGTTTCAGTAGATACAGAATAATTCACAGGATTGATATGCATCACGAATGGTCCGTTATCCTCAGTAATATCGTCAATGGCCGCGAGACCAGATACATAAACGGTATATTGGTCCTCAGGGTCCACTGTAATGGTAACATCATTTTCAGATGGCCAGTCAGATACTGCATGGTAACTTCCCGTTGACATGGCGGTTGAATAAGCACAGGCAACGGGGACATATATAACGTCATTCGAACGTGTTGTCAGCCCATTATTTACTGTTACTATTTCAAACATGAATACATCGCCGTTATGGATGTCAGCCAAAGACAATCCCAGAAGTTGGGCTGCATCAGATGATAATATTCTGACTGTTGCAGGGAAAGAATTAACTTGTGTAATTGTGACCCTTTCCATATTACCGTTATAGGATCCCTGAATAATAACCTCATCAGCCTGTGTCCCCTCAGGAAGAGCAACATTAAACTGTATATAAGAATTCTCAAGATCCTTGGAATCGAACAGGGCAGGGTTGAGATCTGAAATTACAGGTATAATTGCTACCCCTCTCAATCCTGCAGGATCCTTTTGTTCCTCACAACCAAATAAAAGTAATATCAGTGTGAAGCTTAATATTAATGAATTATATTTTTTCATCTTTTATATAATATTTAGTTAGACTTTTCAAGAGGCATAACCTTAACGTGTCCCTCCGGCCCACCATACTTTCTCTGTGAAAACATAATATCCGTCGCCGTAGGCAGATCTCACATTAGCATTGTTAGTCACGTCATCAGAACCATAGGTATAGCGTTGCGGAAACTGCGTTGCATTCAGAGGATTGGCCAGAGTAATGACATTGTCGCCCATAGCTGCCAGTCGCCTGTAATCATTATATGCTTCCGCTCCTTCTTCTTCATAGAAAGCGAGATATTTCTGATTCATGACTTCCGATAGCGGATTGGAGTTGAATAATGGCCTGACATGGTTAACAAAGTAATCGCTGGCTTCCTGGGCCGTAAGTCCTATATTGACTTTCTGGAATGCAGCGGTAACAGCTTTTCTGAGAGCTGTATCTGCCAGGGCAAGGTTATTCATCCTTACATACGCTTCCGCCTTAAGAAATTCAACCTCATGATAGCTCAGCAGGTATGTCGGTGCTGTGCTGGTACTGATTGCTGATATTGAGTAGAATCCCTGTATCTGGTTTGCAGTACCGTTTGGTGCAAAAACAAGGCCGTTGCCTTCAGTTCCCGGATAAGGTCTGAAGAAGACATTATCCCTCGGATCACTTCTGGCAGTAAGCTTATCATGAAGACTCTGGCTGGCCCCGTAGTAATTCCTGTCGAGGAAAAGACGGTAGAACGGACTTGATGTTGTGCTGCCGTTATAGTTATACTGAGCCTGTTCGGATGCATCAGTGAATGACTGATCAGCAAATGTAATAACATCGCTGTATGCCGGAGTCCTGTACGACAGGCGCATGGTATACCTGGCCTTAAGTCCATATGCAAGTTTTTTCCACAATGTAACATCACCGCCGTATATAAGGTCCTGATTACCCAGTGACGGGTAAGTCGATTCCATATCGAGGTTGGCAATGGCATCATCGAGAAACGTAAACACCTGGGTGTAGATCTCCTCCTGGGTGTCAAGCTTAGGGGTGAAGATCTCACCCGGCTTAAGGGCTTCACTCCATGGGACATCACCCATCATATCGGTAAGAGTGGCCAGGTTATAGGCAGATAATATTTCTGCTATACCAAGGGTATGATAATTACCGGCCTCGGTGCCGCCATCAGAACACTTATCAATGATAACCTTGAGGTTATAAAGTGTCTGGTATGTAGCATCCCAGCTGTTGTTGAACGTTGTGGATTTTGTCGGTTCGCCGGTTCTTATCTCAGCATTGTAAAACTGGTTCCATATACCTACATTATGCTCAATATATATTGAGGCATAGAAGGTAAAGTCAGTCCCTAACACGGAAAATGCAGTGCTTGTCATTACATCAGTGATGATTAGCTTTGAATCCATTTCCGTCGGATCATTCACATCCCTGTTTATATCATCCATAACCTTTTCAGAGCATGACCACATCGCGAAAACAAGGAGTGATGTAAGGAATATATAGATTATTTTTCTCATGATATCATAATTTAAAAAGTAAGATTGATACTAAACCCGTAATTGGTGGTCTGTGGCATTGAAAATCTTTCAAATGCTCCACCCATATTGGTATTTCCCTGACTCGATTCCGGGTCGAAATACGGCAGTGCTGTCCATATAAGTATATTACGTGCGAACAAGGAAACACCCATATCAAGCTTGCTGAATAACCTTTTAGAGGGCTTATATCCCAGCGATAATTCACGAAGCTTTACGAAGGAATTATCATGTATGAAATATTCATCTATATTGGCCAGAACATTCGTATAGAGATCCTGTAAAGCTCTCGGGTCGTCAGGACCTCCTCTTACTATATCATTGGGAGTACCATCAGGCTTAACACCGTCAAAAATGAATGTGGACTCCCTGTTTTCGGTCCTGGCAGACATCCCGTAGAGATCAAGCAGCCCGTTGCTTCCCGAATACATCTTTCCTCCGCTTTTCCACTCAACAAGAGCACTTAGCGACAGACCTTTGTAAGTAAGAGTTGTCCCGCCTCCCAGGATAAAATCAGGTGATACGGAACCTATTACTGCAGGATCGCCAACCCTGGGAAAACCATGGTTCCATGCTCCCGGATTATCTTCCACGACTATGTTATTATTGTCATCACGTACAAATGACACTCCGTAAATAACCGGGAAGGTAGAGCCGACACCTGCACGAACCTGCGGTATATCAAATCCTCCGAGGAATATACTTTCAACACCCGGAGCCAGTTCATCAACCATATTATCTATCTTTGAGAAATTGAAATTGAGGTCCCACTGGAAGTTACTGCCGCTTACCGGTGTCAGGTACAATACAACTTCATTACTGATAGTATGTACCTTTCCTCCGTTCATCAGCAGATATGCTGCACCGGTAGAACCGGCAAGAGGAACTGTGAAAATCTGGTCGATAACGTTCTGACGTGAGAAAGTATAATCGATGCCCAGCCGGTTCTTAAAAAATTTCAGATCAGCTCCAAGTTCAAACGATTTGGTGTTCTGTGGCTTAAGATTGGGATCAAACTGTATGTTGTTTGGTATGTACGAATTAACTCCCCCAATCGGGTATAGTATCGGAGAACCCGACCACCAGCTTCCGGAATAGTTTGGAGTGGTAAAATAGTTCTTATAATACTGACCTGCCTGACCTACTTCTGCATATGATGCCCTTAGTTTTACAAATGATATCCATTCCCGGTTCTTAATAAAATCCAGTTCCGATGGTACGAAGCTCAAAGAGACAGAAGGATAGAAGAAAGTACGGTTATTAGTAGGCATGGTAGAAACCACATCGTTCCTTCCTGTGGTGTTCAGAAATAGTAAAGACCTGTAAGACAGGGACAAATTATAGAAAAATCCTACAGTCCTGTCGCGACTCTTCGATTCATTTGCAGTAACTATATTGGCATTGCTGATGTGTGCCCAGCCACCGAAATTGAAATCTTCACCATGTTCGGAATATGTTTTATAATTACCCTGGTTAAACTCATTTCCGACCATGGCATTCAGTGTCAGATTGTTATTTATTGTCCAGTCATAATTAGCTGTTACCAGGGAGTTAACATTTGAAGAAGTAATGCCGTAATTATCCATATAACCGGTATTGCCGGCATGACCATATTCGAAGATATCCTGGAAATGTGTGGTGTATGTATCAATACCCAGCTGGTAGCGAACCCTTACCTTCATCGATTCGTTGAGTGTGGCTTTGTAATTAATGTAACCATTCCCAAAGAAACGATCTGTCTTCTCGGTGAAAACATTGTGTTTGGCAGCCCAGAGTGGATTATCGAACGGATTCACGCCCCTGTAGTATATCTGTGTATAGGGATCACCGGGTACAAAATACGGATAACCTTTCAGGTTGTAACTTGCAGGAGCTGCCAACACACCGGCTAACGAAGCATCGTTTCCGGAAGAGAGTTTATCAATGTCTGTCTTTGAGAAATTAGTGCTGAATCCAACACTGAAATTATTATTGAATATCCTTTCTGCTGAGGCTTTTGCATTCCACCTTTGCATACCTGCAGGATCAGCGATACCACTCTGTGAAGTCTGGGTCAGACCAAGAGCAAAATTCCCTTTTTCAACAGCCTGGCTTACATCAATATTGTTTGTCATGGAGTAGCCGGTTTTAAAATAACCAGTCCAGCTGTTAAAGACCTGTGGTGTTACCCATGGATCCAGTTGCCCGGCTTCCAGCTGCGGAACATAGAACATACCGGGATGACCGTTGTCATTACCTCCGTTTGTAGGATCATCGGGTAGATCCGTGATCTTTGGTCCCCACGACATTGACGAGTTAGGCACATATGCTCCATAAACACCCTGAGCGTATGTTGTCTGATAAGTAGGATCTCTTGATACCCTTGAGAAACTGCTTATGTGCGACATTGAAATTACAGGTTTCCCGATAGCATTACCCCGTCCGCTTTTGGTTGTAATGATAACAACTCCGTTAGAAGCCCGAATCCCGTAAAGCGCAGCAGCTGCCTGCCCCTTCAGTACATCAATACTCGCGATGTCGGAGGGATTAATGTCTACAGCACGGTTTGAAATGTCGGTTCCCGTTATACCATCTCCAACCTGACTGAAATTACCACCTGCCCCACTTTCTATATCTGATGTTGAAGCAATTGGCATCCCGTCGACGACATACAGAGGGGTATTATTGCCGGTAAACGATCTTGCACCCCGGATCACCATTTGAGATGATGCCCCGGGCATTCCACTGGATGGTTTGATATCGATACCTGCTATTTTTCCCTGCATCGCACCGGCGAGATCGGTATTGCCTGCGCGCTCAATAACGTCACTCTTTACATCCTGCACGGCATAACCAAGGGCCTTTTTCTCCCTCGATATTCCCAATGCAGTTACAACAACCTCATCCAGCCCCCTGATATCAGATTCCATGGCCACATTAATAACCGACCTCGATCCGATCTCTACCTCCTGTTTCTTCAATCCGATATACGAAAAAACAAGAGTGGTGGCATCCTGAGGAACAGCCAGGCTGTATTTTCCGTTCACATCGGTACTCGTCCCGGCTGTTGTTCCTTTTACCTGTACTGTACAGCCTATTACAGGCTGACCATCCTCAGCCCCGGTGACAGTACCTGTTACTATCTTTTGCTGGGCAATCACGGAAAACGATAACCCGCAAAAAACAAAAATTAACAAGAAAAGTTTTCTCATAACATTTAGGTTAGATTAATAAAAAATAATGAGGAATTTTTAATTCCTTTTTACTGTCTTAAACAATTGTGAATTAGTTACTTTAGTCAATTGCTAACTAGTCACTTTAACAAATTAAAACCATTACTCTGTATTATCCTCATTCCGTTTAACAGAAGGGGGATTTCAATTAACAAATGTCACTTTTCAACCGACAGAATATTTTTACACAGTTTTTAACACCCAACCGATCATAATTCTATTTTCCGTATTTTTGTTACCGGTTCACAATGAAAAAATCTTCTTTAAAATGTCAGGATTCTCACACCTTCATGTCCATACCCAGTATTCAATCCTGGACGGTGCATCAAACATCAGTCTGCTCATAGACAGGGTGAAGGCGCTGGGGATGGAAGCTATTGCTATCACCGATCACGGTAATATGTTCGGCGTGAAGGAGTTCCATAACACAGCAAGAAAGAAAGGAGTTAAACCCATTATAGGATGTGAGATCTACGTGGCAAGAAGATCCATTAGTAATGTGAGTGAGAAAGAAGACCGTTCCGGTGATCACCTGATTTTACTGGCAAAAAATCTCACAGGCTACCGGAACCTCATAAAACTTATTTCAACAGCCTGGATTAAAGGATTTTACTATAAACCGAGGGTAGACAAGGAACTGCTTGCCAGGTACAGCGAGGGATTAATAGCCTCTTCGGCATGTCTTGCAGGTGAGATACAGGATGAAATCCTGAAAGGGACAATGGAAGGTGCTGAGGAAGCACTTAAGAGATACCTGGAAATCTTCGGCGATAACTTCTATCTCGAGATACAGCGTCACGAAACGTATGATCCCGAAGCCGACAGAACAGTATTCCCTCTGCAACAGAAAGTAATTGAGGCTTTTAAAAAACTATCAGCCAAATATGATGTCAGGATCATAGCGACCAATGACGTTCACTTTATAAATGCCGAAGATGCTGAGGCTCACGACAGGCTGATCTGTATTAACACTGCAAAGGATATCGACGATCCCAACAGGCTCAGGTACACCAAGCAGGAATACCTGAAGTCGGAGGAAGAGATGAGGGCTATCTTCAGTGATATTCCCGAAGCTGTTGATAATGTAGGAGAACTTGTTGCAAAGATTGAAACCTATTCGCTTAACCATGATCCTGTCATGCCGGAATTCGATCTGCCGGAAGGATATACCGATAAGGATGAATATCTAAGACACCTCACCTTTGAAGGTGCCAGGAAGAGATGGGGAACACTGACAGATGAACAGACAGAAAGGCTTGATTTTGAATTGGCCATGATAGCCAGGATGGGGTTCCCCGGTTATTTTCTCATAGTACAGGATTTTCTCCGAGCTGCACGCGAGATGGGGGTATCGGTAGGTCCGGGAAGAGGTTCTGCAGCCGGCTCAGCAGTGGCCTATTGCCTGAAAATAACCGATATCGATCCTATAAAATACGGCCTCCTCTTTGAGAGATTCCTGAATCTTGACCGCATCTCAATGCCCGATATCGACATAGACTTTGATGAAGACGGAAGAGATTCTGTATTGAAATATGTTGTAAATAAATATGGTCACGACAAGGTAGCCCATATTATTACTTTCGGTTCCATGGCAGCCAAGATGGCCATCCGTGATGTTGCACGAGTTCAGAAACTCCCACTGCCCGATGCTGACAGGCTGGCCAAACTGGTTCCCGAAAGGCCCGGTATAACCCTTTCTGCTGCGTATACTGAAGTGCCTGAACTGGCAAAGGAAAAGGAATCATCAAACAAGCTGGTTGCCCAGACGCTTAAATACGCAGAAGTCCTGGAAGGATCGGTCAGGCAAACTGGAGTACATGCTTGCGGTATTATAATAGGAAAGGATTCTCTCGATAACTATATACCCCTGTGTACTGCCAAGGATACAGATCTTTATGCAACCCAGTATGATGGCAGTCATGTTGAGTCGGTCGGACTGCTAAAAATGGATTTCCTGGGTCTGAAAACCCTCTCAATCATAAGAGATGCTGTTGACAATATTAAAAAATCGAGAGGCATTGATATAGATATAGACAACCTTCCGCTTGATGATAAAAAGACCTTTGAGCTCTTCACCAACGGAGAGACGACCGGGATCTTCCAGTTTGAATCGTCAGGAATGAAAAGATACCTGCGTGAGCTGGAACCTAACAGGCTCGAAGACCTTATTGCCATGAATGCTCTTTACAGACCCGGTCCGATGGAATATATTCCCAAGTTCATTCGCAGAAAACACGGACAGGAAAAAATAGACTATCCCCTGCCGGTAATGGAGAAATATCTCGATGACACCTACGGGATCACAGTCTACCAGGAACAGGTGATGCTCCTTTCACAGGAACTGGCCGGCTTCACAAAAGGGGAAGCCGATTCCCTGAGGAAAGCCATGGGGAAAAAGAAGCGTTCAATTATGGATGAAATGAAAGTCAAGTTTATAGAGGGATGTAGTAAAAAAGGCTATGATGAACAGACTGTCAACAAGATATGGTCCGACTGGGAGGCTTTCGCCCAGTATGCTTTCAATAAATCCCATTCAACATGTTATGCACTTGTAGCCTTCCAGACAGGCTACCTGAAGGCTAACTACCCGGCTGAATATATGGCTGCTGTATTAAGCCGTAATATCAATGATATAAAGAAAATTACCACCTTCATGGATGAGACCCGCAGGATGGGAATGGAGGTACTTGGACCTGATGTTAATGAGAGCTTTGTCAAGTTCACTGTAAATAAGGACGGGAATATAAGGTTCGGCCTCGGTGCAATCAAGGGGGTTGGTGAAAGTGCAGTGCTCCAGCTAATTGAAGAAAGAGAACAAAATGGTCCTTATAAAGATATTTATGACCTGGTGGAAAGGGTGAACCTGAATTCCCTGAACAAGAAAAACCTTGAGGCAATGGCTGTTTCCGGAGCCTTCGACTGTTTTAGCGATATCTCAAGAGCTCAGTACTTTGCACTTGATACCAAAGGAATAAGTTATATTGAAAGTCTGATCAGATATGGAAACAATGCCAAAGCTGTCAGGAACAGCACACAGCAGTCATTGTTCGGGGAGACCGGAGGCTTTGAGATGGTAAGGCCTGAGCCGACCCGCTGCCCCGACTGGCCCAAACTTGAGAAACTCAACAGGGAAAAAGAGGTAATAGGTATTTACCTCTCATCGCATCCACTTGATGATTTCAGACTTGAGATAAACAACTTTGCCACAGCCACTCTGGCCGATCTGCAGAACCTCCGTGAATATCTGGACAGTGATGTGACAGTGGCCGGTATGGTTACCGATACCAGGAACGGAATAGGCAAAAATGGTAAACCATATGGCATCTTTACTCTCCAGGACTATACCGATACATTCAGGTTCGCGATCTTCGATAAGGATTTTGTTGAAAACAGCAAATTTCTTTTTACAGGTTACTATCTCCTCATCAAGGGAAGGGTGCAGAAACGAAAGTACAAGGAAGATGAGATTGAGTTTAAGATAAAGACAATAACACTGTTATCCAGTGTAAGGGATGAGCTTATAAAATCTGTTACCATAAAAGTTGACCCTGAGAATATAAGCTCAGAACTTATCAACGATCTTAAAGACCTTGTCAATAGAAACAAGGGAGAGACTGAACTTAGATTCCTCTTTATCGACACTGAAGATAAGATCTCATTGCCCATGTTCTCAAGGACTTACAGGATAAGACTCAATAATGATCTTGTCGTCTATATTGAAGACCATCCCTGGTTAGAATATAAAGTTAATTAGCTATCTTTGCATCTGAAAAAATTGATAACAAATACAAAATATTAAACTATGGCATTAGAGGTAAATGACGGCAATTTTGAAGATATGGTAATTAAATCCGGCAAACCGGTTATTGTTGATTTCTGGGCTGAATGGTGCGGTCCCTGCAGGATGATTACCCCGATAATGGAAGAGATAGCAAATGAATATACGGATAAGGTGCTTGTTACCAAATGTGATGTGGACAGTAACCCTGGGGTAGCTGCAAAATATGGCATCAGGAACATTCCTACAGTACTTTTCTTCAAGGATGGTAAGATTGCCGACAAACAGGTGGGAGCAGTCCCCAAGGTGAACTTTATTAATAAGCTTACTCCTCTTTTCTGATACCGATGATATTTTTTACGGCCGTCAGGTTTGACTGCACGGCCTCATTTTAACAATTCCGATGAGAGTCTGTGTTTTTGCATCGTCCAGCAGCCTGGTAAACAGCGAATATAGTCAGGCAGCTTCTGTCCTGGGAAGTCTGTTTGCCAGGGAAGACATTGAGGTGGTTTTTGGAGGAGGGGACCTGGGCCTGATGGGTAAGCTGGCTGATTCTGTCCTTGAAAACAGTGGTAAGATAACCGGTGTTATACCCTCTTTCATGAAAGATGAAGGCTGGGATCACCCCGGGGTAAAAAGTATGATCATTACATCCGATATGGGAGAAAGAAAAAAGACAATGTTCTCCCTTGCCGATGGAATAGTGGCATTGCCCGGCGGTGTAGGCACCCTTGAGGAGCTGACAGAAGCTCTTACCCTGAAACAACTTGGATTGTTTAAGGGCCCTGTAGTCATACTGAATATCCGTGGATTTTATAATTCATTCATTGAATTCCTTGGTCAGATGATCGCTGGGCATTTCCTGAGATACGAACATAAAGGTATGTGGGAGGTTGCTGATACACCCGAAGAGGTTATTCATTATCTCAGGCAGGAGGATGAATGGCTCACCGATCCGCGCAGCATCGCAAAGATTTGAACCTAGGGTATCCGTGTACCCATAAAAAGTATATCATCAGTCTGTCCAAGATCCCCTTTCCATTCAAGTATTGTCTTCTCCAGTACCTCTTTTTGTTCCTGAACGGGTAGATCCCATATCTGGGAAAGTAATTTTTTGATGTTTACTGTTTTAAACTTCTTGCCATCGGTCGAACCGAACTGGTCGGCATAACCATCTGAACACATGTACAGCATATCCCCATGCTGAATATCGACACTCTGGTTCGTGAATGTTCTCTTCTCCTCCATTGTACTCATACCTATTGGGAACCTGTCGCCCTTATATACTATCACTTCTCCCTTCCTCACAACATACAGAGGATTGTAGGCTCCCGCGAATTCAACTGTAAAATTTTTAATGTTGTAAGCGATCAGGGCAATATCCATTCCGTCGTTTACAGCCTTTTCATGCCGCTGGAGAAGCGATTTCATAACCTCTATGTTAAGCTGGTCGATAATTGCAGAAGGCCGCATCAGACCATATTCCCTTACAATTTTATTGAGTGAGTTATGACCTATAATTGACATAAAGGCTCCGGGGACTCCATGACCTGTACAATCGGCAGCTGCCAGGAAATGCCAGTCGCCGTTGCCATACATCCAGTAAAAGTCACCGCTTACTATATCCTTGGGCAAAAAGAGAACAAAGGTATCTGTGAAAGTATCTTCCCTTGGTAACATTGCTCCCTGAATACGCTCAGCATACCTGATGCTGGCTGTTATGTCCCTGTTCTTTTCCTCTATCTCTCTGCTTTTCTGGACAACCTCAGCCGTACGCTCTTCTACCTTCTGTTCAAGGACTATCTTCTCCCTCTTCAAATTCCGTTCCCTTATATTAATATAACTTACCACGAAAATCATTGCAAGTATGGCCATTATCATTATGAACCACCATGTGAAATAAAAAGGAGGCTTTATGATGAAGTGAAAGGTAACCGGAATACTGTTCCATACTCCCTGGTTATTGGATGCTATTACCATGAATGTGTACTTTCCGGGAGGAAGCGCGGAATAAATGGCCCGCGTCTGGTCAGTGACAGGTCGCCAGTCCTCATCAGCTCCTTCAAGCTTAACCTTGTACCTGACAACATCCGGGTCATTAAGACAAATACTGTAATAGTCAAAAAGAACAGAACGTTCATTATAATTCAGCTTCATCCCCGGGATCATTTTCCTTTGTTCATAATTTACCCTCATATCGAGGATATGAGTATTGGGCTCCGTAACTGCTGTCGATGCCTCTGCAGGATCCATTCGTATAGCACCGTCAGCTGTTCCGAACCATAACTTTCCCGAAGATGTTTCAAAGACCGAATTTGGCCTTGTCTCAATACCGGTGAACCCGTTTTTTTTTGTGTATGAAAAGATCCTTTTATTCCCGGGAAAGTACCTGTTGAGACCTATGTTGGTCCCTATATATATACTTCTGTCTTTCCCTATAGCAAGTAGGTTGATGTTATCTGACAGTAGACCGTCGTTCTTTGTGAGTGTTGCCTCGATGGAGTCATTCCTGAGTTTAAGTAATCCCTGATCTGTGCCAATCCACAGTACCCCTTCATCATCCATTACCATAGCCTTAGGGATAATACCTGTAAGGGCTGTAACCAATTTGAATTTCTTTGCCTTTTTACTGTACCATATTAACCCGGGCTTACCTCCACGTGGCTCAGTACCGATCCACATGTCTCCCTGAGGATCGCAATAAAGTGATGTGATTAAAAAAACTGTAAGACTGTCAAGCAGGGTATATCTTTGGAAATTTTGTTCTCCTATGGTACCTACATCCACACCTTGCTGTGTGCCTATCCATAAATGATTATCACTATCGATTGCCAGGGCTGTGACCTGGCCTCCGCTGGGTAATGTTGAATTTATATACGGCTGGGATTCAAAACGATGGCTCTTCATATTGTACATTATCACCCCTCCCTCATTGGATCCGATCCACAGGTTCCCAGCCTGATCCTCGCGAAAGAATCTTATATCCTGGGAAATGGAATTACCAGCCTCATTATAAATAACAGGTTTCCTGCCCGACCCCGGCAGGTAACATGATATACCGGCATTGGTACCGAACCACATCGTGCCTGTCCTGTCCTTGTATATGGCATTTACATTAGGATCAGGCAGTGTATCCTTATCGTTGATTGTTACGAATGCTTCTCCCTTGAAAATTGTAAGACCGTTATTCTGATCTGCAATAAGTATATTTCCCTCAACATCTTCAATAATATCATATATCTTTGATGCTTTAAGACCGTTCGAGCTATTGTATTTAATTATCCTGTCATTATCGAAGACCACTATACCGCCGTCCCATGTACCCGTCCATATACGTCCCCGGCTGTCTTCCATAAGACATGTTACAAAGTTGCTGGGAACACCCATCTTGGGAAGATCTATGAATTCCATCCTGCTTTCGGACATTACATACTTGTATAATCCTCCGTTATATGTACCAAACCAGAGATTCCCTTTACTGTCATCAAGCATACAGGTGGAACTGAAATAGGTTGTCATATGAGGCATCCGGTAAATTTCAAATTTGTCCTCTTCCGGGTTATATCTCCGAAGTCCGGCATCCGTAATACAAATAAGCGAACCTTCCCTGGTCAGGTGAGATCCGAAGACCTGGTCACTGAGACCTTCCTTACCCCTGTAGAGTTTTGCCCTGATATGTTTTATGTCATTCATGGGATAATCAGCCTGAAAGGCTCCGTCGGCACTGGAGGTAAACCATATCTTACCTCCCGAGATGACTATACTGTTTATATCACCTGTAATAGTTACCGAATCAAAAACCAAGTGTTCAAAATTTGTTCCATCGTATCTTGAAACACCTCCGCCACTCATATGACCCAGCCACAGGTATCCAAGGGAATCCTCAACAATACATTTAACACCTCCTGAGGAAAGGCCGTTACGATGTGTATAATTTTCAAAACTCCTGCCGTCAAACCTTGAGGCACCACTTGCCGTCCCCAGCCATATATTATCCTTCGAATCCTGTATCAGGGTATATACCTTTTGCTCACTCAGGCCTTGCTTAACACCATAGTTATCAAAGAAATATGTCTGAGCACAAACAAAGCTTCCATAAAGTACCGACAGGAAAAATATCCCGGCACAGATGACTGCCGGCCGTCTTTTAAGGTCTGAAGCTGGCATACAGGTTATTTAGCAATGAAGAAGAATGTCCCGTTCATATCGGTAAGACCCTGTATTTTGCCAAACTTAGGCTTCTGCCCTTTTTCACTCTCAACAGCAGCCGTGACAGACTTAACAATGGTCTCGATAGGTATACAGGCATTCCTGTTATTCATAAGTGTATTGGCAAAGGTGGCTGTAAACTTTGAATTATCCGTAGCCAGCTCTGTGTTGGCCGAGGTAAACACCTGGGCCGACTTGGCACCGGCAACCTGAGTATTGTCGCAGGTAGGTTCACCAAGTGAAGATCTCATGGCTGTGTAGAAGCCCGGACCTGATTCACAGGCATCTGATACTACCAGTGTATGTACTATACCATCACCATAACCCTGCAGTCCGGCTTTAAGCAGGTTGATGTTGAAATATGTGAATTCATCATCCCTTTTTGCATCGACAGGTATCCAGTAGCCTATATCATTAATGAACTTACCATGACCTGCATACCATATCAATAATGATTTGACCTGATTCTTCTTTACCAGATCCCTGAGTTCAATGTTGAAGAACTTCTCCATCTCTTCCTTGGTCATATCTTTCTTATGTATAAAGTTATGTATCTGGTAGTTGGCCAGCGCCCTCTGTATGGTACTTACATCCTTGATCGGACCATCGAGGCTGGCAAAGGTCTCATAACTTGAATTTTCAATAAATACGACCCAGGTCTTGCCCATTGGGTTGCTGGAAGCAATATCAGCACCCTCACGGTTGAGTATGAAGTCGGTCACCTTCCTGTTACCGTAAATATCCTCAGCCACCACCTTAAAACCATTGATATTGGATACGTCGAGTACTGCTGTGAAATTAGGGTTCAGGTCATTCCGGTTATAACTTGCCGTGACATCACCAATGGTTATGGATTTGATATGACTTTCATCAGTTATCTTACCCTGTATGGCAATGTTGGGTGTTGAAGAATCCAGGAAAACACGTCCATCATCAGAGGTATATGGGGCAATGATCATTATCTTCGGGGGATTGATCTCAGTTCTTTTAAGGTAATATGTAAGGGAACGGTTATTATCGTAATCATCGGTTGCCTTTAAGGTGATGGTGTTTACTCCGTCAACATTTATATTGGTAAGAAAATCGTACTGACCATTCTTTTCAGCTATAGTAACCGGTTCATCGTTTATTGTCATCGACTTTATCGTGCTTTGATCCTTAAGTTTCCCCGAGATAAGCAGTGCTGAGTTGTCACCTTTTATTTCTATTGTATCTTTTACGGGTACGGGACTGATTATTGCAATTTCGGGTGGATCCTTTTCCCGGTTAAGTTCATAAAGTCTTTCCTTTGCTTCCTTCAGCAATTTCCGGGTCCTCATGTCGAATTCCGACAAAGTGGTTATCTTTTTGTAATCAGCTATAGCCTTGTCAAAGTTCATAATGTTTTCATAAGCCTGTGCCCTTGCTGCATAACCTGCGGGATCGTCAGGTCGCAGGGAAATGACCTTTGTGAAGTCATTAATGGCATTGGCCGGCTGGCTGAATTCCTGGTAACATTTACCCCTGGCAAAATAGAAGTCGGGGTTTGATGGTTCAATAATAATGTCCTTGGAAAGATCATTTATAGCGCTGGGGTAATCGAGGTTCTTTTTAAATACATCACTTCTGACAAGATATGCTTCAGTATTCCGGTCATTGTACTTCAATACTTCGTTGCACTGGTCCATTGCTTCCGCGGGATCAATATTCATCATCAACCGGGCCAGTTCAAGCCTTGGTTCAGGCAACCTCTTGTCCTTCGAAATAGATTTTTCCAGCTCTTTTTTAGCCATTGCTTCATTATTAAGCGCCCGGTAAACCATCCCTCTCCAGTAATAATCCATCGGGGTATCTTTAAATATCATCGCTGTATCCGACACCTTGAGAGCCTGATCATACATTTCCAGCCGATAAAGGGTGATCACTTTCTCGGGGTAAATCTTGGAATTGCGCTTATCCATCCCAGATGCGTGATTCAGGTATTTCAGAGCCTGTTTATAATCACCGGTTATATTACATAAGGCTCCGAGGTTTAAATACAGGTCAACATTCCTGGGATCAAAAACCAGTGCCTTTTCAAAATCAGCCCTGGCTTCAGGATATTTATTTACCTTCTCATATGCCCGGGCACGTGCAAAATAATAGTCCGCATCGCTTGGAGCGATGTTAATGGCACTTGTAAACTGGTCAACAGCAGCATCATACTTCATGTTTTCCATGAATTCCTTACCAGCTTTATAATACTTCCGGGCATTTTGCCCGTATGAATAAACTGATACCAGTGAAAATAAGATCGCCAGGAAAAATATTCTTCTCTTCATAGTGGTAAATCTTTATTTTTTGATCGGTTCAACTATCAAAAATACAAATATTTATTATATATGATGCATATGTGATGCTCCAGGGTTGACAAAGGTCTTTAAAGTGCTTCCCGTAAATACATCAACATTATCAGGTTTAAAAGGTATCGGTGGTGCCTTAACACCATTATGAAAATCAATATCTCCTGTGAATACTCTTGCCTCATCCCACATATCGCTGGCAATGAAGTGATTAAGAACAGAGGCGCCTCCCTCAATAAATAATGACTGTATTCCTTCCCTGTAAAGAAAACCGGCAACCTGGTATGATTCCGGGAGATCATCTTCCAGCTGTACAATCCTGGCTCTTTCCATCTCGAGGCCCATATTCCTTGTAAAAACGACAAATGGTGATTCATTGTCTTTTTGCTGCGGAAATACAGGAAAATTACCGGAGTTGCTGAGGACCAGCCTTAACGGATCATTTCCACCCCATTCCCTTACATTAAGCCCGGGATGATCAGCCCTCATGGTACCAGCGCCAACCAGGATAGCCTGCTCTTCTGAACGCCATTTATGCACCAGTACACGTTCCGGCTTTCCGGATATCCAGTTGGGTCCGGGCCCACCCTGATTGTCCCTTGTCTTATCAAGGAAACCATCCTTGCTCTGTGCCCATTTCAGGATAATATAAGGTCGCCTTTTCTCACTGAAAGTGAAGAACCTCCTGTTGAGCCATCTGCATTCTTCCTCCAGGATCCCTGCAGTCACATCACAGCCTGCCGTCCTCATTCGTTCAGCCCCTTTGCCTGCCACCTTGTCACTGGTATCTATAGTCCCGATAACAACACGTGGAACCGACATGTCTATAATGAGATCCGAACAGGGAGGTGTGCGGCCATGATGAGAACATGGCTCAAGGTTAACATAAAGAGTTGAGTCTTTCAGCAGTGACCTGTCCTTTACGCTGTTTACAGCTATTACCTCAGCATGTGGCAACCCTGCCCTCAGATGATATCCCTCCCCTATGATCAGGCCCTTATGTACGATAACCGAACCGACAAGCGGATTGGGAAATGTCATCCCTTCCGCCCTGGAAGCAAGCTCAAGGCACCTTCTCATGAATTTATTATCATCTGTCACCGACATTAAGATGAAAACGCTAAATTTGGTTTATGGGTATCAATATACACACAATTAAAGACATCAGGTCATTTCTTACCTCAGAACTTGATAAAACATATCAGGAGCCGGAAAAAAGTTCACTGATAAATATCGTCATAAAAAGTGTAACCGGGATATCACTACTTCATCAACTGTATGATCCCACCCGGAAAGTAAGTGAATCACAGGCCGGGCGTGTCACGGATATCTGCCGGGAGCTTAAGAGTGGAAAACCTGTGCAGTACATACTGGGGGAAACTGAATTTTACGGATTGCGAATAAAATTAAATGTTGATACCCTTATTCCACGTCCTGAAACAGAAGAACTTGTTAATCTCATTATATCCGAAAACACAAATTTTACCGGTAATATTACTGATTTCGGAACAGGATCGGGCTGTATAGCAATAGCTCTGGCTGCAAATATCCCAGGGGCTGTTGTGACAGGTGTCGATATCTCGCTTAAAGCCACAGAACAGGCACGGGAGAATGCAAAGCTTAACGGGGTTAAAGTAAATTTCATCACCGGAGACATCCTAAATACGAACACAAACTTACCGGGTCATGCAGGCATTGTTGTCAGTAATCCTCCATATGTCAGAGAATCGGAAAAGATCTCTATGA
>Ga0315535_1000417_pt1 | contig 30199 bp, 28 predicted proteins | sample SalMarSW160220MG_2_FD_203092 | JGI IMG/M metagenome (GOLD analysis project Ga0315535, IMG submission 203092) | Salt marsh sediment microbial communities from the Plum Island Ecosystem LTER, Massachusetts, United States - Salt Marsh Sediment SW1602-20 ... | reverse complement strand
CGATCCAAAGACCAATACCCTGGTACGGAAGGGGATCCCCGGGGCCATTAATCCACTGGACAAGAATGCACTGGAAGCGGCCCTGCAGTTGCGGGACCAGCAAGGGGGAGAAGTGAGTGTGGTGAGTATGGCGCCCCCCGATGCCAAGGGTGTGCTGAACGAGGCGCTGGCTATGGGTGCGGATCATCTGGTTCTGCTCTCGGACCCTGTCTTTGCGGGATCGGACACCCTGGCAACTTCGTATGTTATTTCAGCAGGCATCGAGAAACTGGGAGCCTTCGATGTGGTCCTGTGCGGGGACTATACCATCGACGGAGGCACCGCCCAGGTGAGCGCGCAGGTGGCGGAATTCCTTGGCGTGCCCAATGTGATGCACGTTGGTGCAATTGACGTTGTGGATACCGACTTCCTTGCTGTCCGCGCTGAAATCGAACACGGTTCCATCACGATCGAGGTCCCTACACCGGTAGTGCTCTCGGTCGTGAAGGAGATAAACAAGCCGCGATACGTCACCATGATGAATATCCTGGAAGCCGAAGAAAAGGAGATTACGATCTGGTCGGCACGAGACCTGATCGTTTCTGAGCCATGGGTCGGTCTCCAGGGGTCCCCTACCCGGATGGGCGATTTTACGGTTCCCGAGAGGAAGAAAAAGGCAGAGATGCTGGAAGGCGAACCGGAGGAACAGGCCGGGATTCTGGCTGATCGGCTGCATCGTTTGGGGTTTTGTTAGAGGACGCCGATGTCAAAGGGTGCGGAGAGCAACATCTGGGTATTTCTTGAACAGCGGGAAAACCGCCTCGCCGACGTGGGACTGGAACTGCTGGGCAAATCCCTGCGACTGGGTGCAGAGATAAACTGGAAAGTCGGGGGGCTGCTGGTTGGGCAGGACCTGAACCCCATGATCGACCGGATACTGCCGTACGGCCTTGATGAGCTGCTTGTTGCCGATCATCCGCTGTTGGGAACCTATTGCAATGAGACGTACGCCAAGGTTATCGAGAGCGCTGTCAGGAAATTTCATCCTGAGGCATTACTTTTCGGGGCGACAGCCATGGGAACGGACCTGGCGCCCCGCCTGGCAGCAAGGCTGCGGACCGGTCTTTCGGCCCACTGTATTGACCTTGCGTTGACGGAACAAGGAGATCTGGCAGGCGTAGTCCCCTGGCCGGAGGGGAACCTGATGGGACACATATACTGCCCGCGAGCCCGGCCCCAAATGGCCACAGTGATTCCAGGGATTTTCGAGATGCCCGAAAAGATGCAGGCAAAAGGGCGAGTCATTCAAATCCCGGTCGAGCTGGAAGAAAAGGACAGACCCTATCGTATAGTCGAAACAAATCGAGACGAAAACAGATCTACCGGCCTTGAAGCCGCCGAAGTCGTTGTCGCCGGAGGATGGGGAATCGGGAGCCAAGAGGATTGGCGGCTCATTGAAGAATTGGCCGCGGCCCTGAACGGCGCGGCGGGTGCGACCCGTCCGGCAGTCGACGAAGGCTGGGCCGATGAAGCTGAGATGATCGGACAGAGCGGGCGCACCGTGTCCCCGCGTCTCTATATCGGGGTCGGCGTTTCCGGGCATATGCACCACATGGTGGGCGTTAAGGGGACCGAACTGGCGGTTGGGATCAATCAGGACCCTGGAGCCGCTATCTTTGAGCATTGCGATATCGGCCTCGTCGGTGACTTCAGGAAGATAGTCCCGGAGCTGATTAAGGCCATAAAGTCCTATTCTCCGGAGAAATGAAGAAGTTCTTTCCGCTTCGCCGGGCCGAGCAGACTTCCAAGTCCGCTCGGCCCGGTATTTTTTGTAAAGTCGAGCCTGCTCTGAACCGATTGGGAAAGAAAAGGAGAAGGACGGTCAGTGCTGCCCTTTTCCCACGGCTATTGTGACCTGTAAGAACGTCACGATAGCAAATGGTTGAGCGGGATAGATGAGAATCGTGGCGCCAACAAGGGGAATAGGCGGCACTTGTGTCCAGGAAAGAAGACCCATGGTACGGACACTAAAGGGCAACGGGTCATTCAAATGGTACCACACGTCGTTCCATCCGGATCATATGCAATAAGCCATAATAACAAAGACGTGCTGGAAGCCTACCTGGGTACCTGCGTTGGCGTTACCTTGAAAGATGCCGGCGTCAGGCTCTGCGGATTATTCCATATCCTCCTTCCTGAGCCCACGGGCGCGGATATCCCCTTTGCGCCTGAAACGTATGCTACAACAGGACTACCGCTTTTCATACAATCGCTCTGCGAGGCGGGGGCCTCGAGGAAGAACCTGGCGGCCGCCGTGGCCGGCGGAGCACTCATGCATGGGATCTCGGAGACAGACCTCTGGCTCGATATAGGAGGAAAGATTGCGGAGCGGGTCAACGATATCCTGCTGGATGAAGATATTCGTGTGGAGCAAGCTGAAACAGGGGGAATGTTCAGCTGCAAAATGACCTTGGACACCCAGAACCTTGAGACAAAGATAGAGCCCCTTGTCCCTGTGACTGCTCATGCGTCGAAAAGCACACTAGGGGTAGTAAGTCCTGATGAAATAGTCTCTGCGACCCGCAGCCTTAAACCCGTACCTCAGATCGCCCTTAAGGTAATAAGAATGATTGGCAACGGAGATCATGAGATGGACGACCTGGCCTCCGAAATCCGGCAAGATCAGGTTATCAGCGCCAAGATCCTCAATCTTGCCAACAGTGTCATCATGGGAATAAGTTCTCACATAGATTCCATTGAGAGAGCTTTAATCGTGCTGGGCGAGAAACAACTCTTTCAACTGGTCCTTTCGGCTGCGACGGACATGCTTTTTGCTCAGGGTGAATTGGGAGGTTACTCCCTCTGCAAAGGAGGAATATTTCACCATGCTCTGGCAACGGCCATGACAGCATATGAGATTTCCGTGTTCACCGGGCACGGAGATCCCGACATTGCGTACACGGGTGGTCTGCTCCACGATATCGGCAAGGCTGCCCTGGATCAATTCGTGGCCGATGCCCCATCATTCTTTTATCGCTCCGTCCACAATAACGGCATGGACTTGTGCCAAACAGAAAAGGAAAATTTCGGGATGAGCCACACAGAGGTTGGTGCTGTTCTGGCCAGAAAGTGGAAATTGCCGGAAAACCTCGTCAGTGTTATTCAATACCACCATTCTCCTGAACTTGCCTCTGGCGACAAAGACCTGGTCACGATTGTAAATCTGGCCGACCTTTTACTGTCAAACTTCGAGGTGGGTTACCAGTTGGGAGGATCAAACACTGAGCAGTTGGGGCAACGGTTAGCGCAGTTGGGCCTGAGCAAAAGGGATTTTCCGGTAATCGTCGACAGGATACCAAGGACAATCTTTCGATCAATTATGGCAATCTAGAATCTATTCGCCTGATAGAGGCCTCGTTTCCATGAGCTTCAGGCGACCCCTTTTTCTGCTTCCTTACATCTCTTAAGCAAAGCCACGTCTCTCTGCGTTTAGAGTAGGACAGGGAAAACTTATGGGACATTTATAGGGGACCATTAATGAGCAGAATTAGGGGACGACGGGCAATAAGACATAGCCTGTCCGACCGGGTCCCCCACGGAGTGTGCGGTTGCCGGTTCATTGGGAGGACTATAGTTGAAAATGATCTTAGGTGTCGATGAAGAGATCAACGCAGGAGATTATGTCTGCAACTCGCATGCCTGAGACGGAGGGCTGATTGCGCTGAGATTTTTTGTCAACAATATCTGGAAAATCCGATTTTTTTATTGACCCCTTCTTCTTCCCCTGCATATACTGAGCGCCGGAAAACGGGTGACAGATTCGCTGATTGCCGGCCAATGGATAGCGGCCATCTTTTCGCAGGAAGGTGGCAAAACTGAGAAATTCTCTAAAAGAGAAAAGGAGGAAGGGGCTGTGAATAGCAGGATTTTGAAAACGGTCTTCATGGGAATGATGGCGGGGCTGATTTTTTTTGCTCCCCTGGTTTGCTCCGGACAGGCAAAGGGTCCGATTAAGATAGGGTTCATCGCTCCGCTTTCGGGCTGGGCTGCGGCCAATGGAAAAGACATGCTGGGCGGGATGCAGCTCTACCTGGAAGAAATCGGCTATCAGGCCGCCGGGCGAAAGATTGAGCTCATCGTGGAGGATACCGAAGGCAATCCCGCAACCGCGCTGACCAAGACCCGGAAACTGGTTGAGAAAGACGGGGTTCACATGATGACCGGGGGCCTGATGGCCTCGACGGCCTATGCTCTCGCGCCCTACATCGACTCCAAGGGCATCCCCATGACTTACCCGATCATGTCGGCGGATGATATTACGCAAAGAAAAATTCCCAAATGGATCGTCCGGACGGGATGGTCAAGCAGCCAACCCCACCAGCCCTTCGGCGAGTATGCGTATAAGGTCCTAAAGTACAGGAAGGTCTCCCTGATAGCCTATGATTTCGCCTTCGGGTGGGAATGCGTGGGAGGCTTCCAGAAAGTGTTTCAGGATGCGGGAGGACACACCCTGCAAAAAATATGGGTTCCCATGACCGCTCAGGACATGAGCCCCTATCTCTCCCAGATCTCCAAAGATGCTGATGCCGTTTTCGCGGTCTTCTCCGGCCGGCTGGCGATTCAGTTTGTCAAACAGTACAAAGAGTTCGGCCTCAAAGGAAAGATCCCCTTGATCGGAGGGGGAACGACGACGGACGAACACGTCCTGCCCTCCATGGGCGACGAAGCCATCGGTATCATCAGCCCCTTGCATTACAGCGAAGCGCTGGATAACCCGGCCAACAAGAAATTTGTCAAAGCGTTCCGGGCAAAAGCCCACAAGGCCGCCTCTTATTATTCGGAGGGGACTTATACGGGCGCCCGATGGATCGTAGAGGCCATCAAAGCGATCAAGGGGAATGTGGAGAATCGACCGGAATTGCTCGCGGCATTGAAGGCGGTTGAGCTCAAAGATGTTCCCCGCGGACCGATGAAGTTAGACAGTTATGGGGCTCCCATCCAGAATATCTATATCCGCAAAGTCGAAAAGGTGGGTGGCCAGCTTCAGAACACGGTGATTTATACGTATCCGCACGTGTCCCAGTTCTGGACCTACCCGCCGGCGGAATTCTTGAAACATCCCGTCTATTCCCGGACATATCCTCCTATTAAGTAGTGAATCGTCCGCATGAGGGAACTGAGGATCGACTGCGAATGCTGCCGGGTGGAGGCTGTCGCCTCCACCCGGCCAGCCTTTTGTAAAACTACATTTCGGCTCCGGGGTGCGCAACATTGATTGCGGCGGGACCTCCCGAACAATTCGTGGAACCCGCCGTTGCGGGTCTTCCGGGGATGCCGCAGCGGCGATCCACGGAAACTGAGGAAATACTTTGAGCAATTTTCTTTTGGTCCAAACCCTGAATGGGATTTCCTTCGGGGCCCTTCTATTCCTTCTGGCCAGCGGACTTTCTCTGATTTACGGAATAATGAAAATCGTAAATATCGCCCATGGGTCCTTTTTCATGCTTGGGGCTTACGTGGGTCTTTCGGTTATCCTGCGGACTCACAGCTTCGTGCTGGGGGCGCTGGTTGGAGGTCTGAGCGTGGGGATCCTCGGGCTGGCCATGGAACGCGGTTTTTTGAGAAAGTTTCCCTTGCAGCCCCTTCCGCAAATGATGATTACCCTCGGATTCGCCCTCGTTTTCCGTGACTTGGCTCTTTTGATTTGGGGCGGCGATCCCTACACGCTTCCGTGCCCGAAGATCCTCCAGGGATCGACGCAGATCTTTCAGGCCGTCTTCCCCGTGTATCGGCTTTTCGTCATCGGTGCAGCCGCTGCCGTGGCGATCGGACTCTGGGTCTTCAACGAAAAGACCATGGTGGGGGCGAAGCTGCGGGCGGCGGTGGACGACCACGAAATGGCCGGAGGCGTGGGACTCAACGTTCCGCTGATTTCCGGATGCATGTTCGGCCTGGGGTCTTTTCTTGCGGCCTTCGGCGGAGTGATGGCGGGGCCCATCTTCGGCGTGTACCCGGGCCTGGATTTTGAGCTCCTTTCGCTGGCGTTTGTGGTCGTGCTCGTTGGCGGTAGGGGAAGCCTGTTGGGATCGGTGGTAGGGGGCATTCTGGTCGGCTTGATTGACAATTTCGGTAAAGCACTGTTGCCGGAACTCTCTTATTTTACCATTTTTGCTCCCATGGCGATCATCGTGGCCATCAAACCTTCGGGCCTCTTCGGAAAAGAGTGAACAAATGAGCGGCCTTTGGAATTCCAAACCAAAAATCGTCGGCCTCATCCTGGCTTTTTTGCTCCTGATCGCGCTGCCGTCCTTTTACTCCTCTTACTGGATCACGCTCCTCACACAAATGCTGATTTTTGCGATACTGGCCATGAGTCTGGATATTCTTCTGGGGTACACCGGGCTGTCCTCTTTCGGTCACGCAGGTTTTTTCGGGGTTGGAGCGTATGTAGTGGCCATTCTCTCCACCCGCTACAACATGCATTTGGCGGTGTGCCTTCTGAGCGGCATTGGATTGTCTACGGCGATCAGCGCTATCTTCGGTTTGCTGGTGGCTCACGCAGCGGGGGTGTCCTTTCTGATCATCACCCTGGCCCTCGGGATGACGCTCTGGGGACTGGCTTTTCGGTGGGTCTCCATGACAGGCGGCGACAACGGGATCGCGGGGATCGTGCGCCCGCATTTGGGACTGCCGTTCTCTCTGAATAATCCGCTTGTTTTTTATTACTTCATCCTGGCTTTCTTCCTGATCTCCTTGATTCTGATGACGATTCTCATCCGCTCTCCTTTCGGGCACAGCCTGAAGGGGATTCGGGAGAGCGAATCCCGCATGCGGGTCCTGGGATATCACACCTGGCTCCACAAATATCTGAGTTATATCTACGCAGGGGCATTTGGCGGCTGCGCCGGAGGGCTCTGGGCCTATTTCAACGGCTTCACGAGCCCTTACGACATGGATCTAACCGCCTCCATCGAGATTATCTTGATGGTGATCCTGGGAGGACCCGGCACCCTTATCGGTCCGGCCCTCGGGGCGGGGATCATTGTGTTCCTCAAGAATTTCATCAGCGCGTACACCCAACGCTGGCTTCTCATCGTGGGAACGATTTATATCCTCACCATCCTTTATGCTCCGCAGGGGTTGGTGAACCTGATGAAAGACCTCTGGGAACGAAGACGCACTGGAAACCGGGAAGGAGAAGAGCGACAATTTGCGGAAAACAGGCCGGGGATCCCGCCGGGAGAAAGTGCGGATGGATAAAAGAGACCGGAAAAATACGCCGTCAATCTATGCACCAGACCACAAGGAAATTACTCCCTGCCTGGCCCTTGAAGACCTGTCTGTTGATTTCGGCGGCCTGCGGGCGGTTAATGAAGTCAACATAAAGATCGCATCCGGCGAGAGACGGGTCCTGATGGGACCGAACGGCGCTGGAAAAACCACGCTCTTTAACCTCATCAGCGGAATTTACTCGGCCAGCGCTGGGCGCGTCATCTATTTTGACAGGGATATCACGAAATTGCCCATCCATCGTCGAGCGGAATTGGGAATCGCAAGGACCTATCAGGTCACTAACCTTTTCCCGAATTTGAGCGTAGCGGAAAACATCATGATGGCTTGCCAGGCTCTGAGCCGGACAAAATTCGTCGTGTTTCGGCCTCTCTCCTCCTACCGCCGATTTACCGAGCGGTGCAACGAGCTCCTGAGAGAATTCGGGTTGTGGGATAAGCGCAACACCCTGATCAAGAATCTCTCCCATGGTGACCAGAGACAGATCGAGGTGGCCATGGCGCTGGCCGAAAAACCCCGGCTTCTGCTCCTCGACGAGCCGGCTGCCGGCCTTTCTTCCGCCGAAACCCATGATCTAACGCTCCTGCTCAAGAAGCTGGACCCGTCTATCACGATTCTTCTGATTGAACATGACATGGACGTAGCCTTCGAATTCGCCGAAAAGATCGCGGTTCTCTACCAGGGAAGCTTTTTGACCGAGGGCACGAAAGAAGAAATCAAGGCCAATCCCATCGTGCAGGAGATCTACCTGGGGGCGGAATAATTTCATGCTGAAAATTCAAGACATTCATACTTATTACGGCAACAGCTATATCCTGCAGGGAGTCAGCCTGGATATCGGCGAGGAGCAGGTGGTGGCTCTGCTCGGACGAAACGGAGTGGGCAAAACCACGCTGATCCGATCGATCGCCGGATTTACGCCCGCGCGGCGAGGGCAGATCTTATTCAATGGATCGGATATCGCCCATCTGCCCGCTTACAAAATCATTCGCCGGGGGATCGGCCTTGTTCCCCAGGGACGGCGGATCTTCCCTTCCCTTTCGGTGGAAGAGAACCTGGCCATTGCGGCGCGGGGTTTCAGAGAAGGAGGCTGGGATTATCAGAAACTTTATGCTCTTTTTCCCCGCCTGGAAGAGCGCCGCAGGCAGAGAAGCAATACCCTCAGCGGGGGGGAACAACAGATGCTGGCCATCGCCAGGGCACTGATCTCCAACCCGAACTTTCTCCTCATGGACGAACCCACCGAGGGGTTGGCGCCGGTCCTGGTGCGGGAAGTGGGCAATGTGATCCGGCGGTTGAAGGAAGGGGGGATGTCGATATTCCTGGTTGAACAGAACCTGTCCTTTGCCAGAAAATTCGCCGACTACACACACGTGATGAGTAAAGGCAAAATCGTCCACTCTTCCAGTCCGGCGGAGCTCTGGGATAACCAGGAAGTCAAGGAACAATATCTGGGCGTTTAGAAATGCTTTATGGGTACAAAGGCAAGCTTCTTCACATTGATGGGACCGAATATCAACCTCTCTGAGGGAGGTTCAGCTTGAGGATCAGGGTCGTCACAGCGGACGCCCTTGCCCGAAGCATACCTGAAGAGCCCCATTCCACTTCTTGAACAATGGATTCGTGCAACCCGGGGTTGATTTCCCACCTATCTTTTTATGCCCGCCAGATCTTCCAGCACGGCACACACTGCAGCGGTGTCCTGATTCTCTCTGCCGTCCGCAAGGGCCTTGGCATAGATCTCGGCGGATTTGGAAAGAAGGGGAGTGGGGCTCTTCAGATCTCTGGCAAACGAAGTGATGATGTTCAAATCTTTTTGAAAAACGCCGACTTTCATGGTGGCGTCATCGTACTTTCCCGTTACCATCAGAGGACCCCTGACTTCGAACATCCGGGATGTTCCGGCACCATCGCTGATCACCCGGTACAGGGTCTCGGGATCCAGACCCGCCTTTATGCCCAGCACGAAGGCCTCGGCCGCGGCCACATTGTGGATCGCCACCAGCAGGTTGGCCACGAATTTCATTCTGGAGCCGTTGCCGAACTCCCCGAGATAATAGGCAACCCGGGCAAAGCCGTCGAAAACGAGGCGGCAGGTTTCGAAAGACCTTTGATCTCCCGAGGCGTATACGGCAAGGTCTTTGTGGACGGCCTGGGCGCCGGTGCCGCTGAGCGGACAGTCGAGCAGTTGGATCCCGGCCGGCTTTAAGGCATCGAAGGCCTCCTGTTTTGCTTCGATGGGAAACGTGCTGGTTTCAAGTACAATCAAGCCCTTTTTGCCGGCGGCCGCGAGGCCGTCCTCTCCGCTCACGACCTCCTGCAGCGCAGCCACAGTGGGTAGAGACGTGAGTATGATTCCGGCCTTCTCCGCAACCTCTCTACAGGAAGCGGCTCCAATGCCGTTCCGTTCTTCGAGGGCCCGAACTCTTTCGGTTGCCACGTCAAAGCCGACGACCTGGAAGCCGGCTTTCAACAGGTTGGCGGAAATAGCTGACCCCATAATACCCAGGCCGATGACTCCGATGGTTTCGTTCATTCCGAGCTCCGCTATCGTTTCAATAACTTGCTGCCGTACAGACCGGTAGGCTTGATCAACAGAATGAGCAACATGATGGCAAAGGGGGCCATCTTTGCCAGCGGAGCATATACGACAGAGCCCAGGGAAATAACCTGGCCCACAATCAGGGCCGATACCATGGTCCCCTTGATACTGCCCAGCCCGCCTATGATCACCACCATGAACACGAATGCAATGATTTCCAGTCCCATATCGGGTCCTACCATGATGATCGGCGCATACAGCGCACCTGCCAGGCCGGAGAGCGCTCCGGAAATGATGAACGTGAGGGTGAACAACCGGTAGACATTGATACCCAGTCCTTCCACCTTTTCCACGTCTTCAATGCCTGCCCGTATGGCCTTTCCTATGATGGTTTTGTTCAAAAAGGCCCAGATCGCCACGTAAACGAGAAACGCTATCACGATGATGATGATTCTGTATTCGGGAATATTGGTGTGTAGAAAGGCGACTTGCCGGGTGATCGGGGCTGCAACCGGACGAGGAACCAGTCCCCACACATACTTGATGCCGCCGACTCCTGCCAGGAGTATCCCAAAGGACGTGATCATGCTGAACGTAATGTCCCTTTCATAGATCTTCCTGAATATGAACCTCTCAACGATAAGGCTGGCAAGGGCGGCTCCTACCATGCCCAGGGCCGCGCCACACCAGAAACTTCCCGTTACTGTGACTATGCTGTAGGTGATATAGGCGCCCAGGGAATAATACAGAAGCTGGTCAAGGCTGATGATTCTCATTAGACCGAAACACAGGGAGAGACCGATGGCCATCAGAAAGAATATACTCCCCATGCTCAACCCGAAAATGATGCTGGAAGTCAGAAGCGTTATATCCATACCCCTTGATATTTCCTAAGTCTTTGTGGGTGACTCCATCTTTCTCTTCAGCGAGATTTTCTTTATCACGGGTTCCAGTGACCCCCAGATACCTCTCTCGCCGGCAAGCATGATGAAAACCAGCAAGAGGCCGATGAACAACTCCCAGTTGCTGATGAGACTGCTGATCAGGTCCTTCATGGCTATGTATGCAAACGATCCCGCAAGGGGACCGTACAAGGTCCCCACCCCGCCCAAAATGGTGACGACCACAACGTCCGCCGCGCGGGCGGGCGCCGACATATCCGGGCTTACATACCCGAACCACACGGCATACAGGGAGCCGGCCAGGCCCGCCATGGTATTGGCGATCACAAAGGCGGACCACCTGACCCGAAAGGTGCTGTAGCCGAGAAAAATCATCCTGTCTTCGTTCATCTTGGTGGCCATACATGCGGCCCCATACACCGAATTGTCCGTGTATTTGCAGAATATCCACACAAACAGCGTCACCAGAAACGTAAAGATAAAGAAATCTTTTTGGTTGCCGAGATCCAGTATAGGGGTCGAACTCATATTCATGAGGAACGACAGGCCTTCGTCTCCATGGGTGATTCCCATCAGGACCTTTTCAACGAGAAAGTAGATGATGACGCACAAGGCCAGATTCACCAGAGCAAAATAGTCACTGCGCAGTCTTACAAAGAAAGGGCCGACGATCAGGCAAAACACAGCACTCCCGACGATGCCGGCAAGTATGCCCATGTAGGGATTGCTACCCCAGTAAGAGAGGTAGAGTCCGGTGAAATATGCGCCAACGGCAAGGTAGGCAGGCTGGCCGAAAGAGAGGAGTCCCACCCGACCCAGGAGAAAGTTGCATGCCATTGTGTAGATGGCGAATATCAGGACTTCCGTAGCGAAAGGCACCGGCAGGAACAGGCGCATGAGGGCCAGCAGAAAAAAGGCGACCAGAATTCCACTCCAGTTTTTCACCAGCCTACCCATTTGGGTCTCTATTCTCCCCTCTCATACAGATCGTCATTTCGCTCGAAGGGCAACCCCGAACGCACCTCAGTTCTCTTTGCCGGCCGGAAACAGGCCTCTTATCTCTTGGGTTCTCCGGTGACTTCAGACGGGCACAGAAAGCGCTACAGGTATTTCTCAAAGACGATATTCTTGATGTCGTCTTCATCCGAGGTTTCACTCATGACCTGCCCTTCTTTCATGGCATACACCCGATCGGATATTCGACAGACCAGAGACAAGTTCTGTTCGACTATGATCAAAGCAGCATTTTTGCGGATCTCTTTGAAAATCTCCCTGAGGTGCTCAACGATAACCGGCGCCAAGCCTTCCGTAGGCTCGTCGATCAATAGGACGCTCGGCGTTCCGAGAAGGGCCCTGCCGATCATGAGCATTTGTTTCTCACCACCGCTGAGATAGCCGGCTTTCCGGTTCATCAGGGACCTCAGGTTTGGAAAATAATCAAAAATGCGATCCAGGTTCTTGTCCTTGGTGGCGTAACTGGCCAGTTCCATATTTTCTGCGACCGTCAAATCCGAAAAGACCTTTTTGTCCTGGGCGACGTACCTGAGCCCCATTTTGGCAAGGGTATAAGAGGGAATGCCGGCAATTTCCTGCTCTTTATACGTTATGGAGCCCGAAGTCGGCTTCAGAAACCCGGAAATGCTTTTCAGCAGTGTGGTTTTTCCGGCGCCGTTTCTTCCCACACAGGACACTACCTCCTTCGGCGCGATATTCATGGAGACCCCGAACAGCACCCGTGAATCGCCATAAGAGACGTCTAGATTGTTCACTTCCAGTACAGAGTCTGTCGACATAACGGTTTTCGTCCCATCTATCAGTAACATCAGGCGAATTCAGCGGCAACGCTAGGAGGTACAGTCAATCTGCCAATAACTTTTCCGTACTTCCGCACATTCAAGGCATTCTCTGCAATCCCCGTCGGCAATAACTCTGCCTTCGTGCATCACGGTCAGCCTCTCTACCAGATCTTCGATCTTTGAAATCTTATGCTCAACGATCAGGATGGTTTGCTTCCCAACCTGTCGCCGCAATACACCCAGCAGCCTCTCGATTTCTCCTTCGCTCAGGCCGGCCAGGGGCTCATCCAGCAGAAGCACCTTCGGCTCCGCAAGCAACACCATGGCAATCTCCAGCCGGCGTTTTTCTCCCAGCGAAAGGTGCTTCACTTCCTTGTATGCTGCTTCACTCAGATCAAAGGTCTCGAGGGACTCATGGATCCCTTCATCCGCGCCGCTCTTTATTCTGCCTGAAAAAAAGAGGTTCAGGAAAGAGGCCTTTCGGCGGCGCCGAAAGGAGGAGAGCATGAGATTGTCAAGGACCGTCAAATTGTCGAAGGTGGAGGTAATCTGAAATGTCTTCATCATGCCAGCTGCCACCCGTTTCTGGGGAGACCATCTGGAGATGTCTTCTCCCTTGAACAGGATCGCACCCTCGTCAGGCGTGTAATATCCGGTGATGAGGTTGAAAAGCGTCGTCTTGCCGGCACCGTTGGAGCCGATGATGCCCGCGATTTCATTCTCACCCAGCGCATAGTCGACCCCGTTGACGGCGATGAGGTCTCCGAATTTCTTGGTGATATGTTCCGCTTTGATTATTTCAGCTCGCTCGCTCGCGGCCACAGGCAGGCTCTCCTGGTTGTCCCTGCTCCAGGACGGCGGGTGAGGCTCCCGGGGCAGGACATTACGTTGATTATTTAATACCCTAAGGACTTGAGAGTTGGAAATACCGCTTCCCCGCCTTGGGAACCCACCACATCGAACAAGTCCCATTTGGAGGTGCTGTCTTTGGGCGCCTTTCCCCGTACCAGGTAGCCCGCATTCTTGTAAATGGGCTCATGATCCTTCCTCCATACCCCCGTACCTTTGACCGACATGAAGCTGCTGTTCTGAGCCAGGGCACGGGCAACGGCGTCGGCGCTGAAATCCCCTGCCTTCTGCACCAGTCTGAAAAGCTCTTTCACCCCGAGGTAGGCTATGGTTGCATAGGAGTCCGGCGGCATGCCGTATTTCTTCCGGTATCTGTCCGTGTAGGCGTTCGCGGCCTTCACCACATCGGCTTCCGGCCATCCTTTCATATTCCAGTAGAAAAAGTGCATGGAATAGACCCCTTCCAATGCTTCGGGAGGAATTCCTTTGGCCACGACGTTGGTCATCCACGCATTGAAAATGGTCATTTGCTTGTTGAGGCCCATTTGGTAGCACTGTTTGAGAAGTGCAACTGCATCCCCTGCGAACTGGGCTGAAATGAAGACGTCAGGATGTGCATTCTTGACTTTTTCCAGGACGGTGGTGAAATCACTGGTTCCTTTTGCCACCTCGTCATATCCCACGATCTGGCCGCCGTACTTCTTCGCAGCGGCATAAACTCCGTCTCGTATCCCGTATCCCCAGCTGTCGGACCTGGCCAGGAAGTAGATCTTCTTCTTATGGAGGTTATTGATAGCGGCGGCCCCGTCCATGAAACCCACGGTCCAGGAGCTGAACCCCGCTCCAAATGCGGCTGTTGCCAGGCTGTTTTTCTCGTACTGGCTCACTGCCATCATGCAGCAAGGCACATATGGCATAGGGTTCTTCTTTACCACCGCATTGATTGCGGAAGCGATGGGAGAAAATGACTGTCCCGTCACGGCATTGGCGCCTTGGTCAACCATGTACCGGAATCTCCTCAGGGCCACATCAATTTTCGCCTCTTCATCGGCAACCATGGGTTTTACCATGACTTTTCCCCAAGGCATGGATAAGCCGCCCTGACTGTTGATCTCATCGACAGCCAAAAGGACGCCTTCCTTCTGGGTCTCGGCAACGCCGGCAAAAACACCTGTCAGAGGAAGCAGCACAGCGAGCTTGTACTCCTTGGGATGCGCGGCGATTGCGTTGCTTACACAGAAACTAAGAACCAGACACGCAATTGAAAGCAGAACGATACCTTTTTTCATTTTTCCCTCCCCGATTTCTGTGGATGATGAATAATATCCGATACAACCTCCCTGCCCTTTCTTCCACCTGGGCCAAGATCCCAGTGTTTCAATTATCCTATCCCGTTTGTTCTCTGGATGTCAATATGCCTTGCACTCAGGGACAATCTCTCCCGAGGACAGGATCAATTCAACCGCCAACTCAGCTCCTCCTTTATACACGTTTTCACAGGTGTGATTTAAGCTCAGAGGGACCCATTTCCGGCGTAGGGGGCGGCACTCCCGCTCCCCGAATTTTTCCATAAACCGGCTTTGAAGCTCAAAGCAGAGTTCATCGATACAGGTCAAATCGTCCGTCGGTTCTTTTCTTCCATACAAAAGGCCGATGCAGATGATGCCCGACGCGAGCGCACCGCACAGATGCCCTATCTGCATGAGCGGGAGTTCTTCAGGAGGCCTTTTGTCCCTGCCGGATGCGATTTCCTCCAGGCACGCGTTGAGATCTATTCCGGGATCCTTGCGGCGTGTGCCGCCTCCGCCATGAAAACCCGTGGCGATCCTGACCATCGAAGGGTCCGTAATTTTCAGGGTATCGTTAATGGCCATGAAGACCGATTCACTGCAATGAAAGCCTGCCTTGCGAAACTGGACCGCCTTGGCGCCCGCTTCCAGGCTTTTCCGTTCGATGTCTTCCGTCATTCACATTCCTCCGGATACAACATGCACGTCCTCAAAGGGGAATCTTGTTCAGAAACGCAGTGGAGAGATCCTCCGTTTTCATGAGAGGCCAATCCTCGGTCTTTACCAGGCTGTCCATCCTCCATCCACAGGCAGGGTGACCCCTGTCACCATGTCGGAGGCCCCACTGGACAGATAGACAACGGTCCCGACCAGATCCTCGGGGCGGCAGAACCTGCCGGCGGGAATTTTCCGCAGCACCTCTTTGCGCCACTCGGGATCGGAGAAAAGCTTTGCGTTCATGGGTGTCTCCGTTGCCGTCGGGGCGATGGCGTTTACATTGACATGATGGGGGGCCCACTCGATGGCGAGCACCTTCGTCAACTGGGTGACTCCGCCTTTGCTTGCGCAGTATGCGGATCGGCTCTCATTTCCCACCAGGCCGAACGTGGACCCTATGTTGACGATCTTCCCGTGTTTTTGTTCCACCATGATCCGCCCGATAATCTGGCAGCAGAAAAAGAGACCTTTCAGGTTGGTATCCATAATGAGATCCCAATGTTCTTCAGTGACTTCCAGGGCGGGCTCATGAACATTCGTCCCGGAATTGTTCACCAGGATGTCGATTTTTCCGAAGGTCTTTCTTGTCTCCTCAGCCAGTGCCTCTATCTCCGTCAATACCGTTATATCGGTAGGCCGGACCAGGGCCTTCCTTCCCATGGAACGAACTTCTTCCGCAAGCGACTCCAACTCACCTACTGTTCGGCTGCAGACCACCAGGTCGGCGCCGGCATCCGCCAGGCCCAAGGCCAAAGTGCGGCCGATTCCCCTGCCCGCGCCCGCCACAACGGCCACCTTGTTGCTCAAATCAAAACTCGCAAATTCCATTAGAACGCCTCCCCGATGAGTCCATCAAAAGCTATTGGATTTTTTTTGTATCGCCTCCAGCACTCTTTCCGGTGTCGCCGGCAAGGTGTAGATTCTCACGCCCACGGCATCGTAGATCGCGTTGCAGATAGCCGCGGCAGTCGGTACGAGCGTCGGTTCACCCGCCCCTTTGGCTCCGAACGGTCCCGTCGGATCGTAGTTGTCCACGATGATCACGTCCACATCCGGCGCATCCATACTTGTGGGCGCCACATAGTCTGTCAGGCTGGGGTTGACCTGCCTGCCCTTCTCGTAAATGATTTCCTCGGACAGGGCAAAGCCCACCCCCATGACGATCCCGCCCTGGACCTGTCCTTCCACCAGCATGGGATTGACGGGCGTCCCGCAGTCGTGTGCTGCCACGATGCGCAGCACATCCACCTTCCCGGTTTCGGTGTCCACTTCAACCTCGGCGATCTGAGTTGCGTAGACATACGTGTTGAACGGCTTTCCCTGTCCTGTGTCCGGATCCAGTGGCGCTGTCGGTGGATTGAAGGATGCGGTGGCCTCAAGGGGCCTCCCAAGGATAACCTGGCTGTTGAAGGCCACTTCGCCCAAGGTCAGTCCTTTCTGGGGGAAACCCGCCACCTGGATGCGGCGTTCCCTGGCCTCCAGCTGATCAGGCTGGACTTCGAGCATCCTGCCCGCCACGTCAAACACCATTTTTTTGAGTTCGGCTGCAGCCTGTCTGACAGCGTTGCCCGTCACATACGTCGTCCGGCTGGCAATCGCGCCGGTATCCACCGGTGTCGCATCGGTATCGGCGGAGACGACCGCCACATCATCAACCGTAATGCCCAACTCCTCTGCCGCGATTTGGGACAGCACCGTCAGCGAGCCCTGGCCGGTCTCCACCGTTCCAGTGAGCAGAAGGGCCGTGCCGTCTTCGTTGAGTTTAATGGTTGCCGCGCTGGGATTTGATTTTACCATGAAGCCGATGGGATACCACATACACGCCATACCCTGCCCGCGTTTCTTCATCTTTTCTACTCCTTCCATCCGAACCGGGCCGAAGCTGCCGTCAGTGTTTCTTTGACGGCCACGCTGTATAGGATCTGTCCCGTGGGGCTGACCGAGCCTTCGTGATAGCTGTTGAGCAGGCGAATCTGAAGCGGGTCCATCGAAAGCTCATGAGCAATACGGTCCATGTGCGACTCATAGGCAAAGCAGACCTGGGGTGCTCCGAAGCCCCGCATGGCGCCGGCAGGCGCCTTGTTGGTGTAGACCGCATATGCCTCTGCATGCAGGTTCTGTATATCATAAGGCCCGGCGGACAGGACAATGGCCTTGCCAAGCGTGGTCTCGCTCCATGAGCAATACGCCCCGCCGTCCGCAACCAGGCGGATCCAGCGAGCCAGGATGCGGCCGTCATTGCGCACGCCGGTCCGGTAGTCCATCACAAAGGGATGGCGTTTGGTGGTAGAGGTGAATTCCTCTTCACGCGTGTAGAAACTCTTGACCGGCCTGCCGGTTTTTCGGGCCAGCACCGCCACCACCGGCTCCACGGTTATCTCGTTCTTGCCGCCGAAATTACCGCCCACCTGCGTCGAGACGACGCGCACTCTGTTGAGGGGCAGCCCCAAGACACCGGCGATGTCGCTTCTGCCCAGCGTAATTCGGCCCAGGCTGGACCAGACCGTCAGACGATTTCGTGCGTCCCACGCAGCGATGCAGGCATGGGTTTCGACGGGCAAATGGTCCACCATGGAGGAAGCGTAGCGCTCTTCGATTACATGATCGGACTCGGCAAATGCCTTTTCCACATCTCCTTTCTGGATGCGGTATTGGGAGTAGATGTTGCTCTTGGGTTCATGGATCTTCGGCGCTGTCTTTTCCATCGCCTCGAAGGGGTCGAAAACTTCAGGCAAAGGTTCATATTCCACCTTGATCTTGTCCAGGGCCTCGACGGCAATCTGCGGGTCGACGGCCGCAACGGCGGCCACGCCGTCCCCCATATGGCGGACTTTGTCAACCGCCAGCACCGGCTGATCCGGGAAAGAGGGACCGAATGCGTTCCGCAGAAAATCTTTGCCTGTCACCGTCGCCAAGACCCCGGGTACGGCTTCTGCCTCACGGGTGTCGATATGGATGATACGGGCATGGGGGTGTCGGCTGCGCAAGATCCGCGCATGGAGCATCCCGGGAAAAGAGAGGTCACCCGCATACTTCAACTCACCCGTTACTTGAGAGAGGGTATCCAGGCGGGGGATATTATGCCCCACGACTGAAGTGTTCGGACCGGATCGGAAGCGTTGTCCGCCCAAGCCGGTCCTGCCGACGGAAGATGTGCTCTCAGTCATGCTGTCCCTCATTTGTCCGACCCTGTGGTTTCCTGCATCTTGCGGCCCACACTCAACACGGCATCCACAATTTTGGTGTAGCCCGTGCAGCGGCACAGGTTTCCGGAAAGGGCCCTGCGGACCTCCTGGGCCGTCGGACTGGGATTTTCGTCCAGCAGTGCCTTTGCCGACAAAATCATACCCGGTGCACAGTATCCGCACTGAACCGCAGCGTTTTCCACAAATGCGGACTGGAGCGGGTGTGGATGCCGGGGATCGCCGACGCCCTCAATGGTGGTCACCGATGCTCCCTGGGCGCGAACGGCCAGCACCAGGCAGGCGTTGACCGTCTTTCCATCCAGCAGCACGGTGCATGCGCCGCATTCGCCTTCGTCGCACCCCTTTTTGGTGCCGGTAAGTCCCCAGGTCTCCCGCAACACATCCAGAAGAGTAGTCTCCGGGGCAACCGTTGCCTCTTTCCATTCGCCATTTACGCACATCCGAACCTGAACCAAAACGCACTCTCCTTCACACAATCGTTTGACGCGAAAGCGCCCCTTCGATTACCCGGCGCACCAGAACCTGGACGAGTTCCCTGCGATACCGGGCAGAGCTTCGAAAATCATCTATGGGTTTGGCCTCACCGCCGGCAATCCTGCCGGCCTCCGCGATGGTCTCCGGGGAAACCTTCTTCTCCGCCAGGTACGTTTCGGCCTTTCGTGCCCGGATCGGTGTCGGCGCCACAGCCCCCAGGGCCAATCGCGTGCGCTGAAAACAGCCGGATGTCCGGTCCACCTCCACGCAGGCGGCCCCGTTGACAAGAGACAGGGTCAGGGCATTGCGTCGTCCGAATTTCAGAAAACTCGACGACTTTCCGAGTTCTTCCCGTGGGATCAGGATGCTGACCAGGAGTTCTTTCGGTGTCAGGAGAGAACAACGAGGTGCAACAAAGAACGTCTCGAGGGGAACCCGTCTCCGCCCTTCGGCATCAGCCACTGTCACCAGGGCATCCAGGACCAGCAACGGCGGGGCGCTATCGAGAGAAGGCACGCAGGAAACCAGATTGCCTCCGATGGTGCCCAGATTCCGCGTCTGGTCGGATCCTACCGACGCGGAGGCGGCGGCCACAGCCGGTGTGTGTCGCCGGACCAACTCGGATGCCTTGATCTCGGCGTGTGTAACCATACTGCCGATCATGAGGCCCTCGTCGGTCAGTTCAACCCCATGGAGTTCCTCGATCTTTGAGATATCCACCAGGAGCCCCGGGCGAACCATGTCGCGTTTCATGCGCACCAGCAGGTCCGTACCACCGGCAATGGGGACAGCATTCGGGCTGTTGTCGGACAGCATTCCGATAGCCTCTTCTACTGAATCGGGGGTGACAAGTTCAAAGGATCTCAAAGTGTGGTTCCGATCATGGGTTTCCGGATTGCCCGGCCGTCCAGCCTCGGTGGACTTAACGACCGGGCGGTCACGAGAGTGTTTGCCGCGAGAATGTTATCTCATGGCCTCTTCCATATGCTCCATCAAGGTGAAGAGCACCGGTCCATCGGCCGTAACCAGGACGTTTTCTTCCAGACGACAGGTCTGCGGCAGACCCGCATGCCCGGCGAAGGTCTCCACTGCGAAGTACATATTCTCCTTGATCTCGGCAGGGTAGTCGAATGAATAGGCGCGGGACATCCACATGCCCTCGTACAGAGTGATGCCGATACTGTGGGCAAACTGCTGCAGGGTGACCGTCCCGTATTTATCGTCGGCGTATTCGGGAAATGCTGCAGCCACATCGGCCGTTGTATTTCCCGGTTTGAGGTTTTCGATGCCGGCATACATGGAATCGTATACTTCCCGGTACAGATCGATTTCCTGCTGCGTCATTTTGGCGGCACACTTGAAGCATCTCACGAAATCGACAAAGTAACCGGAAGGGCCCACGGCATTGATATCCACAATTACCAGGTCCCCCTGGCGGATCATTTTGTCCGTGGCCCAACGTCGGTATGGGCTGGTGTTTCCACCTGAAGCCACGATAATATCGTAGATGATCTCGCAGCCCCTCTCCAGCATGAATTCGTGGACCTTGGCTTCGATCTCACGCTCGCGCACGCCCGGTTTCAGCCATTCATATTTGATTTTCCACATGGCCGCGTCGCCGATGGAAGACGCCTGTTTGAGCAGTTCTATCTCGTCTCGCGTCTTGACAACCCGGGCCGCCGACATGGCGGGCCACCCGTTGACGATCTTCAGCCCGCGCTCCTCAAATGCCTTCAAGGAGGGCATGTCAAGGTTATCTATGCCGATCTGCTCTTTGCTGACGCCGTTTTCTTCCAGGACATCCATTACGGTGTCGACCATCTTGCCGACCATGTGAGGTACGGCCCCTTCAGCCCACTGCCAGGTCATTGCCGGTCTGATGCGCGATTCCATCCAGGGCAGGTCTATCTTGGCGCACTCCAGATCGGAGCCGGCCGTCTCAAACAGCACCGGTTCACCGCCATTGGGCAGGACAAGATAGCGAATGTTGATGTTGTACTTCCAGTTCCCCTGATAGGAACCCACGACGTAGCGGATATTGGCGCCTGCGAAAAGCACGAGTGCACCCAACTTGAAGGCGTCCATCTGTTGACGCGTGCGTTCCAGGCGATCTTTACGCAACCGTTCGAAGTCCACCCGGACCTGCCAATCAGCCCCCGTCTGGCTGTAAAGTCTCCTCGGGGCCCATTCGTGCGGGCTGTTTATAAAGCTTGTATCCATTCTGTATCCCATGGCGTGTCTCCTTCCTTCCTTTTTGCAGTCTATGCTCTACATCTTATATAAGTTCTGAAGCCTAAAAATTTTTTAGGCCGAAAGTAATCTGCTGTCAAGAAAAATGTTGCTGTATCGTGCATTTTGTTCACCCTCATAGAACAAGAGCGCTCCCGTTACTGATAGGTTGACAAGAGGGTTGACAACGCATGAATTTAATACGAGGAGACCTTTGTAACATTATGGCTTTTTTACCATTTTAGAGTTTTATGGGTTATGCTAATCAGGAAAATTGGCAAACGCAATTGCTCGTTTTGGAAAGAAAACGAACTTCAGACCCGCACAAAAGAATTTTTTTGTTCAAGTACGCTGAAAAATATGTATAATAAAAGACGTTGTTTCCTGTGGCTTGCGTCCACACGGAAGATCACCCTTTGTCCTTTCTCTGGTCTTCCAAGTGGAAGAACAGCCGCCATCCAGTCGAACTCCATGAGCGAGGGAAAAAATGAACGAGAGAATCCATACAGTCCGCATCCCTTTCACCTTGCCGGTCAGTGAAGAGAGGAAGGTCCAGCGGGTGGTCTTCAGTTACATCGTTATCGGGCAGCGTGTCTGTCTGGTGGATACCGGGCCTGCAGGCGGCGAGCAGCGCATCTGCGATGCCCTGACGCTGCTGGGAAAATCCCCGAAAGATGCAGATCTCGTGGTGAATACCCACGAACATCCTGATCATATCGGGGGCAATGCCTTTTTCAGTCGCTTTTCAGAACCCCGATTCGCCTGTCACGCGGATGCGGTACGCTGGATAGAAACCTTGGATATCCAGTATAAGGAACGGCCGATTCACGGATTTTATGGCCTTGCCGGACAGCCGGTTCACATCCATAAGCTTCTGCATGACGGAGAGACAATCGACCTCGGCGGCGGGACGAGCCTTCAGGTCATTTTCACCCCGGGTCATTCTCCCGGTTCCATCTCACTCTTTTGCCCGCAGGACAGTGCCTTGATCATCGGGGATGCCATACAGCCGGTCGACGGGCTTCCGCTCTATATAGATCCGGCCAGGACACGGGCATCGCTCAGGAGATTGATGAGCATTTCCGGCGTGAAAAAGATGTACCTGTCGAGTGTGGAGGAGCCGTACACAGGAGAAGCGATCACGAGAGCATTCACGGCAAGCCTGGAATACCTGGACCGGGTGGAGGCGCTTGCAAAAAAGGCTGCCGCGGACCTGCCGGAAGGCGCCACTCCCGAAGCCATCGCAGGGAGGGTGCTGGTTCAACTCGGACTGGACCCACCGCCTGTCATGTCCATGACAGTCACGAGCATTATGGCCCATTTATCCTGACAGGAAAATTCTGGAGGTCCCGAGAAAAATCTCCGGAAATTGAAAGTATGGGGGTTGCGTTCATGAAGATTCTCAAGGTTGAAGAGTTCATACGCCTGGAAAACCCGAATCCGGAAGAGGCCTATCGTCCTGAAATTCGGCTTGCAGATCAGAGTATCCATAACCTGGGAGGGATGTTCGGCCTGCTGGTTCCGGGCAGCCAGGTCCCTTACCATTATCACCGGGACCGGGAATCCATCCTCGTTCCAATAAGTGGGCAGGCAATCGAGATTGTCGAGGGAGAAGAAACTGTTATCGGACCCGGCGATATCCTTCTGATACCGGCCGGGGAAAAGCACATGGTGGTCAACCGCTCCGGCGAGGACTTTCGATTCCTTGAATTCTTTACCTGCCCTCCCCTGCTGTCCGACTTTGTGAAGGCGGAGTAGTCGGTTTCCATTAATAATTAAGGAGGGTTGGAATTATGCAGTATGGACCTTACGCGGTAGATTACGAATATCGCCCTTACAATCCCGAGCGCATGCGCAAAGAGAGAGTGGCGAGGGCGCAGGCTTCACTCAAAAAACACGGTCTTGGATCAGTTATTCTGTTCGACTTCGACTATCACCGCTACCTGGGATATTATTCATTCCACCAATATTGCAGACGCCGGCTTGGCCATTTTGTCCTTCTGATTGAGGGCGAAGGTTTTCCCTACGTTCCGCACGATCATTACCACGGCACTTGGGATCAGGCACGGATGCCTTGGTTTGAAGGCAAAATGGTTCTGGAAACGGCTAAGGCCTTCACCTTACAGCAAGGTCTTGTCGATCACCCGGATTGGGTGCCCGGCGAAATGGACAAGATAGTCGCGGAAGTCAAAGGTCTGCTGGAAAAGCATGGTAAGGCCGATATGCCCATCGGTATAGACATATCCAATTATTATTTGATTAAGGCTTTCGAGAAAGCGGGCCTGGAAATTTGTGATGGACTTGTGGCCATGATCGATGCAACTCAGGTTAAAACCGAGGATGAAATCCACTGCCTGCGGATGGCCGGAGTGATCACGGAAAGCGCCCATTGGGAGGTATGCAAGGCTTTACGTCCGGGCATGACCGAACTCCAGGTTGCCGGCGTTGCCGCCAACGCGCTCTATAAACTGGGAGCTGAAGAGTTAGAAGGCCCCAGCTTCGTGGTTTGCTCCGGTGAAAGATCCGGCTACGGAGTGCCGAACATGCCCACCGATCGAATCATAAGGCCGGGAGATTTTGTGATTGTAGATATCAATGGCGTCAGTTTCAATGGCTACCGGACCTGTTTCTACCGCACGTATTTGGTAGGAGACAAGCCGACGCAATTCCAGAAAGAAGTCTACAAAACGGCTCGCGACGGCCTCTATGCCCTGACGGAATGCGTGAAACCCGGCATCACCACGGAAGACGTAACAAAAAATTGGCTGAAAAAGGGTGACTTCCCGGGGGGTTGGGGACGCGAGGTCAAATGGCCTGAACCGGGTCGGCGTTTCTTCGGCTCGGTGGGACATTCGATCGGCCTCCGCTCCGGAGATGCGGGACCCAATATTGCCGGCGCTAGTGCGGCCATGGGCTATCATGTCCCCGGCGTTAAGATACAAAAGAATATGTGCTTTGCGGTCGAAGTGGGAGTTTTCACCTGGCTTGGCGACAGATGGGCCAAGGATGGCGTGAAAATCGAACACTCCGGGGTGGTCACCGATGATGGTTTCGAACCCTTCTACCGTGCTCCTAAAGATGACCTTATCGTCTGCGGACTGCCCGGAGAATATTACGCGGTAGATTGAGGATGTCAGCAGGTGAAGCCGACATCGTCCACGTTTTCTTGAATTCTTTACCTGCCCTCTCCCGGCCTCAGACTTTGTGAAGGTGGGGTAGTGAGTTTTCAATCAAACGAAGAAGTTGTTTGATCAGGGTGAAAAATATTCATAGTTCAGGAATTCTGTTGACACCTGAGAGCGTCCAAACTAAAATTAGATTGTTTATTGAAAAGTCTGTATTCATGGAGAGGAATTAGGTATTGCCGACAACGCTGAAGGAACTGGGTAAAACGATTCGCAATGAAAGGCAAAAACGCCGGCTGACCCTCGAACAATTGTCCGGGGAGACAAGTCTTTCCAAGAGTTTTCTCAGTCAGGTGGAACGAGGTCTCACCGAACCTTCAATCAGCTCCCTGAAGAAGATCGCCAAATATTTCGGATTCAGCGTTGTCAATCTTTTCCCTTCCGAAAGTGTCGTGTTTCCGGGCTGGGGATACCGGAACGGCATGCCTGAGCCGAACGGAAACTCTCCTTCTTATATTCAAGACGTGAGGGTGGTACGGGCTGACAGGCGCAAAGGGCTCTCTCTTCCCGGTTCGAGAATCGTGTATGATTTGCTTACCCCTGATATGAATAGACAAATTGAAGTCATGTACATGAAGGTCAACCGTGACCAGACCTCGGGTGACGAACCTATGCTCGACCCGCCCGGCGAGAAATTCGCACTGGTGCTGAAAGGAACGCTTGAGATGAAACTGGGCAATGAAACATATCTGCTCAATGAGGGAGACAGCATTTACTACCCCACAAATATTCCTCACTCCTGGAAAGCCCTGAACAGCGAGTCCATAGAAGTAATCTGGGTTGTCACACCCCCTTCTTTTTAGGACAGCAGAGACAAGAAATTCCCCGCAGCGATCTTGTCGAAGGCTTGCATAAGCGACCGCCAACCCGGACGGAATGTGCGCTGTCCGTCCGAAGGCTGCGGAAAGCATTGTTTGACTAATAAACGTGTAGAACTTAGGAGGATACATCAATGACTACGAGACGGAATGGCAATTCGGATCAAGAAACGCAGCATCCCTGGAAGACGGATAACTGGTTTGTCAGTCCATGGAACTTCCTGGATGAGGTCACCACGGGTTTTACTCCGCCTGCAAAGATCAAGATTCACGATGTCACTTTACGTGACGGTGAGCAGCAGGCCGGCATCATCTTTACGAAGGATGACAAGATCCGGATTGCTGAAAAGCTTTCCGAGATCGGCATTCATCGCATCGAGGCGGGAATGCCAGCCGTATCACCCAGAGATGAAGAAGCAATAAGAGAAATAGTGAAGCGCAATCTCAATTCCGAGATCTTCTGCTTTTGCCGGTGCATGGTGAATGATGTCCAATTGGCTGCGGATTGCGGGGTGGACGGGATTGTGATCGAAATACCTTCCAGCAAGCATCTCATCGAGCAGGGCTACAGGTGGCCGCTGGAAAAGGCGATAGACCTCTCCATCAAGGCCACGTCTTTCGCCAAGAAACAGGGCCTCTATACGGTCTTTTTTACGATAGACGGTTCCCGGGCCGATCTGGACTGGCTTTTGGACCTGGTTGAGCAAGTGGCTACTGAAGGCCACATGGATGCCTTTACCCTTGTCGATACATTCGGAGTGCTTTCCCCGCAGGCAGCGAGTTTCTTTGCCAGGAAAGTAAGAGAGAGGATCAAAAAGCCGCTGGAGATCCATTTTCATTCCGATTTCGGACTGGGTGTGGCCAATACCATCAATGCCGTGCTTGCCGGTGCGGAAGTCATACATTCAACGGTCCTGGGCATCGGAGAGAGGGCCGGCAACACGCCCCTGGAAGAAACCGTATTGGCCTTGTTGACTATGTACGGTATTGATGCAGGGCTCGACTACAGCAAAATGAACGAGCTCTCGACGCTGGTTCAGCAGCTTTCCGGGGTATCCGTGCCGGAATGCAGGCCTTTCATCGGCAAAGGTGCATACACTATTGAATCCGGCATTGTCACCGGATGGTATAAGAACACGTTTGAAGCCCATCCCACGACGGTCTTTCCTGTCAACCCGGACTTCGTGGGCCATGAAAAGCCGAAAATAGTTCTGGGCAAGAAAAGCGGTCTTGACAATATCGCCATATGGTCCAAGAAACTCAATGTCGAGCTCGACGAGGACGAGGCGCTCGAGGTTCTTCGGAAACTCAAGCTGCAGAGCCATGATGTCAAGAGGGTCCTCACCGAGGAGGAGTTCAAAAAGATCGCCCAGGAAGTCAAGAATAAGAATTCCTAGGCAATCAAAAGAATGCGCCGAAGCCGGCCCCGCTCCGGAGCGGAGGTATTGCAGGAAACATGGATGCAAAAATCAGACATGCACTAGTAGATATTGTGGGTTCGCAGAACTTCACCGAAACCCTCATCGATCTGGTCAGCTTCAGCTCGGATGCCTCGGAGTATCAGCACCGCCCGGACGCGGCCCTTTGGGTTCAGGATACCGGCCAGGTGTCCGCCGTTCTCAAACTGGCGAGTGAGTACGGGATTCCCGTTACTCCGCGAGGGGCCGGTACGAGTCTTGCGGGAACCGCTGTTCCCCAATACGGCGGAATCGTGATGGACATGAGCCGCATGAACGAGATCCTGAAGATCAGTATCGAAGATCGCCTCGTTGTCGTTCAACCGGGTGTTATTTTTGACAACCTTCAGCGGGCTCTCGCACCGTACGGATTCTTTTTTCCGCCGGACCCCGCTTCCAGCAACGTGTCGACGCTCGGCGGCAATATCGCGACGAACGCCGGCGGACTCAAAGGAGCAAAGTACGGCGTCACGCGCGATTACGTCCTGGGGCTCAAGGCGGTCCTGCCGAACGGATCGACCCTCAAGACCGGATCAAAATGCATGAAAAGCGTTTCCGGGTACGATCTGACGAGGCTGTTCGTCGGCTCTGAAGGGACCCTCGGGGTCGTGACCGAGATAACATTGAAAATCAACCCGAAACCATCTGAGACCAGCACCTGCTCGGCCTTCTTTGACAGCATAGAAGAAGCCGGAAAGGCCGTCAGCCAGATCATGCGGTCCGGGATCATCCCGAGCGCCCTGGAGTTTCTCGACAGGATGAGTCTCAAAGCCGTCAATGAGTCTACGGATATCCACCTTCGGGAAGCGGCGGCCATGCTGGTGGTGGAAACGGACGGCTACACGCATCAAGAGACGGATTATCAGATGGCCAAGGTCATTGATTGCTTCAGGGCAAACAACGCCAAAGAGATCACCAAGGCCGCTTCTCCAGAGGAAGCAGCCAGGCTGTGGTTGGCACGAAAATCGGCATACGGAGTCATGGCCAGGCTGAACTATAACATCACCGTCGAGGATATAACGGTCCCCATAAGCAAGGTCCCTGAAATGCTCGTCAAGATTGAGGAGATCGGGAAGCGCCGCAATGTAACGATCGCAACCGTGGGCCATTTGGGCGACGGCAACCTTCACCCCTGCATCGTTTATGACGGCACGGACTCTGAGGAGGTCGCCGGAGTCGAGAAGACCATCGAAGACTTGTTCAAACAGGCCATCGAACTGGAAGGGACACTCACAGGGGAGCACGGGATCGGTCTTGCGAAGGCTCCCTACATGAGCCTGGAACACGATGAAGTGGCCATGGACGTGATGCGGGGTCTGAAGAAACTCTTCGACCCCAAGAACATACTGAATCCCGGGAAGATGGGCCTGCAGGGGTAGCGATGCAGGCAACATACGATTTCGGGCTGAATTGCCGGAACAGGTGCTGCAATCTTCCAGGTGCGGATTTTGTCAGGCGGTGTGTCCGGTGCACGGAGCGACGCTGGGCTCATGAATTTCGACAAGACCTCCATTGAAAAGGCCTTCCTGCCCTATGAAAAAAGACTGCGGGCACAGGAGAAGCTGCGGCGGCTTCTCGGCGTCAGGGAGGTCGACCACCCCACGTACGATCGATACATCACCGGTCCGATAAGCCGTTTCGACCGCCGAAAAAACGCCTTCGCGGTCTTGAAACCCGAAAATCCGTTCGGAGAGGATTACCGGAAGAAGTTCAGGGCCCGCACCGGACACGACGACTGGGAGGATCCCCTGCCCTGCAGCGACCTGGCTCCGGAGGACCGTATCGCACAGAGTCTGGGGGAGGCAACGTGGCGGCTCTGCAGGCATTATCTCCCCACGCCTCTTCCCCTGACGCCTCCGGAAGGACGCCTTGAGGTTGACGACAAGGCATGGATGTCCCGGCTGATCAAATGGACGGCATTGATGTTCGGGGCCGAAATGGTCCGCATCACCGAACTGGATCAACGCTGGGTCTACCAGGACGTCCATATCGCGCATAAATACGCCATCGTGGTAGTCGTTCATCACGTGCGGAGCCTCAACCGCCTGGCTCCTTCTCACTTCTCCTCGCCTTCCACCGGCGACGCATACTCGCGGCTTAAATTCATCACCACCCAACTGGCTGATTTTATCCGTGGTCTCGGGTATGATGCGGCTTATCGGGAGACCCTGGGTTCGAATCCGGAACTGCTGATGGTGCCCGTGGCCATCGACGCAGGCGTAGGGGAATTTGCCCGCAACGGCCGGGTTCTGTCACCGGAATTTGGGATCAATATGCGCTTAAAGGCGGTTACCACAGACCTCCCTTTAGCTCCAGACAAGCCGATTTCCTTCGGCACGCATGAATTCTGTATGGTCTGCGAGAGCTGCGCCACCTACTGTCCTGCCAACGCCATCCCTCATGGACCGCCCACGGAAGAGCCCCCCAGCCCGATATTCAACAACCCCGGTTTCAGAAAGTGGTATATCCGGGCCGACCGCTGTCTCACCTTCTGGGGAATCAACAAGAAAAAATGGCTAACCTGCGGCGGCCGGTGCATAGCTGTCTGCCCATGGAACAAACCGCTCGTCCTCTATCATCACGTTGTCCGGTGGGCGGCCATCCACTTCCCCGGACCTCTCAAGAAATTCCTGGTATGGGCAGACAGAATCGTTTATCACCGACGCAAGAGCATCAAGAGAAAGCAATAGGCAAGACTTGCGTGCCTATGAGCACGGTGGGCCATCAGGCTCATCGGTCTCCAAACCGGTTCCGGTGCAGCCAACTGAATTCTTCTCTCCTGGGGGCAGAAGGGTTCTTGTGCCTCGGAAATCCTTCCTCTGCAGGTTTCCCGATCTTCACCACGGCTGTCAATTCATATCCATCCGGGATGCGGAGCTCTCGCTCAACCTCTTTCTTTTCTTCTCCCCAGTAGAGAACAATGCCGCTTCCAAGGCCCTCTGCAACTGCGGAAAGGGACATATTTTCGATGCAGAGCCACACGCTCCTCTCCCACTCCGTCTCATTGCAGACAGCCACGATACTGGCGTTGTCGAAAGACCGTTTCTGGGCCAGGGCCGCTCTTTCACGCGCATCCGACGCCTGTTTGTCCTTTTGATCGGGATCCACTTTGCAGTTGAGCCGGTACTTCAGATCCGCAAGCCGGTCCACGGTTTGCCGGTCTTCCACGATGATAAACTCCCAGGGCTGGCGGTTTCGGGCCGAAGGCGCCTTTGTTCCTGCCAGGATGATCTTCCGCAGTTGTGCGTCCGTTGCACCACTCTTATAAGCGCGGATGGTCCTTCTTTTTTCGATAGCGTCGTACAGTTCCATATTCACTCCTTCCTCTCTGAGTGCGCAAGATTCGTGACTTCGTCTCACAGACTTGCAGACATTGTAGCCCTTCTCTCAGGATTTCGTAAGGAGTTTTTCTTTTCACACGCAGGCCATTCGGTTTTGGGACTTCATGGATTCGTCAGCAGATTAT
>Ga0315535_1000414_pt1 | contig 30230 bp, 23 predicted proteins | sample SalMarSW160220MG_2_FD_203092 | JGI IMG/M metagenome (GOLD analysis project Ga0315535, IMG submission 203092) | Salt marsh sediment microbial communities from the Plum Island Ecosystem LTER, Massachusetts, United States - Salt Marsh Sediment SW1602-20 ... | reverse complement strand
ATCACTCCGCTGGAGAAGGATTTTAATAAGATATGCCGGGAGGACATTGAAAATATTTTCACCCAGATCACACTTCCGGAAGATCATTTCAATGCATTGAACCGGCTCCTGAAAGCGCATATTTGAAAATGACAGTAAAACGGGTACCTGAGGTCCATGTGGGGATTCTGCTGGCAGAGACAATCGGCTTCAGGATGGAGGGGTCTTTTGGTTCTGCCCGGGGAGGTGCACCGCTCAGTGGTGCAGCCCGGGCCTCTGTTGTGAAAGGACAAATCGAGGTCCGCCTTGAGGGCCGGCCTTTGGCCAGGGGTAGGGAACTCCTCTTCTCTCCCATTGACAGGGCAAGGTCCCGGTTTGGAATCGATGATGTGGTCATCGGCATCGGATTTCACTGGGAACAGAAAGAGGCTCAGTTTTTCAGGGGTGCAATCAAACTGGTGATCTCCGATGGAAAGATCCGTGTTGTGAATATAGTCTCCATAGAGGATTACCTGGTCAGTGTCATCTCTTCTGAGATGAGTGGCGGGTGTGCCCCGGCCCTGTTAAAGGCCCATGCCATTATTTCGCGAAGCTGGCTGCTGGCCCAGATCGAAAAACAGGATACTCCGGAAGCAAAAGTGGGAGGATACAAGCCGGTTCAGGAGTCGGACCAGGAGTATATCCGCTGGTATGACCGGGAGGATCACACCGGATTTCACGTGTGTGCTGATGACCATTGTCAGCGTTACCAGGGAATGACCCGTGCGACCAATCCGGAGCTTGTCAAGGCGGTGCATGAGACGGCCGGAGAGGTGCTGATGCACGGGGGGCGGATATGTGATGCGAGGTTCTCCAAATGCTGTGGGGGAGTGACTGAGAAATTTGAGTATTGCTGGGAGCCGGTTGAGCATTCCTACCTGCAGCGGGTGGACGACAACCCGGCCGGGGCCGGGGTCAATGGCAATGATCTGAAGGTCGAATCCAATGCCAGGGCATTTATCAAAGGATCCCCTGTTGCATTTTGCAATACCGGAGACACGCTCCTCCTGAAGCAGGTATTGAATGAAACCGACCGGACATCCGGCGATTTTTATCGCTGGACGGTGACCTATACCCAGGAGGAGATCTCGGAGCTGATCCGTGACAGATCGGGGTTGGATTTTGGGATGATCAGGGAACTGGTGCCGGTTCAGAGGGGAGTGTCGGGGCGCCTGGTGAAACTGAAGATTGTGGGCACGAAAAGGAGCCTTACCATAGGAAAGGAGCTGGAGATCAGGCGATGGTTGAGCAGGTCGCATCTCTACAGTTCTGCTTTTGTTGTGGAGAAAACCAAAGCTGAGGGAGGCATCCCGAAACAATTCACCCTTTACGGGGCCGGTTGGGGACACGGCGTGGGGCTCTGTCAGATAGGGGCGGCTGTGATGGCCGGCAGGGGGTATACCCACTCTGAGATCCTGACACACTACTTCAAAAACGTTACCATCGAAAGAAGATATGAGAAAACCCTTTGAAAGCCAGGCCTCTGAAAAAGTTGACCGCAGGCCCTGGCGTTGGGTTCCAACCCTCTATTTTGCCGAAGGGATTCCCTATGTGATGGTGATGACCCTTTCGGTGATCTTTTACAAACGGATGGGAATCTCCAATGCCCAGATTGCCTTATACACCAGCTGGCTCTATCTTCCCTGGGTCATCAAACCCCTCTGGAGCCCGGTGGTGGAAATCCTCAGGACCAAAAGGTTCTGGATCCTTGTGATGCAGATATGTATTGGTGCCGGACTGGCCGGGGTAGCCTTCACGATTCCGGTGGAGCGGTTTTTCCAGTATACCCTGGCCTTTTTCTGGTTGCTTGCCTTCAGCTCAGCTACCCATGATATTGCTGCTGATGGATTCTATATGCTTGGCCTGTCCAGGCATGATCAGGCCTTTTTTGTGGGAATACGAAGTACCTTTTACCGGATTGCCATGTTGACCGGACAGGGCCTGCTTGTGATCCTGGCAGGCCATTTTGAGTCAGCCACCGGACTGCCGCCTGTAGAGGTGGAGGTGGTCACCATACGGGAAGGCACACCGCTGGAATTTAATCCTGAAACCTTTCAGTGGGATCAGGAGCGGGAAGAGACCTGTTTCAATTCGCAAAAAAAGGTGGTCATTGGAGCTGTTCCCATTTTCCGGAGCAGGGCTGACAGCCTCGTGGCTGCTGTAGATCAGTGGAATTCCTCGCACGGTTTCTATCCCTCTGCGGAAGTGAAGGAACAGGGTGGGACCGGGGCCGAAACAACCGGGAATGTGGGAACTACCTGGTTCAAATTGAATTATAAACCGGAAGAAGGGGAGTCCATCGTGCTGAATTTCACTTTTGAAAGAGGAGATAAAAGCATCAGTCTGGCCAGAAACTACAGGTATGAGTTTACAGCGTCAAACTGGGAAGTCCCGGCATTTGCCGTATTCCGTCTCGACCCAAAACTGGACAAAGTGGCACAGGCCTCCTTTTCAGGGCTCAGTGGCAACATCCGCTTTGCCTGGACCATGGTGTTTGCGGCTGTGGCGCTTCTGTTTATCGGATTCCACATCTATCATCGTATTGTCCTCCCCCATCCTTTGGAAGATCAATCCAACCGGAGCGGAGAGGGAGGTTTTTGGAGGGAGTTTCTGGTCACTTTCCTGGAATTTTTCAAAAAGAAGCGCATCGGGGTGATCCTGCTTTTTCTGCTGGTGTACAGGCTGGGAGAGTCCCAGCTTGTGAAGCTTGCCTCTCCGTTCCTGCTCGATTCCAGGGAAGCCGATGGATTGGGACTGACCACCGGCGACCTTGGATTGATCTATGGAACCATAGGAATCATTGCCCTCTCGGTGGGTGGGATTATCGGGGGGATCGCTGCATCGCGAAAGGGACTGAAATACTGGCTTTGGTGGATGGTTGCTGCCATGAACCTGCCCAATCTTGTCTATGTATTCCTCTCAACCAACATGCCCTCCTCTCTCTGGATTGTGGGTGCCTCAGTGGCTGTGGAACAGTTTGGATATGGTTTTGGGTTCACGGCCTACATGCTCTATATGATCTATGTGTCTGAAGGAAAGCACAAAACGGCTCATTTTGCCCTTACCACCGGATTCATGGCTCTGGGCATGATGCTTCCTGGAATGTTCAGCGGCTGGCTCCAGGAGTTAATCGGTTACCGGCACTTTTTTATCTGGGTGATGCTCTGTACCATCCCGGGATTCCTGCTGATCCCCTTCCTGAAAATAGATCCGGGATTCGGAAAAAAGGAAAAATAGGGCAGTGTCACTGATCCAGTTTCAGAATCCATACGGCGATCACCTCCATGGCTTCAGGAGAGAATGTCTCTTCAATCTTGCCGTATTCAGATTCATCTCCGGTTTTGGCTGTCTGGAACAGGTGGTTCAATCCGGCCATTGGTTTGATGGTATAATCGGGACAAATCCCCTTGTTCAGGGCCTCTTCGATGGCCGCCAGGTTCTCCCCGGCCCGAACCTGCGTATCCTTTTCCCCGTTGATGGCCAGAACGGGACAAGGGATTTTCTCCAGGGTGGAAACTGCATTGTACTTTGCAGCAAAGCGCCACCAGGGAGAGGCCATGATCCCGATCTCCTGCTCCAGGGCTGCATCATCCTTGTACATGCGCTTATGTTCCTCCTCCGAATAGCCGTGGTACAGTTTCCGCATCTCCTCACCTACCTGCTGGCTGCTTAATTCACTTGTTACCAGTGCGGCTACTTTGTTGTGCCACTGGGTGTTCAGCTCTATATCTGCTTCGCTCATCCCGGCCATCTCCCATTTTCGCTTCTTCTGGAAAAGCACAATCTGGTCAAAGGGGATGGCTGGCCAGAGCAATGAAGTGTGGCAGCCACCAGGATGGCCAGAATGAGATTTGCTTTTTTCATTGGGGCATTGTTTATGGTTGTGGTTTCAATTTATAAAATAGTTCGTACCTGTCCTATGTTTTTTCTTTATCTTGCTGTTTTAGCATATGGAAAACAGACCTGCCTTTCATCCCATCCTGATGCATTTTGCGGCCCATTATTCGGGCTATTCCTACCGAACGTTTGCTTCCGATTATAAGGTGCTCGTGGAGAGCAATTTGAAATGTCTCGAAGATTTTCAGCTGGACGCAGTCGGACTGATTTCCGATCCTTACAGGGAGACAGCAGCTTTCGGCGGCAAGATCAGCTACCCGGAGGAGGGTGTGCCTCGGTGCCGTACAGCGGTTGTGGAAAGCATGGCTGACATTGTCCGGTTAAAAAATCCGGATGTACATCGATCGGAGCGCACCCTGGACCGGATCAAAGCCGGGGAGGCACTCTCACAAAGAACCGGCGGGAAGGTCCCGGTCATTGGCTGGATTGAAGGCCCGCTGGCGGAGAGCTGTGACCTGGCCGGGGTCAATGAAATATTGATGAAGATCTTCATGGAACCCGATTTCGTGAAAAGGCTCATTGAAAAGGTGATGGTCACAGCCAGGGAATTTGCAAGGGCACAGGTAGAAGCAGGTTGTGAGATCATCGGGGTTGGTGATGCCATCTGTTCCCAGGTATCGGCCGAGAACTACAGGGATTTCGTAAAAGAACAGCACCGTGAATTGTTTGCATACATACAGTCGCTGGGAGCAAAGGTAAAACTGCATATCTGCGGAAACATCACCCACCTCCTTGAGGACATCAGGGATGTGAAACCGGATATTGTCGATTTGGACTGGATGGTGGATATGGACCAGGCATACCGGATTCTCGGACCGGATATCATCCGCTGTGGTAACCTGGACCCGGTCTCGGTGATACAGGACAAAACACCCGTGGTCATCATGGAAAAAACGGCAGCCCTGTGTAAAAAGGAGAGAGGGAGGAGTTTTATTCTGTCAGGCGGTTGTGAGATCACGGTGAATACACCTCCGGAACACCTGAAAGCCATGCAAAAGGCAGCCGGGTCAACAGGAAGCCAGGCAAAGCGTTAAACCAATAAATAATCATGTGATGAGACCGTATATCCTTGCTGAATCGCACTGGGGAGTTGTCAGGGAACTGGACTACCGGCTGGCAGTTTTACCCTGGGGGGCCACTGAAGCGCACAACTACCATCTGCCATACGGGACAGATAATTTTGAGACCGATGCCCTGGTGTGTGAAGCGGCCAGGCTGGCCTGGGAAGCCGGTGCAAAGGTTGTGGTTCTTCCCACCATACCCATTGGAGTGAATACGGGACAGACGGATGTGGAGATGACCCTGAACCTGAACCCCGGGACCCAACAGGCCATTCTGGAGGATCTGGTGGAGAGCCTTGATCAGCACGGGATTCCAAAATTGCTGGTGGTCAACGGCCATGGCGGCAACGATTTTAAGCAGATGATCAGGGAGGTGGGGCAACACTGCCCCGATATGCTCCTGGCCACATGCAACTGGTTCCAGTCGGTGGACAAGCGTACCCTGTTCGAAAACGAAGGCGACCATGCGGATGAAATGGAAACCAGCCTCATGCTTTATGCCTGGCCGGAACTGGTCCTTCCGCTGGATGAGGCTGGTGAAGGTGATTCAAAGCGATTCAGTGTGGAGGCGCTGAATGAACCCTGGGCCTGGACCGAAAGAAAATGGACCCTGACCACAGAGGATACAGGAATTGGAAATCCAAAAAAGGCCACAGCGGAAAAAGGAGAGAAGTATTTCAGGGCGGTGACTGAAAAACTGGCCGGACTGATGATAGGCCTGGCAACTACCGGGACGGAGGAACTCTATACCGGCTGATTCTCTCTTGTTTAGATTTGTTCTAATTGTTTTTTTGACAAATTTCACCAGCGTTAGCACCAACAATAAAACCATGGTCCTTGACAGAAGAACTTTCCTGAAAACAGGAGTGGCAGGATTCGGCAGCCTGATGCTGATGCCCTCCTGTCTCAAGCAGGCAAGCCCCTACCGGTTTTTTACCCTTGAGGAAGCAAAATGTATCATTTCCATGTGCGAGCAGATCATCCCTGCGGATGAGCATGGGGGAGGTGCCACAGAGGCCGGTGTGATCAATTACATAGACAGGCAACTGGTGGCTGTATTTACCTATGACCAGATGATCTACCAGCAGGGGATATCGGCCCTGCAGCAATCCTGCCTGGATCTCCATGGCAAGCGTTTCGAGGTTCTGGATTCCGGTATTCAAATGGAGGTGCTGGAGAAACTGGAGAACAGCGAACTGCCTGAAGTCCATTGGGAAGGCTTCGATCAGGCCGGGTTCTTCCGTCGGGTAGTGTCACATACCATGCAGGGATTTTACGGTTCTCCAAGACATGGCGGTAACAGGAACTATATGAGTTATCAGATGATGGGACTGGACTTTCCGCTGGTGGTGGGACGGAATCATTATGCACATTTAAGCTGAATCACATGGCCAATACACATGTCAATGTTATTGTAGTAGGAGCAGGTGCCGGCGGCGGGGTTGTGGCAAAGGAACTTGCAGTCCAGGGTCTTTCGGTGGTTCTGTTTGAAAGGGGAGGATGGCCCGATTATGACAAACACATCAACGATGAACTGATCTCCCAGCGGACCCAGGTCCTTGGTTCTGCCTTTGGCCCTGATCACCTCAAAAATCCCAGGGTCAATGTAAGGGCTGACGGTACCAGGGAAGTGGTTACACCCATTTCCGGTAACTACAGCAACAATGCTGCCTGTGTGGGTTCGGGAACAGTCAGCTACGGAGCAATGGCCTGGCGATACATGCCCGAGGACTTCAGAATGAAATCCACCTATGGTCCTGTGGAGGGTTCCACTTTGGATGACTGGCCCATTTCCTATGAAGACCTTGAACCCATGTATGAAAAGGCCGAGTGGGAGCTGGGCGTGTCGGGTGATGACAGCCAAAATCCCTTTGCCCCTCCCAGGAACCTCCCCCAACCCATGCCCCCCTTCGAGAACAACCGGGAAGGGAAGGTTATCGCAGCGGCCTGCAGGCGTTTGGGGCTGCATCCCTTTCCCATTCCCATGCTTCGCAATTCGGTGCCCTACAATGGCCGGCCGGCCTGTATCAGGAACCGGACCTGTGTGGGATTTGCCTGTCCGGTGGATGCAAAAAACGGAACACAAAATACGGTGATTCCAACGGCGGTCGAAACCGGAAATTGTGAAGTAAGGGTCCACTGCCAGGTTGCTGAGATCATCAGTGAACCGTCAGGCCGGGTGAAAGGGGTCAGGTACTTTGACGGAGATGGAAAGGGGCTGGAACAGACGGCCGATCTGATTGTGGTGTCAGCCTCGGCCACAGAAACAGCACGCCTGCTGTTGAACAGCCGTACAGACCGCTTTCCAAACGGACTGGGGAACAACAATGACTGGGTAGGCCGCAACCTGCAGGGCCATGCCTACACGGGGGCTTTTGGTCTGTTCGCTTATGAAATCACCGATTTTGCAGGTCCCGGTGCCACCATGGGGTTCTGTGATTACAACCACCACAATGAGGGCATTATCGGGGGTGGGCTGCTCTGCAATGAGTTCAATGCATTGCCCTACCTATACTCAGGCATAAGGCCTCCCGGGGCAGCCAAATGGGGAAAGGAGCACAAAGCCTTCCAGATGAAGAACATCAAAAGGACATCCGGATTGCATGGTCCCATCCAGGAGATGCCCAATTTCCAGTCCAGGGTAACTGTCGATCCCAAAGTGAGGGACCATTGGGGCATCCCTGTGGTGGCCCTCTCCGGAGGTAGGCATCCCATGGATCATGAACATTGCAAGTGGCTCTCTGCAAAAGCGGAAGATGTGCTGAAAGAGGCTGGCGCGGAGGTTACCTGGCAGAGTGTAGGGGGAAAGGGTCCCACGGGAGACCAGCACCAGGCCGGGACCGCCCGTATGGGAAATGATCCCGAGACCTCAGTGACCAACCGGTTCGGACAGGTGCACGGGATTGACAACCTGTTTGTGGCGGACGCCAGTGTGTTTGTAACGGTGGCCGGATTCAATCCGGCGCTGACCATCCTGGCAATGGGTTACTGGGTATCTGATTATATCAATAAAACCTGGAAGGGTAACGGGTTCAAATCTTAAGGGAAATGGGAAGAAAAGCAATCATCATCAGTTCCTTGTGCGTGGGTCTGTTGTTGCTCATAACCATTGGCTATGCCGGGTGGAACACTGCCAATCCGGAAAAAACATGTGCATCGTGTCATGAAATTGTTCCTGCCACAGAGATCTGGCAGCAGAGTGCCCACCGGGATGTCAATTGCGTGGATTGTCACGGAACGGCCATGAGCAACGGATTTCACAGTTTGAAGGAGAAGACCCATATGGTGTTTGCACACATGAAAAAGGCAGACGAACCCGCTGTACCCGGACTGGATGAGGAGGCTGTCATGGAAGTCATGGAAAAGTGCACAGGCTGTCACCGGGATGAGCACAAAAGCTGGTTGGCCAGCGGTCATTCGGCTACTTACAGTGACATCTTTCTCAATGAAAAGCACAACAGCATGGAGCGCCTCTATCCCGATTGTTTACGCTGCCACGGGATGTATTTCGACGGAACCATCAGCAACCTGGTGGAACCCCTCTCCACAACCGGCCCATGGAACCTGAAAGACGAAAGCATGGCTGATCACCCGGTAATCCCATGCCTGGTTTGTCACCCGGTCCATATGGAGAACCAGCCCATGACAAATCCGGGAACCATGGATGACCCTTCGGCCACTTTCTATGAAAGGGAACCGCGGAACCAGTTGACAGGGCTCTATCTCCGGTCCGAGCGCACACATCTCCGGAGTGACCAGCTCAGGAAACCCGATATGTATAAAGATGGGTTCACTGTGATGGTTTCCGATGATCCGGTACAAAGGATCTGTATTCAGTGCCATGCACCCAACTGGGCCCATGAGGCCGGTACGGAAGATGATAAAACCCCAACCGGGGTACATGAAGGGATCAGTTGCAGGGCCTGTCACCGGGGTCATTCCAACAATCCCAAAGACGCCTGTTTCACCTGCCACCCGGCCGTGACCAGCTGCAGTTTGGATGTGATGGAGATGAATACCTCTTACCGGAACCGCACCAGCCCAAACAACATTCATTCCATGAAATGTGAGGATTGCCACAATCCCATACCGGTAAAAACCAGCACTGCGCCGTGAACAGACGTATATTTTTAAGCAGCTCTGCCGGTGCCACACTGGGCACTGTGGCTACAGTGACCGGCTGCGGTCCGGTGGCAGATCAGGATTCCGGCCGGAAGTCAGCTTCGGAAGCATATTCCATAAAAAGGGCCACCGGCAAACCTTACCCGCTTGCCATGACCATGTGGGAGTTTTCCTGGGTGGAACGCAGGTGGCCGGGTGCAGGGTATGAGGATTGGGACAGGGCCCTTTCGGAGCTGGTGGACCGGGGTTATGATGCCATACGGATTGATGCCTTCCCTCATCTCATCGATCATGATCCTGAAAAGGAGTACCTGTTGCTTCCCCACTGGAGTGTTCAGGATTGGGGAAGCCCTGCCATCAACAGGGTACAGGTACAACCCAAGCTGAACAGGTTCCTGGAAAAGTGCAGGGAATATGGAGTCAGGGTGGGGCTTTCTTCCTGGTTCAGAAAGGATGAGGATGATCTGAGAATGAAACTGGATACGCCTGAGAAACTGGGAAAGGCATGGTTATCGGTGTTGAAATCCATTGATGAGGGCGGGGTTCTGGATACCATTTTCTATGTGGATCTGTGTAATGAGTGGACAGGTGATGACTGGTGTCCCTTTTTTGTGAATGAGCCACCGGAAGCGTTGTGGACGGGATGGAATACGGAAAAATCCAAGAAGTGGATGAAGCAATCCGTCTCTCTGTTGAAGGAGCATTATCCGGAACTTCCATATACTTTTTCCTTTACCGGGGAGGTGAACAGCGATACCCTCTCCAGGGGTTCATTTGAAATGCTGGATTTTCTGGAACCCCATATCTGGATGACCAGTTTTAACAACGGAGAGTTTTATAAGGAGGTGGGTTATGCATTTGATCGTTTCAATTATGACAGCTACAGGAATCTGGCCCTGCACGGAGAGCGCATCTTCCAGGAAAGGAAAGCCTACTGGCAGGAGGGCCTCAGGAAACAGATCGGATATGCAGCCCGATGGTCTGAGTTGTCGGGTCAGGCCCTGGTTACCACCGAATGCTGGGGGGTGGTTGATTTTAAAGACCTGCCTTTGCTGAAGTGGGACTATGTGAAGGAACTGTGTGCGCTGGGTACCCTGGAAGCAGCCAAAACAGGACGCTGGCTGGCCATCGCCACCAGCAATTTCTGCGGACCCCAGTTTGTTGGAATGTGGCGTGACAAGGAGTGGCACCGCAGGCTTACCAATGCCATTCACAAGGCACCGGTGGCCGAAGATCTTTTGGGATCTCTGCTGGCCAGAAGATTGGAATTGATTTAGAGCGACAAATTCAATACTTTTGAATTCAATTTTGTCTTATGAAATTCAAATCAAACGTCGAAGCTTCCTTTTATAAGCTCTCGGGTTCCCCCGAATTAAGTACCAATGTACCTTACATTGTGGTGGAAAATTTTCCTTTGATGGGACTGCTCACCGCCCTCCGGTTTTTGGAATGGGTCAGGGATCATCCCGAAGATGTGATCAGCCTGCCTACCGGGAAAACCCCTGAATACTTCATCAAGTGGACCAGCTACCTGATGGAAAACTGGGATACCAAAAAGGTCAAAGAGCTGAGAAGCAAGTATGGTGTGGCAAGCATGAGAAAACCTTCGATGAACCGGCTGCAGTTTGTACAGATCGATGAGTTTTATCCCATCAGTTCTCATCAGCACAACAGTTTCTACAATTATGTGAAAAAGTATTACCTGGGAGGGTTTGGTTTTGCTGAAAAAGAGGCATTGCTGATCAATTCGGATGAGATCCCCCTGGCCGGAGGAAAACACTTTTCAGAGATATTTCCCGACAACAGGGTGGACCTCTCTCTTCGTTACAGGGAACCCAAATCCCAGTTTGAAAAGATGCAACAGCAATCCATCTTTTCCATCGATAACTGGTGTACTGCATATGAACAGAAGGTAAGGGATAAAGGGGGGATTGGCTTCTTCCTGGGCGGGATCGGCCCTGATGGGCACATAGCCTTCAATACCCGGGGATCGGATCACTACTCTACCACAAGGCTGACTGAGACCAATTTCGAGACCCAGGCGGTGGCTGCCTCCGATCTGGGTGGCATTGAGATCTCCAGGAACCGGCTGGTGATCACCATCGGACTGGAGACCATTACATACAATCCCGATGCTGTGGCCATTATTTTTGCAGCCGGGGAGGCCAAGGCACCCATGGTCCGGGAAGCCCTGGAGAATGAACCCTCCAACCACTACCCGGCAAGCGTGCTGGCCAAACTGCCAAATGCAAGGTTTTACCTGACCACCGGCGCAGCTTCGAGTCTGCACGCTTCGGTGGACGCTTATTACAAATCAGGGGACTGGAGCCAGGAAAAAACCGACAGGGCGGTCATTGATCTGTGCAACAGGCTTGACAAATACGGCCATCACCTGACCCTGTCCGATTTAAAGGAAGACAGGTATTGCAGAATGATCCCGGGCCTGGGTGAAGATACCGTCTCTTCGGTGATCAAATCAACTGTTGATAAATTCGAGAAAGGGATGTTCCCTGAGACCCACCAGATATATTATCATACCGGTCCGCACCACGACGACATCATGCTGGGGCTCAATCCGCACATCCACCGGCTGATGAGGAACGAAACCAACACCAACTACTTTTCGGTCCTCACCTCAGGTTTCACGGCCGTGACCAATAAATTTGTGATCGAGGCACTTGAGGATACCAGGCACTTTTTGGACAAAGGGCTGATCTCCATGACCCGTTATCCCGATTTCTTTGAATCCGGTTACAAGTTTAAGCGGGATAAGGATGTAAACCACTACCTTCTGAAGGTGGCTTCGGGTGAAGATTATGAACTACGGAGGGGACTGGCACACCGTCTGATAAGAGACATTGTGAGTCTGTACCGGGTCAGCAGCATTGAACAGTTGAGGGACCAGATCAACAGCATCCTGAATGTGTTGAAGAAGAGTTACGACGGTGAAATCAATACCACCGATATACAGAAACTCAAAGGGATGATCCGTGAATTTGAGGAGGAGTTGGTGTGGGCCTGTTTCGGAATCCAGACCAAAAATGTGCACCACCTGCGGCTGGGTTTTTATACGGGGGATATTTTTACCGAGCAGCCCAAACTTGACCGTGATGTGGAGCCGATCCTTGAGAAACTGAGGGAAATCAAACCCACGGTGGTGAGCCTGGCCTTCGACCCGGAAGGAAGCGGCCCCGACACCCATTATAAAGTACTGCAGGTTATCGCAGAGGCCCTCAGAAAATGGGGCAAGGAGGAAGATCTGTCCCAGCTGAGGATCTGGGGATACCGCAATGTCTGGTATCGTTTCCATCCTGCCGAAGCAAACCGGATTGTACCGGTTTCCCTGAATGCCATGGGGGTCATGGATGATGCCTTCACCAACAGCTACCTGAGCCAGGTGGATGCTTCTTTCCCGAGTTACCAGCACGATGGCAAATTCAGTGACCTTACCAAGAAGATCTGGGTGGACCAGCTGAAGACCGTTCAGTTGTTGCTGGGCAAAAACTATTTCTACCAGCACGAAAGTCCACGTGTAAGGACCACTCATGGATTGCTGTTCTTTAAGGAGATGAGTGTTGATGAATTCCTGACCCACGCCCGCCAGCTGGAAAAATCCATGGAAGGGGTTGTCCTTTAAAAGAGAATCACTTACTTTTTTTTCAGGAATAGATACCGTAGGTTTTCCAGGCATCCAGGAAGGCCAGGTAGTTCTCTTTCCTGAGCTCTTTTTCGATGGCGTTGGATGCTCCGAGAACCAGTCCCCCGTTCTCTTTTGATCCTTCCAGGGCATCCCTTGTGGCTTCAAAGACCTCTTCTGTGCTGCCTGTAATGAAGAGTCCGCAATCGATATTTCCGCACAGGGTCAGTTGTCCTTTCACCCTGTTTTTTGTGGCCCGAAGTTCCATTCCTGCAGTGGGATCAATGGCCTGAAGGGCCTGGACACTTGTCCCGGCGATCATGGGCAGGATGGGGGTAAGATTCCCGTCAGAATGGAGAATGGACAGGCCCCCTTTTCTCTGAACATGCATTGCCCACCTGTCAAGGAAAGGAAGGATCAGCTGCTCCATCTGCCCGGGATCGAAATAGGGACCATGGTTGTCAGCAATGTCCGATGCAGTGTAGAGGGCACCCACCCCAAGATCCAGCAGCCGGGTCGCTTCCTCCATGCCGGATTGGCACAGTGCTTTTGCCCGGGTTTCAATTTCGTGGGGACACTCCATCAATGTGTATGCAAACTCCATGTATTCATCTGCACCCGGCATGGCCAGAACAGCCGGATTACTGGCAACCAGCATAATTTTGTCTCCGATGGTTTTTTGCAGCAACCTGATCTGCTTGAGTCTCTCCTTTTCAGGCAGCCAGAAAAAAGCCGGATGTCCGGGCGCGATCTCCCAGTAAGCCCCGGGCACAGTAACAGCTGAGAAGTTCAGCATTTCGCAAACTGCAGCAACCACCTCTGCATTCTGAGTCAAAGCATACGTTTTTTCTGCCCTGGAAAGTGCGGTGAATTCGGTCCCTACCACCAGGGCTTGCCTGGAGAAATGATTCCATCCATGGAATTCAAGCTCCCAGATGGGGACCCTGCTGCCCGGTTCGGGTTTTTCATAGCGAATGGCGCTCGAGAACAGGTCTTTATTTTGCATCATCGGGTATCCCTGTCAATATTACTGAAGATGAAAAAAGAGGCTGACTCAAAAGTCCCTTTTTATTCAATTCTAAGGGATGCTTATGAAGTAACCTGGCATTTTTTACGCAGTAAATAAGCACGTTACGAATAAGCATCCCTTAGAAAATAGAAGAGGCTACCCCTTCTGAGACAGCCTCTTCCCATTTCAATTCATACAATCATAAAGCGCTTACAGCTCCCTGATCTTGATGTTCTTAAACCAGACCGCATGGCCATGGTCCTGCAAACCGATGTAGCCGGTTTTGGCCACATCTGCAAAATCGGGATTGAATTCGGGAAATTTGCTGTTGGCGATCATCTCCTTCCATTCATCTGTCCAAAGGTGGAACTCAATGGTGTTCTCCCCGTTCATTTTGTACGCAATGGTCCCCTCATAGCATATAATCTCTGCAGAGTTCCACTCCATGGGACCTTTTGCATTCTGGGGATTCGGTGGGATCAGGTCGTACAGGCTTCCTGCCCTGCGGTTCCCGTTCTTACCGAGCGTATTGTCGATGTGGTTCCCGAAATTATCCAGGATCTGGTATTCAGGAGCCGTGTACCAGATCTTTTTTCCCGGGATTTCTCTGGCCAGGTAAAAGATGCCGGAGTTACCACCCTCTTCAATCATCCAGTCCACCTTCAGATCAAAATTGGTGAACTGCTTGTCGTAGATGATATCCCCTCCGAAGCCAGCTTCCCCTTTTCCTGAATTCTCACAGGCAAGGGTTCCGTTTTCGATGTGCCAGCCTGTATCCGGGAAAGCCTCATTGTCATATTCCCTCCACCCATTGGTGGTCTTGCCGTCAAACAACAATACCCAACCCTCTTTGATCTCCTGTTCGGAAAGGGTGTTGTCTGCAACGGCAACCTCTTCTGCTGCTTCTGTTTTCTTGTCATCGGTTTTGGGCGCAGAGGTGCAGGCGGCAAAACCGAGGAAAAGAAGTGTTGTAAATAAATAAATAAGCTGTTTCATTTGAGAACGTTTTAATGGTTAAACCTGAACTATGCGGGCATATCGGGAAGTTCCCAGCCACCCTCTCTGGGCGTATGCTTCACAAGCTCTTTGGCAAATTCACGAGCTGAGAAAGGATCGGTCCAGTCTTTATTGAAAGTGGGATCTCCGTCTTTGATCTCAAATCCATCCTTGATGCATATCTTCAACTCAACGTTATCCCCGATGTTGGTGAACTCCATCTTCTCACCGTTCCATTCCAGCTCCTTGTTCAGTCCCTGCAAACGGACGGCATTCACGCCCATGACCACCATTTCATTGAAAGGACCTGCTTCACTGAAGGGAGAAGCGGTTTCAATGCGGTTTTTGGGACTCTCCTTGCATGCTCTTACCCAATCCATTTCATGGCTGGTCTCCACCCTGCGCCTTACCTTGGGAGCATTGGGTACCCTGCCTGACAGCAACCAGGGGTCTTTTCCGTAGCAACCACAAATCAGTGTGTCTTTGGAGCCATGGAAGAGAACGCCTCCGCCTCCGTCATTCATGTCCCTGCCATCGGGCCATCCCTCGGGCTTCATGGGCTGCAGTCCGCCGTCATACCAGGTGACCTCCACTTCCGGGAACTTCACTTTGGCAGCTGCTTTCCGCTCGGGATAAGTCAGCCGTACCATCTGTGCATTGGGAGCACATTTGGTGAGCAGAAGCGTTGAGCTTCCCTGAACCTTGATGGGGTACTGAAGCTGGAGTCCCACGAAAACGGGATGCAAAATATGGCATGCCATGTCACCAAGTGCGCCTGTTCCGTAATCCCACCAGCCCCTCCAGTTCCATGGGGTATAGATCTCGTTATAATCATTCAGTACGGCCGGACCGGTAAAGAGGTCCCAGTTAAGTGTATCGGGCACGGGCATCTTCTCGGAGGGAACATTCAGACCCTGGGGCCAGATGGGGCGGTCTGTAAAAGCTTCCACCCTGCGCACTTCACCAATTTCACCGTTCAGGATCCATTCGGTGGTCAGGTTCACACCTTCCCCGGATGATCCCTGGTTCCCCATGGAGGTTGCCAGCTGGTGTTTCTTGGCCAGTTTGGTGAGCAGCCTGGATTCATACACCGAATGGGTAAGCGGCTTCTGCACATAAACGTGCTTGCCCATGATCATGGCGTGGGAAGCAACCAGGGCATGGGTGTGATCGGCTGTGGCCACAACCACTGCATCGATCTCCTTGCCTATCTCGTCATACATCTTTCTCCAATCCCAGAACTTTTTGGCATTGGGGTAATCATCGAATGTCTTTTTTGCATATTTCCAGTCCACGTCGCACAGAGCCACAATGTTCTGGCCTTTGATATTTCTCAGATTGGAACGCCCCATACCGCCGATACCAACACCGGCTATATTCAGTTTGTCACTGGGTGCCATGTGCCCCAGTCCACTGACCACGTGACTTGGAAGGATGGTAAATCCGGCTGTGGCAGCTGCTGTTGTACCTAAAAAGGCTCTTCTTGAAACGCCACCTTTTTTTTCATTACTCATATCAGAAAGGTTTTTAGTTGGTTAATCTATGATTTGCAGAATATTCGCCACCCAATTTAGCAATAATAATCCATAGTTGAAATTTGAAAGATAATTGGTGATGGCGGGTTCGGGGTTTTGTTTAAATTTAAGGACCAAACCAACCAAGCTTATGAATCCGAAACAGAAAATTACACGCAGGGAATTTGTGGGTACTACAGCTGCAGCTGCAGCATTTACCATAGTACCCAGTCATGTTTTGGGAGGCAGCAGGCATGTGGCCCCCAGTGATAAATTGAATATTGCATACATTGGATGTGGCACTCAGGGGATCAGGGAAATGGCCGACCTGATCCGGCAGGATGATGTGGTTATCACTTCGGTGTGTGATCCCAACAAGTACAGCACCAACTATGTGGACTGGTCCCTGAACGGCATCAGGAATACGGTTCGCGAGGTGCTGGAGGAACCGGACTGGGGATCGGGAATTTCAGGGATACCCGGCGGAAGGGATCTGGGGCAGGAATTGGTGGAAAAGTACTACGCCAAAAAAAGGAAGAAGGAAAAATACAGGGGTTGTGTCTCCTACAACGATTTCAGGGAATTACTGGAAAAGGAGACGGGCATTGATGCGGTGAAAATCATGACGCCGGATCATCTTCATGCAGCAGTCTCCATCGCTTCCATGAGAAAAGGCAAGCATGTTGTGATTCACAAACCCATAGCCAACAGGATGCTTGAAGCCCTGAAGACCATCGATACTGCCAGGGAAACAGGGATGGGTACCCACCTGCTTGCCTGGAGCGACAGGTCGGGGTTACAACTGGCCCTGGACTGGATTCAGAAGGGGGCCATCGGGGAATTAAAGGAGATCCACAACTGGTCCAACCGCCCTGTTTGGCCTCAGTGGACTGCCAATCCCAAAGATACCCCGGAGGTTCCGGATGGATTGGACTGGCCACTCTGGCTGGGTCCTGTCCCTGACCGGGCCTACCACCCCAACTATACAAATGCGGTATTCCGTGGCTGGTACGATTTTGGGGGCGGAAGTATCGCCGATATGGGGCATTACAGTCTCTGGCCCATGTTCCTGAATTTCGGGATCAACACGGCCCCGCTGAGTGCCAGGGCTTACGGGACAACCACCTGCATTGTGGAGGACCATGTGAGCAAGAGTGAATACAACAATGTGGCTTTCCCAAAATCGTGCATCGTGGAATTTGATTTTCCCAAACAGGAGATCCTCCCTGCTTTTAAACTTATCTGGTATGACGGAGGGATGAAACCCCGGACGCCCGCAGAGCTGGAAATGGACAACAAAGAACTTTCCAGGGAGGGAATGATGTTCGTGGGCGAGCAGGGCAAGATCCTTGCCACCTTCCACGGGGGAAGCCCTGTTTTACTGCCTGAAAAAAGAATGATCGAATATACAGGTGCCGCAGAGCCGCCGGAAGAAAAGGTAACGCGCAATGACCGGGTCTGGATTGATGCTTTTAAAGAGGGAAAAGAGTCGCCCGGTACATTCCTGAAGGCAAGACCGGTCACTGAGACCATTCTCCTGGGCGCAGTGGCCTTAAGGGCCGGACAAAAAGTGGTCTATGATCCCAAAAAGGTAAAGATTACCAACCTGGAGGAAGCCAACCAGTACCTGACCAGGGAGTACCGGGAAGGCTGGGAGATATAGTACTCAGTACTCAGTACTCAGTACTCAATGAAGAATATTATATATAATAACTTGCATATGAGAAAAATATTATGGGTTGCACTGGGTGCAGCGATTTGCGTCAATGGTCGTGCACAAACAGCCGAAGTCTCCCAGATGGAGCATGGTATTAATTTTATCGAGTCAAGCTGGTACTCGGAAGCCGAGGACCTGGCGATTCTGAAACTCTACGAAGGATTGCGGGTTGCCGATGTATCCGACGGAATGGACATGGCCGGATATCCGGACCAGGGCCTGGTGGATCCTGCCATTCATCCTTCCTGGGTGAATGTTCAGTCCCTCTCCCACCTGATCCGGGGGATTGCGCTTACGGCCAGGTATGTGCCCACCCGGAAGAGTGACCGGCCTGCGCCGGGAGCGGACTTCAGCGAGTGGGAAGGCCACTTCTATAATACCTATTCATCGGAGGCTTTTACACCCCTGATTCACAAGGGAGTGATTATAATGATTGATGATGTGGAGGAGAAGGACATTGGCTCCATCGGGTCCAACAATGTACTGATCTGGAAAGACCATGGTGCAGTGGGTGTGGTTACCGATGCCTCCTCGAGAGATACCGATGAGGTGGCCCTGGAAGAGTTCCCCCTCTATCTTCGTGAAAAGGGCAGGGGGATCAGGCCGGGACGGAATGAGCTGGAATCGGTGAACAGGCCCATCACCATGGGAGGGGTCCTGGTTTGTCCGGGAGATGTGGTGGTGGCCGATGGTGACGGTGTGGTGGTGGTCCCCCGCGAACTGGCAGTAGAGGTGGCAAAACATGCACAGGCGGTGCTTGCCAAAGACAAAGCCGGCAGGAAAAACCTTTATGAAAAACTGGGAATGCCCCTTGATAAAACTGTAGAGTAATGATGAAAAAAGGTTTACTGATACTTTTTGTACTGGGAATGGCAATCCCTCTGTGGGCGGATGAGCCTGAGGTTCTCCCCATCGGGGAGAAGGCACCCGGTTTCAACCTGATGGGAATTGACGGTACATTCCATACCCTGGAGAGTTATGCAGGGGCAGAGGTCCTCACCATTCTTTTTACAGCCAACCATTGTCCCACAGCGCAGGCCTATGAGGAGCGTGTCAGGGAGCTGGCAGACGCCTATACGCCTGAACAGATGCAGATTGTGGCCATTTCCTCCAACCACCCGGAAGCGGTGTGCCTGGAGGAAATGGGGTATTCCGACATGGGAGACACCTATGAGGAGATGAAAATCCGTGCCGCTGACAAATCATTCAACTACCCTTACCTCTATGACGGGGAGACCCAGGAGGTGGCCAAAGCTTACGGGGCAAAGGCCACCCCGCATGTGTTCATATTTGACCGGGAGAGAAAACTGCGATACACCGGCCGCATTGATGACATGGAAGACCCCTATCAGAAACCGACTCAGCTGGATGCCAGGAATGCCATTGATGCCATTCTTTCTGGAAAACCCGTACCTGTGGAAACAACCAAAGCCTTCGGGTGCTCCATGAAATGGAAGTCCAAAATGGTCTGGCGAAAGAAACTGGATGAAGATTGGGCTGCCAGACCGGTGAACCTGGGTGAGATCGGTGAGGCTGGGATGAAAGCACTGGTGGAGAATCAGGGAGAGAATCTCAGGTTGATCAATGTTTGGGCCACCTGGTGCGGACCCTGCATCATTGAATTCCCTGAATTTGTTGATATGCTAAGGATGTACGGCCAAAGGGGATTTGAGGTGGTATCCGTCTCCATGGACCAGCCATCCAAAAGAGAGAAGGTGCTGGCTTTTCTTGAGGATAAGGAGGCATCCTTAATCAATTACCTGAGTATTGCAGAGGACAGGGACCGTTTTATCGGGACCATTGATCCCAAGTGGCAGGGGAATCTGCCTTATACCCTGGTTGTGAAACCCGGTGGGGAGGTGGTGTATTCCACCGACGGGATCATCGATCCCCTGGAGGTAAGAAAAGTCATTGTGAAAGAGCTGGGCCGGTACTTTGCTGATGACTAAAACGGTGAAATGATGAAATCCATTCAAATTATTATTTCCATTGCGGTAATCATGTATTTGTCCGCTTGCAATTCTCCCGTAGAAAAAGGGAGTGAAACGCTGTTTGCAAAGGAGAACCTGGTGGCCTGGTGTATTGTGCCCTTCGATGCCAGTCACCGGACCCCGGAGCAGAGAGCAGAAATGTTAAACGACCTTGGGATCACGAAGTTTGCCTACGACTACAGGGATGAGCACATCTCCCATTTTAAGGAGGAGATCGGGGTCCTGAAGGAACACGGGATTGAACTGAGTGCAGTGTGGCTATGGCTGGTTCCACAGGGGGAAAAGATCCTTAATGACGCCAATCGTCAGATCCTTGATATCCTTGGTGAGACCGGGACGAAGACCGAAATATGGGTCAGTTTCCCCAGCGAAGTTTTTGATGGTATTTCGGATTCAGCCTGTATGGAAAAGGCAATAAAGAGCCTGACGGTGGTGCTGAATGAGGCAGAGAAGATCGGTTGTACCATGGCGCTCTACAACCATGGGGGCTGGTTCGGGGAACCTGAGAACCTGGTAAGGATCATCAGGGCCATGGAATCGGAAAAGATCCGGATCGTCTATAACTTTCACCACGGGCATGAGCAGTTGGACCGGTTCCCGGAATTGCTGGACCTGATGCTGCCCTACCTCTCGGCTATCAACATCAACGGGATGAAAGCGGAAGGGCCCATGATCCTCACCCTGGGCCAGGGAGACCGGGAGCTGGAGATGCTGAGGAAAATCGCCGCTTCAGGTTATAGCGGTTCCATCGGGATCCTGGGTCATACCGACGGCGAGGACATCGGGGTTGTCCTGGAGCGCAACCTGAAGGGCCTGGAGGCTCTCAGGCTAAAGTTATAAACGGGTTCATTCAGGGAACCCTTTCTGTCATCACTTTTTTGAAGAAGGCACCCTGGCGCGTGGGGGTGTAATTCCAGTCGGTGAACATAAAGGGGGCCCAGTCCGGGTCAAAACACCAGACCACCCAGGAGATACCCCTTTCGGCGGTGAAGGCAACCAGTGCATTGCCGTAGATCTCATCACCATGAACCGGTATATGTACCCCTTTCTCTTCGGGGAGGGCAAAACCTATTTCCGTGAGAATCACAGGGTACTTCAGGGCCACATATCCCCAGTCTTCTTCCCATTGGGGTTCCCACGGAGCTGTGCGCTTTTCGGGGTAGGGATGACTCACATAGGCAATACCGGAAGCATCGATGGGGGCGTCTTTGACCGGGGTCAGGTCATAGGCCCAGTTAAAACCGGCCACTAGGACCACCGACTTCGGATGGTTTGCCCTGATCACACCAATCAGCTCCTCATTGATGGCTTTCCAATCCTCCCAGGAGCAGTCCCCGAAATTCTCGCCCGATACAGTCGGCTCGTTAAACAGTTCATACATGGCTACTGCCGGTTCGTCTGCATACCTGGATGATACCGTATTCCAGAATGATCTGGTCTCATCCAGCGTGGTCACATACATGTCGTGCTGGAATTTCTCCTCCTTCAGGTTGCCGATGGAGTGCCAGTCCACAATCAGGTAGAGCCCAAGCTCATTGGCCCAAACCACAGCTGTGTCCAGCAGGGCCAGGTAGGCCTCTGTGCCGCGCTCCCTCCATGCCTTGGGATGGACCGGAAGCCTGATTACATTTGCCCCCCAGTCTTTCGCTTCCTGGAAATGGGCTTTGGTCCAGTGCCCGTTCTGTTCAAGGTTATGGGGATCCCGGATATTTACACCATGGAAGACCAGGGTGTCACCCGATTCATTTACGAAATGGTTCCCGGAAACTGAAACCCATTCCCGGGAAGGTTCTGCCTGTGAGCAGGATTGAAAGAGTACGATCATCAGAGGAAAGGTGATCAGAAAGATCAGCCGGATTGCTTTTTTCATCATTGGAGTGGATTTTATTATGAAATATGCGACTCTAAAATTAATAGGATTTCTTCAATTCGGAAAAGCCAGTGGTAACAAATGTGGATCTCAGAGAAGGAACAGGCTCATTACCCACACCACCAGAACTGCTGAAACGCCCAGGACAAGTGTTCCCAGGGTATGGATCCTGTAACCTGTATTTACCCTCATCCCGGTCATCTGGGTAAATATCCAGAACATGCTGTCGTTGGCATGGGACACCACCATGGAACCTGCACCGATAGCCAGGACGGTCAGTGCCCTGGCCAGATCAGTTTCGAATCCCAGGGAAACCATCAAGGGAGCAATCAGCGAGGCGGTGGTGATCAGGGCCACTGTGGAGGAACCCTGGGCACTTTTGATGGCTGCGGCAATGAGGAAGGGAAGGAAGATCCCAATACGCATACCAGCAAGAGAATCCCCGAGCACAGAGGCAATTCCCGAGTTCCTCAGAACCATTCCAAATGCGCCGCCTGCACCGGTGATCAGGATGATGATGGCTGCATTCTGAAGTGCTTTGCCCACCCATCCTGCAGAGGAGAGCATATCCCGTTCCAATTTACGGGGCAGGGTAAAGGCCATCAATATTCCGATCATCAGTGCGATGACCGGTTCTCCAATAAATCCGATCACCTCCCTCAACAACCCTGAGCCAAAAGGCGTGGTAGGGAAATCTGAAACAGACTTGAGAACAATCAGCAAAATGGGAAGCAGGATGGGAATAAAAGATTTCAGTGCGGACGGGGCTGTTTTCAGGGTCTCCCGGATCTCCTCCTGAGTGATATCAGGGTTGGGGTCGATATAGACGCGTGATGCGATCCTGGAGGCAAAGAGCCACCCTGCCGCAAGGACCGGGATGCTTGCAATCACCCCGAGCATGATCACAAGTCCCAGGTTTGCTTCCAGGATCCCGGCGGCGGCAATGGGCCCGGGTGTAGGCGGTATCAGGTTGTGGGTGACAGTAAGACCCAGTGCCAGTGCCGATGCTGAACCGGCCAGGGATATTTTGGCCTCTTTGGACAGGGCCTTGGTCAGGGGCAGCAGGATCACGAATCCCGAATCGGCAAATACGGGTATGGAAACAAAGAACCCGATGATAGACATGGTCAGGGGTACCTGTTTTTTGCCGGTGAGTTTCAGTACCCGGTTGGCCATGGCATAGGCTCCTCCTGACTGCTCCAGGAAGGTGCCTATAATGACCCCGGCAATAATAACGATCCCAATCTGGCCGATGGTTTTACCGAATCCTTCATTGATGGACGCTACAATTGAGTCCAGGGGCATCCCGGATAACAATCCATAGAGGATGGCCATAAACAAAAGTGCCAGGAAGGGATGAAACCTGTACCTGCTGGTGGAGACCACAATGAGCAGGACACTGACAAGCAGAAGGATGATGAGCCACATACAGGGATTACATAAGGATGATCCCCGATTTGCGGCAATGGTCATGCATTTGGCCGGGCCAGAGGCTGGCCTGGACTTCACCTATGTGGGCTTTCCTCAGGAAATACATGCAGAGTCTTGACTGGCCAATTCCTCCACCCACCGATTCGGGGTATTCGCCATTGAGAAGCCTTTTATGGAACAACAGTTCCTTTCTTTCAGATTTCCCCTGGATCTCAAGCTGCCTGATCAGTGCTGGCTGATCCACACGGATTCCCATGGAAGAGAGTTCGAATGCACTCTCAAGAATCGGATTCCAAACCAAAATATCTCCGTTGAGGCCCTTAAAACCGTTCCCTGTTTCAGTGGACCAGTCATCATAATCGGGTGCCCGGCCATCATGGGGTTTCCCATCAGCAAGATCGGCTCCGATCCCGATGATGAAGATAGCGCTGAACTCCCTGGCAGCCTCCAGCTCTCTCTCTCTAGGGTTCAGGTCCGGGAAACGCTCACAGAGTTCCTCTGCATGGATAAACCTGATTTCGTCGGGCAGGGAAGGTACAATTTCAGGATGGTTTTCATAGACAATGAATTCCGTACGCTTGATCACGGCGTAAATCCGGCTCACAATGTTTTTCAGATAGTCCAGGGTCCGCTCCTCGGGGAGGAGAATCTTTTCCCAGTCCCACTGGTCCACATAGATGGAGTGGATGTTGTCCAGTTCTTCATCCGGACGAAGAGCATTCATATCCGTGTAGATACCATAACCGTTGGCAATCTCATAGTCGGCCAGCATCATCCGCTTCCATTTGGCAAGGGAATGCACAATCTCAGCCACGGTCCCGTCCATGTCTTTAACTTCGAAGGATACCGGACGTTCAATTCCGTTCAGGTCATCATTGATCCCGGTGCCGCGCTGGACAAAAAGAGGGGCAGTCACCCTTCTCAGCTTCAGTTCTGCTGCCAGGTTTGCTTCAAAAAAATCCTTAATCATTTTGATGGCCCTTTCAGTCTCTTTCAGCGGCAGGACAGACTTGTAGTTTGGTGGGATTACTAGCTTCATAAAATATTCTAATGGAGAAATGTAATGTCACCGACCAGTAATTCTTCGAACCCGTCCACATAGGTGACCCAGGCTTTCCATAAATAGACACCTTCGGTGGCAAGAACCCCTGATTTCAGGTAACCGTCCCATCCAATGTAAACGTCGTTGGTTTCAAAAATCTTTTCACCCCAGCGGGTATAGATGACCATTCTGAATTCTCTTACATTGATCACTGCAGGATGGAAAATACTGTTATCAATGGTGCTTTCATCCCAGTGTCCGCCTGAAGGCCCGGAACCGTTCCAGACAAAAGCAGTGGGGAAATCAATGGTACCTTCTCCCGCATTCACCCGTATGAAGTCTTCCATCACCAGTGTGTCAGGACAATTCTGTTCGCTCCAGACAATCAAAGTCACCGTAAAAGTACCCGAATCTTCGTATATATGGACCGGATTCTTTTCAGCAGAAGTTGTTCCGTCTCCGAAATCCCACAGGCTATAACTGGCTTTCTGCGAAATGTTGGTGAATTTGAACAACTGTTTCAGGTTGGCAGACTGTGTGGGATAGGCTGTAAAATCAGCCTGAGGCCTGTCAAATACCGAGACAGAGTGGGATGCGGTATCGGTTCCGGACAATCCGATGGCTGTCATGGTTACCTTATGAACCTTGTTGACCAGGAACAGGTGGGCCGGATTGGGTTCTGAGGAGAACTGGTTGTCATCAAAGTCCCATATGTAGGTATCTGCATAGAGGCTGGTATTGGTGAAATGTACCAGCAATGGAGGACATCCGATGGTATCGGGGTAGAAACCGGCAATGGCCCCCGGAGGCATGATCGTTACTGACTTGGTGATTCTGTCCCAGCAATGGTCGTTGAATACGACCAGTTTAATTTCAAAGGTCCCGAAATCGTTGTAGCTGTGTGTGCCAGGCTCTTTCACATACTCGACCGACTGATCCCCAAAATTCCAATCATAGGACCAGTTCCCAATGGAGGACATGTTGGCCAGGTTCACTGTCGAATCCGGATGGTGAACGGTATCAGGGTATACATAGAAATCTGCATCGGGCATGGGGTATACCGTAATGCTCTTAGTGACAGAATCAACACACCCTTCATAGGTTTCAACCTTCAGAAAAACCTGGTAGGTGGAATCATCTTTGGTAAAGAGTGTATCATTCCCAACAATCTCCATGTGGTCGGCATAATTGAATGTATAGATCTGGTTGGCCTGATTGGATGAGCTTTCAATTAGCCCGGAGCCAAAATTCCAGGAATATTTTGCAAACCCGGGCGGGGCCTCCAGATGTACCTCCACCGGACTGCACAGGTCATCATATTCAGCACTCAGCACGGCCACCGGCAGGGTATCTACCTGGAAGACCAGGGTGTCAGTGAGTGTTGCCTCACATGAGGTGGGCCCGTTATGCTCTGTCACCCTGGTCAGGATGTAGGGGTTGATCCCCGGTTGATTGGTAACCAGTATTTCAATGGTATCTGCAGGCTGGTTGAGTAGAACGAACTCCTCACCGGATGCTTTGTAATCCAGTGTGAAAGTGCTGCTTGTATCCCCCGAGAACCTGACTTTCAGGTTAACGCTGTTTGATCCGTCATCACACCAGGCGGAATCGGTGGAGAGGATTTCAGCAAAAGGAAGATCCCTTACTTCAATGATGGCCGTATCCGTTCCGAAACAACCGTTTGGGTCCGGATCGGTGACAAAGACAACCTGGTGGCTGCCCACCCCGGCCAGACCAGGATCAAATATACCCGCGGAAGGATCTGTAATGGCCGGTGAACCCGACCAAGTGCCATTTGCAGTGGAGGCTTCCAGGTCAACAGGCGAGTCAGAAAAACACAAGGGATCCACCGGGGTGATAAATCCAGCCGGACCATCGATAACCACAACCAGGACCGTATCTTCAGCCGAACAATGGTTGCCATCTGTAACCTGGTATTTGATCTCGTGGGTGCCGGGTCCTGCCACGTAGGGGGCAAATTCACCCGTAGAAGCATTGATGATCCCGCTTCCGCTCCAGGTCCCTCCCCCGCTGGCAGCCGTCAGGTTGATGCTGCTGTTGTATTCACACATGGCATCCACAGGTGTGATGGTGGGGTCAGGCAGGTCCACTATCTCGATAGCCGACCGGCCAATAACCGGATTCTTTCCATCTGTATACTTGTTGCAATAATTCCAGTAGCGGAGCTCTACCTGAAATCTTTCACCCAGCAGGTTGTCATCCGCCACGGTGATGGGGAGACTCTTCTCATCTGAGCCCCATCTGGGTCCCGGAAATTCCTCCACAGGTGTAGTATAGGGCCATGGTCCGGGATATCCATTCACACTCACATCCGAAGACATGAAATTAGCTGCAGCATGGTTGACACCGTAAACCCACTGGACCCACCGGGTGGTTTCGTTGGGATTATCATATTCCTGGCTTGGGACACAATTAAACCTCGAATCGTCATCAAACTGCATGGTAGCCCCATTCCCAATACAGACAGGATACAGACCCGGGTTGGCATATACATAGGCCCCGTTTTTATTATCAACATCCCATACGGTAACGATCACCTCAACCGATGATTGAGGGCATGACACACCATTGACAACCATGTTGGCTACTGCATGGTAGTTGCATCTGTCATCAATGGATACGTAGGTATGTGTAGCTGTTACGGAAAAAGTGCCAGCTGGTCCTTCTGCTGCCGGGAGGGTTTCGGTCACCCCGTCATCCCAGTCAAAATGGATGCTGACCGGTGTCCCGCCGTTGTCCACCTGCGTATATGATACATCCCAGTGGATCACCTCCACGGGGGAACACAGCTGGTCCTTCTGGAAATCGCTGATATTATCCAGGTATAAACAGGACTGACCCTTCCCGCTGAAAGGCAAAAGAGAAATAAACAATATAATGAGCAGTTTCGCCCCTGTTTTCATATTTGAAATTTATAAAAAAAAAATCAATAGTCAGTAAAGTCCCACTTTCCCCTGAATGATCGGGACAACATCCTGTTGGCATCATCGTCATCGATGAACTTTTCATGTGCCGGGGACCATTTCAGGGGTCTTTCCAGCGCATACGCCATATTTGCAATGTTGCATACCGAGGCAGTCCTGTGCCCTGTTTCCACATCCGAAACAGGCCGGGTCCGGTTCTTCATGGCATCCACCCAGTCCTGGTAGTGGTTGTCGCTGTGATAGAGCGGTTTGTCGTTATTTTTTAATTTCATTTCCGTAAGCCCCTCAATGTCAGACCGGTAAAACTCCCTGCTTACCTCGATCTTGCCCTCTGACCCCAGGAACTGCACTGCATTGGACTCTCCCCAATCCATATGATTCATTACCGTTCCGTTGGCGTACTTCATTTGCAAACCCAGCCTGGCTCTTTTTTCCGGCGGAATGAACTCCACCGGACCGGAATGGTCCATGCCCATCGCCCACTGACCGATATCAAACATATGTGCTCCCCAGTCCGTAATCCCTCCGCCTCCAAAATCCCTGTAACTTCTCCACATGGCCCAGTTGTCGTCTTCGATGGGGGGGGACAGCACCGGACTGTAATTCCTGAACAGGGAAGGGCCTACCCAAAGATCCCAGTTCAAATAGCCGGGTTCAGGTTCTCCCGGCAGTTCACAAGCCATTGACGGACTTCCCACATGCACATTGATCACTTTTATCTCACCGATATACCCGTTTGAAACCATCTCACATGCATGTCTGAAATTTCTCCAGGAACGTTGCATGTTGCCTGTCTGAAATACGCGGTCATATTTCCGGGTGGCCGAAACCATGGCTCTTCCCTCTGCCACTGTGAGCGACATTGGCTTTTCACAATAGATATCTTTACCGGCTTTCGCAGCATCCACAGCCATCATTCCATGCCAGTGGTCGGGTGAAGCGATGACCACGGCATCAACGTCTTTTCTTTCCAGCAACTCTCGATAGTTCTCATAGGTGTCAACCACCTGGGATCCGGCACTCAGTTTTTCAGCATTGGCCTTTTCAGCCTCTGTTTTAAACCTGGCCAGTTTTTTCCGGTCCACGTCGCAGCAAGCCAGGACAATGGTTTCGGGACATCCGTTGATGGATCTGAGCAGTCCGAGGCTCTGCTTTCCCACTCCAATGTATCCAAGGTTGATCCTGTCCGAAGGTGCTACGCCCCGTGATCCTCCCATCATATGTCCGGGAAGAATAGTAATGGCCCCTGCTCCGGCGGCGGCCCTGCCTATAAAATTGCGTCTGTTCATTGGGTTTTACTTATGGTGAAGAAAAGATAAAATTAGCAGATGATCTTTGAAAAGCAATAGTAGGGGTGATATTAGTAAAGGATTTTACCCTCCATCCTGTCCCATTCATCCAGCAGTTGATCCATCTCTTCCAGCCGGATTTGGGTGGAACGGATCTCCCTGGTCTCCGGAGGCAGGGCAAGCTCTTTGTATAGGTGTTTGTCCATGAACCCGGCATTTTCGGCTTCACTTCTCCCGGCGCTGTAATAGAGGGCCCTGATATCGGACCAGTATATGGCCGAGAGGCACATGGGGCAAGGTTCGAAGTTGGTATAGATCACTGCTCCTGTCAGGTGGTGATGCTTTAAGGTGGAACAGGCGTTTCGTATGGCATTCACCTCGGCATGGGCAGTTGGGTCGTGGCTGTGGATCACGGTATTGTGTCCCCTGCCGATGATCTTGCCGTTCCTTACGATAATGGCTCCAAAGGGACCGCCTTCACCGGATCGCATTCCTTCAGCAGCCTCCCTGATGGCCATGGAGAGATATTTTTGGTGGGTGATCATGCCTTTGCTTTCAATGCAAGTTAATTCTCAAACCCGAAATATTGTATATTTATGCCTGCTAAATTCAAACCCGCAACAAATACTTTGGTATGAAATCAGGATTCATCTTTCCGGTTATTTGCTATGCCTTGCTGCTCACGGGTTGTGCCAGCCGTCCGGACGGGAATCAACCGGCCCGGTCCGAAATCAATTTTAATGAGGGATGGAGGTTCTTGTTGTCCGGGGAAGTGGAAGCACAGGATCCTGAATTTGATGATTCCGGATGGCGGCAGCTGAACCTGCCTCATGACTGGAGCATTGAAGGGATGTTCAGTGAAGATCACCCTTCCACTCCGGGGGGGGGAGCATTGCCAGGCGGGACCGGCTGGTACAGAAAATCATTCCAGGTGCCCGAAGGTTGGGAAGGGAAGCGGGTTTTCATTGACTTTGACGGGATATACCAGGATAGTGAGGTCTGGATCAACGGTCAATCTCTTGGAAAGCGGCCCAACGGATATATCTCCTTCCGGTACGAACTGACACCCTATCTGCACCCGGCAGGAATGGAAAACAAAATCACAGTAAAGGTGGACAATTCTTTGCAGCCCAACTCCCGCTGGTATTCCGGATCGGGGATATACCGGGATGTGAGGCTGGTGATGACAGGTGATGTGCATGTGGACCACTGGGGCACTTTTGTGACCACCCCGGAAGTTACTGACCGTAAGGCAGGGATCAAAGTCTCTTCCCGGATTGTAAACAGTCTGGAGGAACCCATATCCGCGCAAATTACATATCGGGTGTACCACCAGGACGGGGAAAATGTAGCCACCGCTTCCCTGGAGGTGGAACTGGCAACCGGAATAACCACAGTGGTTGAGCACCGGATGGAAGTAAATAATCCCCGGCTGTGGTCACCAGGCCAACCGTCTCTTTATTCGCTGGTCACAGAGATCCGCAGCCAGGGATCACTCCTGGACCGGGAAACCACCACATTCGGGATCCGGACTTTTGAATTCGATGCCGAAAAGGGTTTTGCCCTCAATGGAGTCCCCATGAAGATCAAAGGTGTTTGCATGCACCACGACCTTGGGGCCCTGGGTTCAGCTGCCTTCCCCAGAGCCATTGAACGGCAGCTGGAATTGCTCAGTGAGATGGGCTGCAATG
>Ga0315535_1000413_pt1 | contig 30379 bp, 34 predicted proteins | sample SalMarSW160220MG_2_FD_203092 | JGI IMG/M metagenome (GOLD analysis project Ga0315535, IMG submission 203092) | Salt marsh sediment microbial communities from the Plum Island Ecosystem LTER, Massachusetts, United States - Salt Marsh Sediment SW1602-20 ... | reverse complement strand
GCGGGTATATCTGCGCCTAGCACCATTACTTTTCTGAGAGCATCAGCAGCGTAAGTGAGAGGCAGGAACCTGGAGACCCCCTGCATGTACCATGGCATCTGCTGGATCGGAAAGAACACGCCGCTAAGGAACATCATTGGAAACATCAGCGTCATCATGAGCATCTGCGCGGTTTCTTGATCTTTTGTGAAGGAAGTTATCACTATGCCTAACCCGACGAAGGAGAATATGCCCAGCAGGAGCAAACCGAACACGAGCAGAATGTTGCCGTGAATGGTAACGCCGAATAATCCTACAGCAAGCAAGAGTATGATGACCCCTTGGATGAGTCCTCTTGCAACTTGACCCATGGTTTTTCCCAGAATTATGGAGAGCCTGTTGATTGGCGCCACCATCATGCCGTCCATCGTGCCGATCTCTTTCTCCTGGGAAATAGCCACCGGTAGTCCAGTCATGACGCTCATCATAACAGTCATTGCTATGATGCCTGGAGCGATGAAGTCAAAGTAGCTCGGGGTTCCAGAAACCACACCTTGGGTTTGCACGTTGTAGGGTTTGACTACGGCAAGAGGGTTGGTTGCGTTCAGCGGCTGAACGTTCTGGATTGCCAACTGCGTGCCCATTTGGTCAAACACGGCGGACAAAGCGGCTTGGACCGTCGCGGAAACCTGCGGATTCGACTGATCACTGATGATTATGAGAGTGCCCTGTTGACCTGTCATGATGCTTTCGGAGAAGTTGCTGGATATTATGATGCCTCCGTTCAACTCTCCACGCTGCACCATGTCTTTGATGTCGGCTACGGTGGAGACGTTTGAGAGCTTGAGCATGTTGGTTTGGGCGTTGAAAGCCTGCAAGCCCATGATGAAGGCATGGCTTGGAATGGTTGAATTGTTGTAGCCTACATCCTCGTCCACGAGTCCGATTGGCAAATTGTTCAACGTGGAGCCGTTGGAGGGGTAGATGAAGCCAACCATAACCATCATGAACAGCGGCATGACGATTAGCAAAACTAGTCCTAGACGGTTTCTAAACAGTTCAGTCAGGTCTTTTGCAGCTATTCGGAAGCTGTGTGAAAGCAGAGTTTTTGCGCCTATGTTACTTCACCTGTTAGCGTCCTCGCGCTTGCGGTCTTTGTCCAAACCGCCGCCGCGTCTCCATAGGAATCTTCTGGTCCGCCACGTCTCTCACTTGGTGGCCAGTGATGTGCAGGAACACGTCTTCCAGCGTCGGCTGAAGGTTCTGCACGGAGTTGATTTTTCCTTTCTTTGCACGCACCGCGTCTATTACTGAGTTAAAGGCTTCGGAGCCGTGAACGATTATGCGGAGGTGCATTGAGTTTTCTTGGGTAACGGAATCTACGCAATCGAGTTTTCGAATTGTATCGATCAGTTCTTGGTTGAGGTTGGCAAGTTCTAAACTGATTATTGTGGTATCCGCTCCTGAGATTAGCTTCTTTAAGTTAGTTGAAGTGTCAAGCGCGACGATTTTGCCATGGTCTACAATGGCTATTCGGTCGCACAAAAGGTCAGCGTCAACCATCATGTGCGTAGTAATAAGAACTGTTGTGCCGTTTTCCTGGTTCAGCTTCTTTATGAATTCTCTTATCTCAACAGAGGATTGGGGGTCTAAACCCAACGTGGGTTCATCAAGAAACAGGACCTGAGGCATGTTAAGGAGGGCACGTACCACGTTTATTCTTTGGCGCATGCCCGTGGAGAAGGTGCCTACTTGCGAGTTTTTCCACTTGGTAAGCTGAACCAGCTCTAACAGGTCGTCGATTCTCTTGTTTAAGACAGCTTTGGGAATGTTGAAGAGGTTACCAAAAAACCGCAGGTTCTCAGCCGCTGTTAAGCGGTTGTACATTATCATTTTTTCGGAAACTATGCCTATTAGCTTGCGGACCTCATTATCGTTTTTCAAGATATCGTAGCCGCCTATGACGGCAGTTCCCTTTGTAGGTCTAGCTAATGTTGAGAGTACTCGCAGGGTTGTGCTTTTTCCTGCACCGTTTGGACCTAGGAGACCGAATATTTCACCTTTCTTCACGTCGAAGCTGATGTCGTCTACGGCAGTGAACTTGCCGAACATCTTTGTCAGGTTCTTGACTTCAATTATGAGTTCGTTCTTCATTAAGGGTCATCTCGAAGCTATTAAGTGATTTAGAATTTTATTCATACCTTAACGCCTCTACGGGTTTGAGTTTTGAAGCTCGCCAAGCAGGATATAACGCGAATATCACGCTGACACCTATGCCGAAGCCCAAGGCACCTATCAGCACTGTCGGAGTTAAAACAGGTACGATGTCCAGACCAGCCGTGCCTACGCCTGCATCTTGACCTCCTCCTATTCCCGCAAACGGTCCGCCTCCACTGAAGACGACTGCAACCACGTTCGCAAGACCCCAGCCTAAAACTATACCGAGCACCGCGCCGATTAAGCCGATTATCACTGATTCGCCTAGGAAAATCAGGAGCACCGTTCGGCTTTTCATGCCTAAGGCTTTGAGTATGCCGATTTCTCGTGTGCGCTCAATCAGCGACACTATCATGATGTTCATTATGCCTATGCCCGCCACCAGCAGTGAGATGGCGGCTATTCCAACCAAGAACAGCTGGATCACTGAGAAGACGCTGCCGATGATGCTAAGCACTGCGGTTGAGGAAATCACGGAGACTTCTCCATCGAAAGTATTGGTTATAAGTTCAGAAACGTTGTCGATTGTGGCTTGGTCGCTGTTAGCCAACTTCACTATTATCTGGCTGCATGTATCAGTGCCGAAGAAGCTTTCTGCTTGAGCGCTTGGGATGTAAACTCCTGTGTCTGAAGGTCCGCCGAAGCTGAATCCTCCAATTTCTTTAAGAACCGCGGTTACCGTGCCAGTGTACGTTTCGTTTTTCGGTGGGCGAGCAGTGGCGTTCGTCCAGATGATGTCTACGTTTTCGCCTACGTTATACAGTAAAGTGCCGTTGTTCCAAGGATTATGTAAAGTGTTTCCAATTACAACTTCATCGTTTGCCGGGTTCGAGTTAATGGTCCCGCTTTCAGCCACAAAAGTGTTGCCGCCGTAGATGGCTTCGTACTCGGCGAAGTCCACGCCCAACACGTTAATAATGAAGCTTCTTTCGCTGTTCTGGAAGTAAACTGCCCTTTGTATTATGGCAACTGACCCCTCAATGTCAGGCGATAACCCGTTAATAGTTGCTGTATCATTAAGCAACAACGTAAAGCCAGAGCCACCGCCACCGAATCCGCCGCCTATACCTGCACCGCCTTGGCTGAACACGCTTCTTCCCGGAGTAACAATTAACGTGTCGGTTGCCAAACCCGTTTCAAGCTGATTAGTTATGGTGTTTTGCAAGCCCTGAGTGATTGAGAGCAACGCCACGATGGCGGCAATGCCGATTACGACGCCGAGGGTTGTTAAGCCTGCACGAAGCTTTCGCAGTTTTATGGCGCTGAAAGAGTAGCTGAAAACGTCTTTTGCTTTCATGTTGGTTCACCATTTGCTACATCAGAGGTTATCACGCCGTCAAACATCTGAACTGTACGTTTTGCTTCTCTGGCCAGATGTTGGTCATGCGTCACCATGATGATTGTCACGCCTTTCTCCGCATTAAGCCCCTTAACCAGCCTCATTATTTCACGGGCAGTCTTAGAATCGATGTTTCCCGTCGGCTCGTCCATCAACAGGAAGCGGGGATTATTTGCTAAAGCCCTAGCGATTGCTACTCGCTGTTGCTGACCGCCGCTTAGCTCGGCTGGCTTATGGTTGATGCGGTCTTTCAAACCTACGGTTTCGAGAAGTTCTTCCGCCCGCTTTTTTCTTTCAGCCTTGCTTACGCCAGCTATGGACAGGGACAGTTCAACATTATCTCTTGCATTTAAACGTGGAATGAGATTAAAGAATTGGAACACGAAGCCCACGCGGCGCCTAAGATCGGACAGCTGATTGTCGCTAAGCGTGGAAACGTCAACGCCGTCAATAAGCAGCGTTCCTGAAGTCGGCTTGTCCAACGCACCGATCAGGTTCAGCAATGTTGATTTGCCGCTGCCCGATGGGCCTAAAATTGCGAGCAAGTCGCCGCTTTCAACCTTCAGATTTACACCGCGTAACGCTTCAACAGGGATTTTTCCCAGCATGTAAGTTTTCTTCAGGTCAACTGCCTCAACTATTTGTGCCATGAGCAATCCTTCCTTTTTCTTATTTGTTCAGGAATCTCCAAGAGAGCACTATACCTATTGTTGTCAACACCGCAGCGAATATGCCGACGTACGCGTATTGAAGTGCGAGGTCTGAGTAATTGATTGAGGAATTAATCAGGAGCTGTCTCATGCCGTTCATTGTGTAAGACAAAGGATTCACATTCGCCACGGTCTGCAACCAACCTGGCATTCTGTCGATTGGGAAGAAGGCGCTGCTTGCAAAGGTCAGCGGGAGGTTCAGCAAGTTCATGACCGCCATGGGAGTCTCGATTCTCGTCGATCTTATATTGATGGCTATGAAAAGCGAAGACAAACCCATGCATATTAGGAAGAGGAATGCGAAAACGCCCAGTATGTTAAGTGGAGTAAAGGCTGCGCCAACTTCGAAGCCGAGTGGGACGGCGATTACCAGTATTATTGAAGCTTGAAACATTGACCGCAATGTGGCTGAAAGCACCTTAGATACTATTATTACCGCGCGGGATACGGGTGTGCTAAGGACTTTGTTTAGAAAACCTAGGCGTCTATCCCAGACAACCGACATGCCGCTGAACATCGTCGTGAAGAGCGCGGTGAAAGCTATCATGCCCACAGCCATGAAGGAGATGTAGCTGGTTGTTCCAAACGTGCTCTGAAGTATTGAGCCGCCTATGTTTGAGAAATAGGAATTCAATACACTAAGTTGTTGCGGAGTAAATTGCGCCGCTACGTCAGCAGGAATGGTAAATGAGCTTGAGCCAACTAGGCTGCCTAGGTTCAGTGCATTTCCCAGCAAACCCAGCCAAATGATTGGCTGTATCAAAGTGAGAGCAAAAACTACTGGGGCCTTGTACCATTTTTTAAGCTCCCGGTTGGTGAGAGCCCAGAGACCGTGGAGTTTGCTTTTTGAAACGTTGTTCATTTCACTCAATGTCTTCGCCTCGCCATCAACATTCTTTTTGCATGAAGCGCATCGCCTGACTCCTCAGCATCACGCATTGACCTGCCTGTGTACTGCAAGTAAACCTCGTTCAACGTTGGTTTCGTAAGTGAAAGCCGTGTGACAACGTGTCCTTCTTTGCGGAGGGCTTCGATTATTAACGGAGCGGTTACTTCACCGTTTTCAGATTTTATCATGTATGATCCGTTCTCCTTCTTGACTCCCTTGACATGTTCAATTTTTTCTACGAGTCCTGTTATGTCAACGTCTTTTTTGACGGCGACAGTGATTATGTCCCCGCCTAAACTGTCTTTTAACTCGTCAGGTGTTCCGACAACGATTATTTTTCCGTGGTCAATTATTGCGACGCGGTCGCAGAGAGCGTCTGCTTCCTCGAGGTAATGAGTAGTCATAAACAGCGTCATGCCAAACTCCTTCTTCAACATTCTAATGTAATTCCAAGTGGCGGCTCTGGTTTGAACATCTAAACCCAATGTGGGCTCATCCAAGAAGAGCACTTTTGGCCTGTTAATCAAGCCACAAGCAAGTTCTAGTCTTCGGCGCATGCCACCAGAGTATGTTTGAACTTTCTTGTCTTTGAAAGCTGTTAACTCGACAAGTTTCAAAAGGTCTTCGGCTCGTTTTTGGGAGACTTTGCGGGAAATACCGTATAGGTCGGCGCATAAGAGTATGTTTTCGTAGCCTGTAAGGTCTTCGTCAGCCGTGTACTCCTGCGGCACAACACCAATGGAGTATCTGACCTCATTGTTCTGTTTGGCGAGGTCGTACCCTAATATTGAGGCTTTGCCTTCTGTCGGCTTTAAGACCGTTATTAGCATGTTTATGGTTGTGGTTTTTCCAGCGCCGTTAGGTCCTAAGAAACCGAAGATTTCACCGTGCTTAACGCTGAAGTCGATGTGGTCAACGGCCACTAAGCTTCCGTTGAAGACTTTGGTTAAGCCTTTCGCCTTGATTGCATCTTCACTCATGTTTTTCACCTTTCAATTTCTTGCTTATTTCCTCAAATTTTTGTGAGGCCTCATCTACAACGTTTAGGGCTTCATTTAAGGCTTTTTCAGAGAAATTTTCCTGAAGAGTGCTGCCCAGATGAAAGAACGCTATTGCCAAGCGTTTAACGGCTTTACGGATTTCAGCGGTTTTTTCTGGGGGTACTTTTGTGAGAAAGCTGTCGAAGAATGGTGCAGGCAGGAAGCCTACTTCTTCTCTGAACTTTTTCCGTATTTTCTTCTGTTCTTCAAGCAGCGCTTTTCCGCTTTCAGTTAATTCGTAACGTTTAAGCCCATTTTCTACGGGTAGTTCTTTGATGTAGCCGTTATCCTGCAGCCAAGATAGCAGCGGATAAATAGAGCCTGGACTGGGCTTCCAGAACCCGCCCGTGTGCTTTTCAATGTCATCCATTAACTCTGACCCTGACATGGGTTTTTGACTTAGGGCTTCGAGAACGTGGTAGCGTATGAAGCCTTTGGGCACCATGGCTGTGTGACGCAATAACCGTCTCATTTCGCGATGGTGCATCTGATTTTTTATATTGTCTTCGTGGTTGAACATGCTTATCACTACTGACCTCAAATGCGATATCAAATGTGATATTTAAACCTGTTGCCATAACAAAGTGAAACAACAACGTGAGAGACGCGCTATTCGACTACTGTTCCAACTTTCTCGCCTTGAACAGCCGCCAAAATATTCTCGGGCTTAAACCCGTTCACTACAACCAACTTCACACGCTCACGCTTCAGCACCTTAACAGCTTCAGGGTCAACAATCTGATGCATACCTGCTTTATGATGGCTTTCCGAAAAAACGCTCTGCAAATCATCAAAAGTTAAGCGGTCAAGCTTAACGGCGTCAGGATATTTCCGCGGATCCTTGCTGTAGATGCCGTCTTGGTCTGTGCCTTTGACCAGCAACTCGCCACCCACCCGTTCCGCCACTAAGGCTGCAACCGCGTCCGTCGTGATTCCCGGCTTCAAACCCCCCATAACCATAATTTTACCTTCATCTAGACATACAGCCGCGTCATCAAGCGTCAAAGCCACCTTCCCACAGCCCATCCCACCAAGTTTCTTAAGGAAAAGCTGAGCGAAAAGTCTTGAAATAGAAATGGCAACTTCGTCCTGAGCTTGCTCGTTAAGTCCCAGTTTCTTGGCTATATCAATAAACTCTCTGGCTAGTGAACCGCCGCCAACCACTACCGCGACCTCATGACCTCGCTCTTTCAGGGTTTGCACCATTTCGGCGTATTTGCTCATCAAATCCGTGTTAACCGGAGACGCGACGACTGAGCCGCCTATTCGCAACACTATGCGCATGACCGAAACCTTCCTTTGACTGTTATATACACAGAGTCCAAGTTAAAAATCCTTTAGAAAAACGTGACACTGGGACATCCGATTCTTGTTGCGAACGCTAAGAAACGTTTTTAGCCATCGCCTAAGAGCAATTAACTACGGATTGTGAAGCCATATGGTGTTTGAAGGACTAGGTTTAATCTGGAACTCCCTAATTCTTCTCGCTTCAATCATCATCGTGGTTATAGCTAGCGACGTAACCATAAACAACGCGGTCAAAGTCTCCAACATGACAGGCTTCGGAAAAACAACAATCGGCTTCATTCTGGTAGGCTTCGCCACATCTCTGCCCGAACTCAGCGTGGTCATTTTCGGAGCCAGCTCAGAAAAAATCGGCTAATCCATAGGCAACATATTAGGCTCAAACATAACCAACATCGCCCTAGTGCTGGGCATATGCTTCTTAATAGTGGCGGTAAAATGCCCACGATTCCAATGCATGTACCCTGCCATGGCAAAGGAAGAAATAGGCAACCTGTACTTCGGCCTCTTCATAGCCTCCCTGATTCCATTGACGCTGCTGTACCTAGGACAATCAAGCCAATTCATAGGCGTGATTCTCCTCGCCATCTTCGTATTTTACATGGTTCAATTATCCAGAGTAAAACGCCTAAGAGACCAAGGCACATTAAGCAGCGAAAGAAGAAGGCTCAGCCATTACACCGCATTAGCACTGGTTGGCGCGGCTGTTGTGGTTGCCAGCGCCTTCTTCATTGTTGACTCAGCGTCCTTCATAGCCGCCAGCGCTGGCGTTCCACCCGTCGTCATCGGCGCCACAATCGTTGCGTTCGGCACAGGCATACCCGAACTTGTCACAAGCATAAGTTCTGCACGAAAAGGCCATTTTAACTTGACTTTAGGCAACATCGTTGGAAGCTGCTTCATCAACATAACCTTCATCCTAGGCGTAGCCTTGCTAGTGTCACCTTTAACCGTTAACATTGCAGCTTTTTCTAATCTAGCGATATTCTCCCTGATAACTAACTTGTTCTTATGGTATTTTCTGTCCGATGAAAGAATGAGCTGGAAAGAAGGCACATTACTGCTGGTTTTATAAATTGTGTTTCTTGTAGTAAGCTTTGGCAGCTCCAGCCTGCAGGGATGAACTTTGCATTGACGCGTGCTGAAAAAATTGAACTTACGGCTTTGCCCCCGTTCCGTTTCGCCTTGAGCTCTGAAATCTTCGCTAACGGAGATAAACAAATCCGTAAATACGAAAACGGCAAGTTTTGGCAAGTAATACGCGTCAACGGCAAACTTGTTCTCGCAATTGTAGAATCCTCGGGCAGCGTTGACGACCCGAAACTGTCTGTTGAACTCAAATCGGATAGCACGATAACTGGCGAAGACAAGAAAAAGGCAGAAAGCGCAGTCACAAACCTGTTCAGCTTGAATTTAGACCTGAAACCCTTCTATGAAACGGTAAGAGACGACAAAATAATGGCACAATTAACTCGCGAACTCTTGGGACTGAAAAATCCAACCACGCCAACCGTTTTTGAAGCCTTAGTGGATTCAATTGTTGAGCAGCAGATTTCGCTGAAAGTCGCTAACAGCCTAGAACATAGGCTTATCAAAAAGTTCGGTGACTCGCTAAACTTGGAAGACGAAACCTACCACACATACCCGACGCCGCAACAATTAGCTGCTGTCAGCATCGAGGAGTTCCGCAATTGCGGCTTGAGTTTTAGAAAGGCCGAGTACATCCAAGGCGCTTCCCAGCTCATAACAGAAGGAAAACTGGACCTAGAAGAATTCAAGACCTGGAAAAGCTCAGAACAAATAATCAAACAACTTGACGAGATACGGGGAATCGGCGTCTGGACCGCTGAACTCACAATGCTGCGGGGAATGAAACGGCTGGAAGCGCTGCCAGCGGACGATTTGGGCTTGCGGCGAGTTATTTCACGTTACTACCGTGACGGAAGAGTGATTTCGAGTGCAGAGGCACGGCAAATCGCCAAGAACTGGGGAGAGTGGAAAGGATTAGCTGCTTACTACCTCGTTGTAGCCGACATGAACAACATAGAAGTATAACGCGTTGCCCCTTACTTTACTCAATTCTATAGAAGTCAAAGATATATGAGGAGAACATAGTTAACTTCGGTTTGACCGTAATGTTTCCGAAAAAGCAAACTGTGAACAACTTCTTTTTAATACTTTGTATTATAGGTTTTTTCGCTATTTTAAGCTCAACTATGGCCAAGAATCCAGTTTTGAAGCCCTTTGCGACAAGTCTTGATACGCCTAATGACCTTGTAGGTTTTGTGGCTTCCGCTTCAACTATACCAGGCATCCTAATCAGCTTTCCCGCTGCCTCGCTTTCAGATGTCGTGGGCAGACGTAAATTTCTACTGCTTGCAACCTTCGTATTTGCATCTGCGCCTTTCCTTTATTTAATAATCAATGTCTGGTGGCAATTGGTTCTCGTGCGGTTCTATCATGGTTTTGCAACTGCCATTTTTGTTCCAGTCGCTGAGGCGATTATGGTGGATTACTTTCCAGAGAAAAGAGGTGAACGCATATCGCTTTTTTCATCAGCTACGGCAGCGGGAAGAGCACTTGCGCCGTTCATGGGCGGAACCATACTAGTTCTAACAGCCAACAGTTTTCACAGTCTCTATATAGCTGTCACCATAGCAGGCTGCACCGCCTTTCTCGTAGCAGTGTTCCTCAAAATTGAAAGCAAGAAGCCCAACGTTCCCCCAGAGCGAGTTGATAATTTATCCAAACGTCTTTTTCAAGGTTGGTCCACTTTAGTAACGAACCGCGGAGTTCTCATTGTAAGCCTAATTCAAGCAAGCCAATATTATGTCTTTGGAACAGTAGAGTTCTTTCTGGTTGGCTATTTAGTGGAAGTCGTCAGGCTTAACCTGTTTTCGGTTGGAGTGATTACCGGTTCGCAGATTGTGGCGCTGATTATTGCGAGACCGCTTATAGGAAGAATCTCAGATAGAGTTGGTAGACGTATTCCTATCATCTTAGGCTCATTAATAAGCTGCATACTTTTGCTGTTCTTTCCTTTTATGACTCAATTTCCGATTTTGTTGCTTCTATCAGTTGGATACGGAATTAGTTTCGCTACGGTGATTTCTTCGACTTCGCCACTGGTCAGTGAATTGGTACCGCAGAGGCTAATCGGTTCGTCTTTAGGTTTTCTTAGCACCATAATGGATGTCGGGCAAACAGCTGGACCAATAATCAGCGGACTAATTCTTGCAAGCAGCTTGCATTATGTAGGGCTCTTTTCTTCTTTGAGCGTTATATTATTGTTTTCGTGTTCCATTTTCGCTCTATCAAAACCCCGCAAAATAGACACAGATAGCATTCTGAAAAAACATGATAGTTAAGATTTAACAGCAGTCATATCTCTACCCTTCTGGGATTAGCTGAATCTCAAAAAGCTGCGACCAGCGTTTTCCAGTTACAAAAATCCTGCCGCTTGCCGCATCGTATGCAACGCCGTTGAGGACGTTGTCCGGGTCCTGGTTTTCCATACTTTGGAGCCCACTCATGTTTATCCATCCTTCGACTTGCCCAGTTTGAGGGTTAATTATTGCTATTTTTTCTTCCAGCCAAATGTTTGCATAGACCTTCCCTTGGATGTATTCAAGTTCATTCAGACGCTCAACAGTGCTATTATCGTGTACTTCGACTTGTCCAATTTTCTGAAATGATTCTGGGTCTAGGAAATACAAGGTTGATGTCCCATCGCTCATTATCAGTTGGCTACCGTTATTTGTGATTCCCCAGCCCTCGGTTGAATAGCTGAACTCTTGAAGTAGCTCAAAAGACTCTTTGTCGTAAACGAAACCTTTGTTCGACTGCCACGTTAATTGAATGATTTTGCCATCAAAAACTGTGATGCCTTCACCGAAATACTGAGGCGGCAAAGAATATGACTGCAAAACTTCACCAGTTTCCAGTTCAACGCGTCTAAGTGAAGACTCACCACGGATACCTGTGCTTTCATACGAAACCCCGTTGTCGATGACTAATCCTTCAGTGAAGGCTGTTGGGTCATGAGGATACACATGGACAACTCTATAAGAGTAGTTTACTGGTCCAAGTTCAACATTTCCAAGCGGCTCAGCTGTTGGCAAAACCAGCGAAACGGCACTGACCACAAGAACCGTTAAAGCCACAAGTAAGATTAGCAGTTGCCACTTTTTCATGAATGTAACCTACATCCTCTTCATTTTTTGGATTGATTAAATGTAATGTTTAAATCGTTATTTGACACTTGCCTATTTTGAGTTGCCATCAGGAAACGAAACCAAAAACTTTCACTTTATGGAAATCGACTGGATAGTTAGCTTTCCGAAACATGGAAACAAGGGGAAATACCTGAACTACAGCGTGATTTTTGTCGACAGGAAAAAAGGACCATCCAAATCCGGGAAACTTGTGAAGTTAGTAGAAATTGTGGAAAACTGGGAATTTGAAGATAGTTACCCTCACACAGTAGGTTTTTTCAAGGCACCTTCTGGAGAAGGCGCAGAATTCAAGCCAGAATTTTTGGAAATACGAAGAATAAGTACTGTTGAAGAGTTATGGATGTTTTTAAACGCCTTGGATATATAAAAATCTAAACTACATGTGTGCTGCTCTAAAATCAGAATGAAAGCAGGCTGAAAAACACCCGTTTTGGCGAGAAATTCCAGTTGCAGAGGCGCTTTTTACTCGTTGTCCTTGTCCTCCACAAGCTCCATAGGCTGCCCGCAGCAAACAAGCCTTCCAGCACCAGCCACAACAACCTCAACCGCGTTCCCACATATTTTGCAGACGTAAAGCTCTCCAACATTGGTCATCGTTTCACCTCCAACAGATTTTCATGAAATCTTTGGTGATTGCCTATTAGTCTAGTTTTTCAAGCTTTTAACTATAGCTGGTGCGCTTGGCACAGAAGCAGCCGTGGCTTATTTGATGAGCCTTCGCCTCATCAGGTAGATACTCAAGACAAAGAACGCTAAAGTCACAATGGCTATCCAGCAAACAGCCAGAAGCATCACCCATTCAGGTGCCAAGCCGCCTAAGGTTTCTATCTTACCCACAATCAGCAAGCGTGACAAGTCCGCCACATGTGTCAACGGTAAAACAGCCAGCGCAATGGTTTGCAGTTGACTTGGAAATGACGCGAGCGGAATGAAAGTGTTGCTTATGAGGAACATAGGCGTGATGAGCAGGAACGTCGGATAATTGAAGAAGTCAATGTTCGGCGCCAAAGCCGTGAAGCACATACCCAAAGAGGAAAACAGCAGCCCACCAAAAAAGGCAACGGGCAGTATCGCCAGAAACCATGGGGTTGAAATTAATCCGAAAGCAGCCACCACCGCCAAAACAATCGCGGAGTTGAAGGTTGCCCTAGTTGCGCCCCACAATAGCTCGCCTGCTATGACTTCTTCAACGCTGATCGGCGTGGCGATTATGGCGTCAAACGTTCGCTGATAGTACATGCGAACGAACGAGCCGTAGGTGCATTCGAAGAAGGCGCCGTACATGACTGTTATCGCCACTAATCCCGGCGCTATCCACTGAATGTACTTGACGCCTTCAATGTTCGTGACGAAAGTGCCTAAGCCAAAGCCGAAAGCCAGCAAATAAAGAATAGGCTCGATAAGAGATGGCAAGAAGTTCACGTGCCACGTCTTCATGAAAACATCAAAGTTTCTATGCCAAACCGTCCAAACACGATGAGTAAGCGTAGGCAGCCGAGAAAATGATTGCGGATTGCTTTCGGTCATTCTCGCAGTTTCCTCCCTGTCAGTTTGAGAAACACGTCCTCAAGGTTCGCGTTGCGGATAGTCATGTTCACATCTGGAAATTTCTTCACGATACTCTCGAAAACGCCGTGCCTGTTGACAAACACGCGAATTTGGTCGCCGAAGATTTCGATATCCGCGTTCGGCATCTCTTCTTTCAGTGCTTTCAGGATGGTCTCGTTGAATGGAACTTCTAAAACGTCTTCACCCACGTGTTGTTTGATAAGTTTTTGAGGGACTCCAGTCTCGATTATCTTACCGTTATCCACTATTAGGACTCTGTCACACAGGGCTGCTGCCTCATCCATGTAATGCGTCGTCAAAATGATGGTTACTCCCTGTTTTAACAGGTTGCGAATTTCATCCCAGACGATGTGTCTACCTTGAGGATCTAACCCCGTGGTCGGTTCATCTAAAAGGAGGATTTGCGGCTGGTTGATTAACGCTCTGGCAATGATTAAGCGCCGTTTCATGCCTGTGGAAAGCTCATCGATCGCCTTGGTTTGTTTCTCTTCAAGTCTGAAGAACTTGAGCAGTTCTACGGCTCGTTCTGCAGCTTCAGCTTTTGAAATGTCGAAGTAGCGCGCGTAAACCTGCAGGTTCTTGATAACCGTGAAGTCGGGGTCAAGGTTGTCTTCCTGCGGCGCCACACCCACCATCCTTTTAATTTCGCGAGACTGCGTGGAAACGTTCATTCCCGCCACGGTTAATTCGCCTTCAGTCACAGGCGAGAAGCAGTAGATCATGCGCACGGTGGTGGTTTTGCCTGCGCCGTTTGGTCCCAAAAAGCCGACGCATTCGCCCTTGTAGACTTCGAAGTCTATATGATCCACTGCCGTGAAGCTGCCGAACTTCTTAGTCAAGCCATGCGCTTTAATGACACTCTCTGAAGAAGCCATGTTCCCTTCCAAAACTTATCACAGTCCACCTCAACTTAAAACTGTTGGCAATCGGCAGGATATTCAATAGATTCTACGGTTCAGCTTTTCCAGAGATGTACTGGCAGTAACCGAAGCTTATCGGACCTTTCTGCGTGTTTTCACAGGGAAAATCGGCGCATTCAAAACATAGTCTTACGCCCTTGTTGAAGGCGCAAGTGGCTATTTGGCACATCTTATTCTGTTTGGGCACACATCCAGCGGCGCCGTTGGGACACATACCCTTCTGCATTCGCGGACATTTTTCGCAGGCTATACCACAAACACCGATTTTCATACAGCTCACACACCACATTTCGGTAGTTTTCAATAAACGCTTCCTTTACTTCTCTCGCAACTGTGCAGGCTTATTCGGCTTTCAGTTTTTTACCGCAGTTATAGCAGTAAACCGCGCTGTTCGGATTTTTCTCTCCGCAATTAGGACAAACTATTTTCTCTTTCTTAAGCGACTTCTGAATGTTTTCGCTTGCTGTTTGAAACGCAGCATGTATCTCCTCAGCAGCCACAGCAAAAGCTTTTTCAAGCTCTCGGCTCATCTTGGCAAACGCTTCTTTCATCTCATCCTTGGAATCAGAAACATTTGCCTCCGCGCCCTTCACTGTTTTGGTGCCGCATTTCGGACAAAAAAGAGCATCATCAGGAAGTTTTTCGCCGCAATTTGAACAATAAATCATAACACTTCACCACATCAAGCAGATAAAAACTATAAATTTAAACATTATCCAAGCTGCTAATAGGGCACTACCTTTCTTAGCTTAGCCATGTCAGAAGCCTTCTTCAGGTCTGCAGGCGTGTTTATGTTAAAAAACGAGCGAAGCTCTGGGTCCAACTGCTGAATGACCATCGTGGAAACATAACGTACTCCTCGAAGCTTCTCAATCATGGCTCGCACTTTCAAGTTTCCCTCAGCCACAGCAGTTTTTGCAGCCTCCAACGCCAGTTTTGTTTGATAAACTGCATGCAACGGTTCAATCTGGCAGTTAGGCCACCTCGGGATTACAGCCGACTTCTTCAGGCATAACTCAAAAAGCAGCGAAACAACTTCCTTTGAAACAAACGGTGTGTCAAAAGGCAGAAGTAAAGAGTATTTGCCCTGAGCAGCACCAAAACCTGTTAAAGCACCAATCAATGGACTTCTCGACTCGCACACGTCAATGACAAATTGCACATCCGCAGCCATAACTTTCGTATATTGAGTGACGCGCTCTTTGGAACTAGTCACAACAATTACTTCGTTAACAACTGGACTAATCGCGTCTACAACGTGATTTATCAAAGGTTTATGAGCAAGCTCAAGAACGCCTTTATCCTGCCCGAACCTGCTGGAAAAGCCGCCAGCTAGCACAATTGCTGACCTGTCCACGGTTTTTTCTCCGCCGCTCATGCGGTTTTTAACAGTGTTTCATGCGTTCTATAAGCGTTTGCATCAAGTTTTGTTGATACTCTTGTTGAACTTGCTAAAGAAAAAATTGTTAAAAGAAAAGGCAGGTATATTAGTTAACTTCGTTGGCGTCTATTTTCCTAGCCATCTCATCCAGTATCTTTGTGAAAGGATGGTTTGGCTTGTCTTGAACGAATATGAGATTTCCCTCAGCTCTCAGAATCTCGCAGAAGCACGGCACCAGTCCTAACATGGGAACTTGATACACGTTTTTAACCCTCTTATCCATTTCGTCTTTTCTCGATTTTGAGGTGGGATCAAGAACCTTGTTAATGACTAACCCTGTTTTCTTTTCAAAGAGGTTATACAGTTCTTTAAGCATGCGCCGTGTTCCATCCACGTCAGACCTGTCACCTGTAGTTGCGACCACAACAAAATCTGCGGTTACTATGGCGTTTATCGATGAATATTGGAGTCCTGGGCTTGTGTCGAAAACCAAATAGTCAAATTCTTTGTCGTTTAACAGTGTGTTCCTTAGGGCAAGGAGCCTTCCCAACGCGTGCATCTCCCATTTTCTGTCCTTCGCAGACATGTCTCTGATTGCCTCGGTTGCCGGGTTCGCTAGGGCAGCGAAAAATTTACCGTTGCCTGGAATTCTGCTGCTAAGGTCCACAATCACCTTGTTGATGTCGCATGCACCGTTCAAGTAATCGTTCAGCCAACATTCCGCTTCATCCACTTTAAGTATCGCGAATAAACTTGGCGCTCGAAAGTCAAGATCGAAAAGGCAGACTTTCTTTCCGAGCTTGGCAAACGTTGCTGCCAAATTCACGGAGAGCAGGGTTTTTCCTGTTCCACCTTTGTATGAATGTACCGCTATAATTTTACCCATTTCCGTTTTCACCCTTGGCTGTCTCTCTCAGCGTAGAAGTAAGCTTTTCTTCCTTTCCGTTCCTTTCTAAGATAACCCATTATGACAAGTTGGTTTAGATATGCGCTTTCTACAGCTCTTGCTCTGCTTGTCTGCTGGGAGACTTCTTCTGCGGTGGCGCGGCCGCATCTGCAGATTGTCATGGCTGTTTTTCGTAGATGATCAGGCATTGAGAGTAGGGTCATTACGTCTAAAGAGGCATCGGGAAGAGGTTGAGAGTCTTTGTGACCGTGTTTTTGTAGTTCGATCATGACTTCCATTTTTTCGTTGAGCCTCTCAAGGTTTTCTTTTATCTTTTCGAGTAAATGTAAAGGTTTTTTGCCTAAGATTTCTTCTCTGGTCACAGGGATTTCCCCAAGTGTTTTTCACGTGTACAGTAGAACTAACTGTAGAGGGTTTATTAAGTCTTACGAAACACTGGTAATTATTCACAACAACTACACACGCTACTAACAACAAACAGTTAAACAATCAGCGCAAACACCAAAATAACGAAAACACAAAATGCAGCCAAAAACAGTTCGGCGGATGGTTACATATTAGAACCTAAAAATGGAATAGAAGCGAATAGGGAGAAATTGGGAGTTTAGAAGGGTACTGGCGCTTGATTTCTAGATTCTTCTACGATAGGCAGCACTTGCTTCAGTTCTCTGAAGTACTTGAGCACCGTTATGCCTCTTTGAGTGACAGCGTAGACTACGCGTCGTTTTCCTACCGTTCTCTCTTCCACTAGTCCCTGTTTAATTAGAAAGTCCAAGTATTCCTTCAGTACGCTGCAGTTGACGTTAGCTTTGTACATGACATGAGTTAATTTGAGTGGACCTCGGTGAGCCAACACCTTCAGGATGTCTACATACATTTCAAGTTTGGAACGTCGCATATCTTAGCCTCTTTTTTTGCCATATTCACCGTTTTAATATAAAGCATTTATGTATCAGTACTAAGTATTTTTCTTCATCGCGTCGCGTCAGCAAGTGACGTTTGCTTGTGCAGTGTTTAACACGTTTAGTCTATTTTCGAAAGCGGTGACCATGTCATCTAGCAATATTCCTTGCAATTCTGTCGAGAGACACTTGATTTTCTCCTTGAACAGCTTCGCCATTTTCGCTTCTAACTCTTTTCTACCTTTATTTGTGATTTGTTGTTTCACGTTTTTTCCTCCGTTTTATGCTCTGAAGTAAGCTCAAGGCATTTAACTAACTTATGAAAAACGGATTCAGATGCAGAATATACATTGGTAAAATGAACTATGCAAGCAAATTTTCCTTTTGATAACTGTAGTCGAAGTGGCTAAAAAGGGAAAGAAACAAGCCTCGTTGGGCTTCATGAGAGAATTAGCTTTGTATGGCGTCTTTGAAAGTTATGAGTTCAACGTTTAACGCTGGCTTCACAGCTTCCGAAACGCGAGAAGCAACTACTCGCTTTATGTTTTTTTCGCCGGCTACATCCACTATCCTCTGCGTAATTATGCCATCAAAAATGACTGTGCTGATGTCTTTTGCCTGCTGCAGTTTTTCAGCCAACTGACTTACGGGCAACCGTTCAGTCTGTTCAAGTTTCTCGTTAAGAAGAACCGCTTCAAGAGTACCTTGCAACGCCTTTGCTGCCTTACTGATTTCATCTGGAACGTCAACCTTCGGTCTTTCTCTCTTAGGCTTGTACAACTCGTTAACTGGAACTCTGGCAGCTAATGCGTCCGTGACCTCTTTGCAGTTACACTCTTCGATCTCTTTGCCTCTAGGTGCACGAGCAACATGCCGTATGCTGGTAACCTGTAGAAGCTCTTTTAGAATCAAATCGCCTCCTCGGTCACCATCCAAAAGTGCGGTAGCGTTTTTCTCTTTGGTAAGTTTCTTTATTGACTCTGGAATTTTCGCGCCTTCAAGGGCAACCGTGTTCAGAATCCCGCAGCGCATCAGGTTTATTATGTCTGCTCGACCTTCCACAACTATTATTTCTTTGGAACTTTCAAGTTCTGGTCCTGCAGGCAGTTCCTCGGGTCCATATTTTTCGACCTTGCCGAGTTTCACGGTGTTGGAGATTTGCTTGTAGACTTCGTCTACGTTAGGCATGGATTCGATGTTCCATTTGTGCAGAATCTCTTTGGCGCGGTCTATGATCACTTTTCGCCTTGCTTCTCTGATGTCTTCGATTTTTTCCAGAAAAACTTTTGCCGAGCAGGGGCCGACACGGTTTATGCTTTCTATGCTAGCGGCGATCAGCGCTGTGCTTACGCGGTCTAAGCTTGTTGGGATTGTAATTGTGCCTGTGGTTCGGTCGTTTTTTGAGTGCAAATCTATTTCTATTCTGCCGATGCGGCCTGTTTTTTGGAGTTCTCTGAGGTCAAGTTCGGGTCCGAAAAGGCCTTCTGTTTGGCCGAAAACTGCCCCTATGACGTCTGGTTTTTCCACTACGCCTTCAATTTCAAATTTAGCTTGTATTACATACTTTATGGTAAAGGTTTGGGATGCTCCCGTAAGTGTGCACCTCCAAGGTGTAAGTTATTGAGTTAGGGTTAATCGCATGACGCGAGGAATTTTTCTTCGCGACACATGAGATTATTGGCCACTATTATATATTACCTCTATGAATTGGTGCTCTTGTTCTTTAAGGTTTCTGAAGTCAAAGTCTTATCCTTTACGTTCAGTTGTGCTTTTTCCGTTTTTCTATGGGACATCAGCGTTGTTTGGCCAACCTCTGCTTTCCCAGAACCCAAGGTAATCCGTGTTGTTGGATAGCTCAATCATGGTTATCCATTTTATCCATTTGTAGCCGTACTTGCTCTCAGCCACAAGCTGAAACGGGAATCCTCTCTCAGGCGGAAGAAGCAACCCGTTCATCTTGTACGCGATGAGAATATCGTTGTTTAAAATGTAATCCAGCGGCAGAGATGTTGAGTAGCCGTCATAAGCGTAAAAAATAACAACCACAGCGTCAGGGTCGATTCCCGCTTGGCTCAACAGGTCTTTCACTAGGAAGCCCTCCCAAAGAATCTTCACAGACCAGCCTTCCACGCAGCGAAGCGTCACCACCTTCTGGTATTTCTGAAACTCGTTAACAACGTCGCTGTAAGTGTATTCCATTGTTTCATTCACAAGGCCCGATATGGTGAGGCGATAAGTGCTTTCGTCTACATGCTGTGGTCCTTTGATGGAGTTTTCTCTGAAATCACCTATAGATGAAAGGTCTTCACCTTGGTACTCGCGGATTTCTTCAGGATACAGCATCCGTGACATGGTTTGCCAATAGACACCAGCGACGATAAGGACAATGAGCAGCAACACAGCTGCAACGAATACTCCTTTAAAACGTTTTACTTTCTCCATCTTATCATGTTAATACCAGTAAAGGCAGATTTATATCTCTTCCCAGACAAGCAGGCGAAATAGCATGAAGAAACAAAGAGGAACATGCTTATTCGCTGTCGATGATCTATAGCCCTCTTTTATATATTGAGCTGCATGGCTTTTTGTGGAGCGCTGTTTTCCACATGCCTTTGAGCGGCTTCTGCCCCAATACGGATAGCCCCCTATAGGTTTCTGCAACGAACCACTAATAGGGTCCAAATAGGTAATGCTGAACTTTTTCACGTGTTGCGCTGAAGGAGTTCTATAACGTCTGGGAAGTCTATGCCTAATGCTTTCGCTTTCTTCAAGGTCGGTACGCCGTTTTGTGTCCAGCCGCGTCGTTTGTAAACCGCGTCCTTCAGTTTTTCGTATTCTGACTCGCGGTACTTCCTCAGCGCAGCCATTTTTTCCTCGGTTGCCTTGCCCGTTGGGTCGATGCCGAGTTTTTCCTTGAGCTGCTTGTCATAGCGTTCGCTGCGGCTTTCGTACTCTTCCTTTGTTACAGGTCCAACCGCGCGGTACGGCACCGTGTCTTGCACTCTTGTTCCGTAACCCATTCGCAAGTTGAAGATGCGCTGGAAATTGTAGACTTTCTCGCTCATCAGTATTAAGTCGTCTGGGGCTACTTTCCTGCCTGTTACCGCATAGAACAGTTTGGCGTAGGTCTCAACATGCTGCATCACTTTAGCGGGTTCTTTCGTCTGCTTGTTGCCTTCGGGCACAACGTCGTTCCATGGAAGCTTGCACAAGCCGTTAAGCCCGAACCAAGTGCGCCACATTGGAAACCAATGCAGGTTCTCCGCTTTCTGCTCGAAAGTAGGCATCAGGTTGTGCACCATGTCTAGGAAAATCAGCCATGCCTCATCATGCTGTGGACCTTTTAGCGTCAAGCCATACCCGCCTTGCTGCGCCAAAGACTCTTTAGTCACGTACTCTGAGAACTCTAAGCCTTTGGATTCCATGCCTATGTCCTGCATGATCTTGGCGTCTGCGTCGTACTTCTCCGCAAACAATTGTTTCATCCTGCGAACGCCTTGACCCACCACGAGGCCGAAGCCTTCGCCACGCGCCATCTGATGCACAAGCTCCATCGCCGCGTCCTTGTTGCCGAAGCACAATTCCAAGCCGCCCGTGGCTTTCTTGTCGATTAAGCCCATTTCGTAGCATTCCATGGCGAAGGCGGTTGCGGTTCCCACGCTGATCGTGTCCACACCGTAAATGTCACAGTAATAGTTCATCTCGATAACGTGGTCCACATCGAAAATGCCGCAGTTGCTGCCCACACCCGCCGCTGTCTCGTACTCGGGTCCAGTTACGAAAACCCTTTGTCCCCTGTACGGTCCAGTTTTAAGCTCAAAATTCTTCACCACATGAGCACAGGATAAGGAGCATCCTAGCCAGCAACCGTCAAACCCTGCATCAAATTTACTTCGGTAAATTTCCCTACCCAGCTTCTCCGCCTCAGGATGGCAGCCGTACCTGAAATTGTCCACGGGCAGCAGGTCAAAATTGTTCATGGCAGACACAAGCTGCGGAGAGCCGATGGCAGCCATCTCATTCTGTTTTGAATCAAGCGCCCTGATTTCTCTGTTGTAAGCGATGCCGATTTCTCTCACCAAGTCAGCGTCTGCTGGACCATTACTTTTGACAGTGATTTTCCCCGAATACTTGATTACGATAGCTCTTATTCTCTTGTTGCGCAGCACCGTGCCTATGCCGCCTCTGCCCGCTTGCTTGAATCTGTGCACGCGCCTTGCTGCGTCGTACCATGAAATGTTTAAGCAGCCGATTAACGTGTGCTCAGCGCCAGGACCTGACGACACTACGGATATGCTAAGTGGGTTACCGCCGCCGTACTTCTGAGCCATAGCCTCGGTTATCAAATGCGTCTCCGAAGGGAACTCAGTGGCGTCTTCAACTTGAACCCTTTGTGCATCGCCGTCAATGAATATAACCACTTCAGACTCAGGTTTGCCCTGCACCTCAAGAGCGTCCCACCCCGCGAATTTCAGGTAAGGACCAAAATAGCCGCCAACGTTAGAATCCACCACTATGCCTGTTAAAGGCGAAATGGCCACGGCTATGCTCTTTCCGCCGCCTGGATAAACAGGAATGCCGCCCAACGGACCTGCGGCTAAGCAAACCTCGTTTTCAGAGTCATTCCACTTTACGATGCGGTCTTTGGGCAAAGCGTTCCAGAGCAGCCAAACGTCGAAGCCGCGTCCTCCCGTGAACGTTTCTTTCATTTTTTCCGAGACGGGTCTGCTTTTGATTTTCATTTCTGAGAGGTTAACGTATAAGGTTCGGTTGTTGTAGCCTCTCTCGATTTGTTTCGCGGCGTATGTGAAATCAGCAAGTATCATCATTTCACCCATGTACTAGGAAACAGAAAGGTGACAAAAGAGAATAATAGACTTTTCGATGAAACTTGCTAATTCTTTAGTAGTGAAAACTATTTACATCACTGGATGGAATCCTAATTAAGAGGCAAAAAAGTGAAGATCATAGGAAAAAACCTCAGGCAAGGCTTCGTTAAAGTGGTGCCTAGCTCTGACGATGACCTTTGGCACCTGTACAACGTCATCTACAAAGGCGACGAGGTTTACGCTTACTCCTCAAGAGCCATAAAAACTGACAAAGAATACACCAGACCAAAGAGCGGCGAACGCGTCTCAGCGTTCATGGGTGTTAAGGTTGAATCCGTAGCTTGGGATAAGTTTCTGGGCAAGCTACGCGTGCACGGGACAATAATCCACGCGCCTGACATAATGCCAACAGGCGCCCACCACACGCTCAATATAGCCCTGAACCAGCCCGTGACAATCGTGAAGAAGGAATGGCCTAAGCATCTTCTTGACAGGCTCCATCGAGCAAGCAAAACCGAAAAACCCATGATAATTCTCGCCATAGACGACGAAGGCTTCGCTTTAGCCGAGACTCGGCAGTACGGTGTAGACATCAAGGTGGAAGAACGCATGAAACTGCCTGGAAAGCTTGAAGCCGAAAAACGCGTAGCGGCCACAAAAAACTACTTTAATCGAGTGATCAACAGCCTAAGACAGCTCTGGTCGCCACGACACAGTCCAATAGTAATCGTAGGCGTGGGTTTTGTGAAAAATGACCTCGCAAAGTTCCTAGCAGATGAGGCTGCAGACATGAACAAGTTAGTCGTTGACATTAAAAGCGTCAACAACGGAGGCGTAAGCGGCATTTACGAGGCGTTGCGCTCAGGCGTTCTATTGAAAGCAGCAAAGCAAATGCGTATTGTTAATGAAACCGAGGTCATGGAAGAAGTTATGAAGAGGTTGGGAAAAGGCGAAGCCACCATCACTTATGGGCTGGAAGCTGTTGAGAACGCTGTGCAGATGGGCGCGGTTGAGACTCTTGTTTTGGCAGATATTACGCTGCGCGAGTTTAGTGAAGAGCAACGCTTGCACTTGGAAGAACTCATGCGAGAAATAGAGCAGCAGAGAGGCAACATAACCGTAGTCAGCACTGAGCATGAGGCAGGCGCAAAGCTCCTCGCCTTAAGCGGAATCGCAGCGCTTCTCCGATTTCCTGTTCACGGCGCCTTTCAACGATAAGAGAAGGGTCATTTTCTTTTTTCATAGTCTTCTTGCTGTTTAACCCACGCCTCGTGCTTTTCCAGCAGATTTCGTATCTGCTGTTCAATGAAGTCGTCGGCGCTTAGGCAGCCTGTGTGTAAGTCGCGTACGGCCTGTGAGAGTTTATCGTATTCTTTCTTGGGGACTTCTATGTACTCGCACTGTTCTTTTAGCGAGTTGAGCTTGAATCGTATGGCTTCACGGATTAGCTCTTCGCGTGTGGCGTATCCGAGGTGCTTGTTTGCGTCTATGAAGTTCTCGATTTCCACGAGCAGTTCCGGTGGTAGCATGACGGATGTTGATAGGAGGTTTTCGATGGCGTCGGTGTAGGTTTGCATTTTCATGGTTTGAGCGGTGATTTCGCCGAGGAGGGCGGTTAGTTTTTGGTGTGCATCGTCTGATATGCGGAGGGTTTTCACGTTTTTTCCCGTGTATATTCTGTTCAGTAAAGCTAATAAAGCTTTTTTGTATACTAAGTATACACAGTATATGAAGTTTACACGCATGAAACACAACATAAGCATAACAATGGACCAAAAACTCTTCAGAGAACTCGAAAACACACGCGGAAGAGAAAAACGCAGCACATTCATTGAGCACTTAATAATTCTAGGCTTGAAAACCTACATAAATAAAAAGGAGGAAATAGGAACCAAGCAACGCACCGCTAATCATGCTGTCGCCTCTAAGCCTCCACCAGACAAAGCATTAGCCCGCTACTTTATACCCCACTTCTTCGTCACCTTCACGATTAAGAAAATCACTAAGGCAACGATAATAAACGTTATCAAAGCCACCAAGAAGGGACCTATACCAAAGAGCTGCCCCGTATAGTTTGCAGGCGGGTTTCCGCTGGCATCCAAAGTCGTTTCTGGAACAGGGATCTTCCATGTCGCCAAGTTACCAAGCCCTGGAATTGCTAGCCCGATTACAGGTAGCAGCAGATCCGCGACCAAGGATTGTACTAGTCCGCCTAAGTAGACGCCCATGATGAAAGCAACCGCGAGTCCCAGAACCTTGTAGCTTTCGATAAAGCTTTTGAATTCAGCCCACAAGCCTTTCGGTGGTGGCGGAGCAGGTTTAGGCTCAAGCAAAGCACGTATCTTCTTCAGTTCCTCTAACATATCTTCATCTTTAACCAAAAAGACCCTCTCCCTAAGACACACTTCTTTATCCTTTCAATTTATAAAGCTTTAGAACCAGCAAACTGCAAAGGCTAAATTTTATGGTGGGCCGAGCCGGATTTGAACCGGCGACCTTTCGATTATCAGTCGAACGCTCCAGCCGTGCTGAGCTACCGGCCCTTGGTTGTGCGGCGAACAAGGTTTAATGGCATGTTGGTTAATAAGAATTTTCGTAAGTCTTTTAATGCTTGTGTGTTATTGTTGTGTGCAGAGGAGGGGCCCGTAGCCTAGCACGGATTAAGGCGTCGGCCTTCGGAGCCGAAAACCGTGGGTTCGAATCCCATCGGGCCCGCCAATGGTTCCGAACCCAAATGGGTTCAAGTCCATTTCCATCCTCTTTTGGGGTTGGGCCCACTCGTTTCCATTTTGTTATATTTTAGCCCATTAGCGCACGCAACTTACACACAACAGGCATCGGCAAAAATCCAGCCTCCCCACGACAGCAATCCCACACTTCCCTAATGAACCAAAGAACAACACACGATAACGAATTCCAATTCTACGTAACCTGCGCACTGCGTGGAAAATGCCACAAGTTAAAATCAAATAACTCAATTGTACAAGAAGGCAAGGATAGCTTCAATAGAGCGAATGAGCTATTCTTTTGTCAGAAGGAGAAGGAAATGCGGAAGAAAGGAGAAACAGGAGTACAAGATCGGACAAAACCTCAGCCTATGCAGAAGAAAGTAAGAGAAGAGAAGCGTAAGAAGAAAAAGCTTGACAGACTTGAACGACAACGATCCAGATAAGCTATTCGCGCGCTATGCCCAAATGCTGCCTTTGAGGTGATGACAGACTTTGAAAGGCCTAATTGGTCATGGGATATACTCTTTAACAAGCTCCTCTGCTTGTTCTGCAGACAGATAGTCTGACAGATATATTTGAATGAGTTTTCTCAAAGCATTCCTTCGCCGTTCCTTGTTGTATTGATTGTTTGATGCGTCGTTGATTCTGCTATGTTGATTGTTGATGTTGCTACTTGGATTGTTGATGTCGTAGTTTGGATTGTAGAAGTCGCTTTTTGGATTATTTAGATAGCTATTTGGATTGTCATCTTGAGTCTGCAGTACTTTGACAATTCGTCTAAATAGCGAACCGATTGTTATAGGCATAAATTTACTCCCTTGTGGAGTGCTCTATTCCTAAGGTAAAGCTTTCTTATTAGTCTATCCGGTTCAATGTTCCATTCTTATCTCTATAGAGAAACGCTTTCAAATTTTTGTTGGCGTCTACTGTAGCGCGCATCAAAACCGATTTTTAAGCAAAAAAGAGTTGGCTGTGGGACAACCTTTCGACGGTTTTGGTGAAGGAAGGAAATTGAAATTTAGTCCACCACTACCTTTTCCTTGGCTTATGGCATGGGTCTGAGAAACGAAAAGAAGACTGGGCACAAAGAATAGGAGGTACCCAGTAGAAAAGGCATGCATGCGTATAATTCGGTTCATTGAGGTTGGTAAACAGATTTCTTTTTAGCATTATCTTGGTCAAAGCGAGATTTCCGCGTGCTATCTTGCTCAAACTCCATCCAATTACTGATATGGTCAGCAGCCTGCTTGTTCAGATGTTTTCTGACCGCCTGCAGCAGCTTCCCTATTTCGAAAGGTTTCAAGATGTATCCGTCGGCACCCTTGTTAACCGCTCCCATAGCATTCTCTATGGTTGGAAAGCCCGTGACGATTATCATAACTATATGGGGCTGCTTTGCCTTCAGCCTTTGAAGGAGCTTGGTTCCCTCCATGTCAGGTAACTTGATGTCAATCAGGGCTAAGTCAAAACGTGTTTTTTCAGAGGTCTTAATCGCCTGCTCGCCATTTTCCACAGTTTTAACAGAGTATCCTTCCTCGGATAGGATTGAAGAAAGCACCTTTCTAAGCTCAGTATCATCGTCAACAACCAAAATGCTTTCGTTCAACCATTACACCACCGTTTAGTCAAGTGCTACACTCGTACATTTTGGCATGGATGAGATAAGTCTCTTATGAAGTAAAAATATGAATTCTACATTTTGCTCGTTCGAAAAAAAGAATCAGAAAAACCAGCCTAATCAGCAAGCTATTAAAAAGCGTGCGCTGTGCGTGTTTCTAAGATTCTGAGGATTTCTTTTCTCAAGTCTTCCGTGGATTGCGCTCCTTTCGCCCTGTTTATTCTTTCGGCTATTTCAGCGTCTTTAATGGTGTATTTTATCCATTTTTGGAAGTCGTTGCGTTGAAAATGGAATGTGACTGACTTCATTGGAATGGTTTTTAGCTTCGCGGCGAACTCGCTGAGGTTGGTTGCGGTTATTCCAGTATAGTTCCCAAGGGCTGTGTAGAAGTGAAAGCCGTTTTCGAAGGGCACTGTTCTGAGAGGCTTTACGCTAGTGGTTTTTACGAGTAATTGTTTATTTACCTGAGCTTTTCTCGACATGGTTAAATCACTTCTAACACACAATGCCGCTGCCGTTATTAAATCTATTGTGTGAATTTTGAAATTCTGGCAAATTCTAAGAGAATCCGCTTATTTTTTGGATTATAATTCCAAATTCTCGCCTTAGTTTTGAGATCAAACGGTAACAGAATATAGCGCGCGAAGCCTATATCCTGCCATTCCCTCCAATTATGGCAGAGATAGGCGTTCAAGAGAAAGCGTATATAGCATACGCGGGCTAATTAACATGTGAAGTATAATGTTCCAAAAAATTGCGCTATTGGTAGGAATAATTTTGATAGTGATAGCTGCAATTTTGCTGATAGGAAACTTCTCGAGCGCTAACATTTTTCCCGTAGTCTTAGGCTTGCTGGGAATATTCGTCATAGGCGTTTTTTTCCTAAGCAAGAAGAAAAAGTGGCTATTATCAAACAAATAATAGACGCGTTAACAATTATTTAAATGACCTATTTTTAGAAGAATACGTTTTTCTGCGGGCTGTTATCCGCTGTAACATTTTCCTCTATAGCCCTAACAGGGCAGACCTCTTTACAGCACTCACGGTTCTTTTTTAAAGAATTGAATGGTGTTTATTCTTCGCCTTCGGGACCGCCGGGCATTCCGCCGCCTGGGCCCCCTTTTGGAGCTTTGGACATTATGACGTCGTCTATACGCAGTATCATCGATGCGGATTCGGCTGCTGATTTAATGGCCTGTATCTTAACTACGATTGGCTCGATGACTCCGCTGTCGATGCTATTTTCGACTTTGCCTGTGAATACGTTTATGCCTTTGTATTTGCCTGTTTCTTTGTCGTGCACTGATCTAAGTTCCACTAAGACGTCTATTGGATCGAATCCAGCGTTTTCTGTGAGTGCTCTAGGTATTATCTCCATTGCGTCTGCGAAGGCTTCTATGGCGAGTTGCTCTCTGCCTCCGACTTTGTTAGCGTACTTGCGCAGTTCTTTTGCAACTTCGATTTCGACCGCTCCGCCGCCAGCAACTATCTTATTGTTCTCTGCGACGTCTGAAACCACTGACAACGCGTCGACTATTGCTCTTTCAGCTTCATCCACCATTCTCTCAAGCCCTGCGCGTATGAGTATGGCTACGGAATGGGGGTCTTTGCATTTTTCAACGAAGATCATTTTGTCGTCGCCGATTTTGCGCTCTTCAACTAAGCCAGCAAAGCCCAAGTCTGCCGCCTTCAAATCGTCCAAGTTTGAGGTTACTCTTCCACCCGTTGCTCTCGCGAGCTTTTCCATGTCTGACTCCTTGAGTCGTCTGGCGGCCATTATGCCCTCTTTAGCTAGGTAGTGTTGTACCATGTCGTCTACGCCTTTCTGGCAGAAGACCACTTCTGCTCCGGAGGCTTTGATCTTGTTTACCATGTCTTTGAGCATGCTGTCCTCTTGGTCTAAGAAGGCTTTCATCTGGTTCGGATCGCGTATGCGTATTTCGGCGCTCATCTCGGTTTTCTCAATCTCCAATGCAGAATCTAAAAGTGCGATTTTTGCGTTCTCCTTTTTCTTGGGCATTCCTGGATGGATGACTTCTTTGTCGACGATTATTCCGCTAATTAGTTGGGACTCGAGAAGACTCTTGCCTGTTTTCTTTACAAGTTGTATATTGTCTATGTCTGCAATCATCTTGTCTCCGCGTTTCTCGGCGATTTGCTTGACGGCATCTATGGCTATTTCCGCAAAGCGCTCTTTGGCGCCGCCCACGGCTTTGCTGCCCATGGACGTCAAGGCGACCTTCATCATCATTTTTCGATCTTCAACGTCGACGGGCACCGCGTTTTTCTCTATGATTTCGATGGCTTTCTGTGCTGCCTTGCGGTATCCTGCGACGAGTATTGTTGGGTGAATATTCTGATCCAACAGTTCTTCTGCTTTCTTGAGAAGTTCGCTGGCCAACACCACGGCAGTTGTTGTTCCGTCCCCGACCATGTCGTCCTGGGTCTTGGCGATTTCCACCATCATCTTAGCCGCTGGATGTTCAACGTCTATCTCGTCTAGGATTGCTGCGCCATCGTTTGTTATGGTTATGTCGCCTAAACTATCAACGAGCATTTTGTCCATGCCGCGAGGGCCAAGCGTAGTCTTCAAGACCTCGCCGATCACGCGTGCAGCCATTATGTTGTTTCTTTGGGCCTCTTTCCCTCTGCTTCGAGAGGTCCCCTCCTTCAAAATAAGCACAGGTTGACCACTTTGAGTTTGAGTTAAATATGCCATGTTAATCCTTTCCTCAAAATCTATTTATTAATAATCTTTTTGTGCCTAATATTGTTGTCTCATTTTTTCTTCAACCGTTTTAGCGTTTCCGAAGGACTCACTCAAATTTCGCTACGCTGTACGCCCTTGGAGAAATGATGTATATGACATGGATAACAATCAGAAGCTTTAACTCGCACTAAACCATTCAAAATTTTCTCAAGATATGACACTATATTCTTAAATTCAGCCCTGCAAAAGTTTATTGGTGAAAAATATGATAGTGGAAATAACAACTATTGTAGCTGGACTGATACTGGCAAGTGGTCTTCTGCCGAATATAATCGCTGTAGGGAAGAGCTTTGAAAAAGTTGCTAAATGGATAGGTAGATTCCAAACCATAATTGGAGTAATAGCCATAGTAGTCGGAATTCTGTATTTTGGGTTGCAAGGAATTGTGTCAATTGTGGCTGGATTTTTTTTGATTATGGGTATTCTGCCAAGCATACCTGCTGTAGGGAAGGACTTAGCGAAAGTTGTCAAATGGCTGGGCGGGTTCCAAACCATAATTGGAGTAATAGCAATGGTAATCGGAATTTGGGGACTTCTCTAATCCCTATTACACTATTTTCAATTCTTTGTACCATCCTCAAAATTTTTCTAAAGATTTGACAGTATATCTTTAGGCTTATATTCAATAATTAAAAAAAAGAGAGCTATTTTATTGTTTACTCAGCTTTGACTTCTTTTAGGTCTTTGAATTCTAGAAGGGATTTGTTTAGGGTTATTACGTCACCGACTTCCTTAACTGCAGTGATAGGCAAACAGACTGTTAAAGACCCAAACATAGGCTTCTTGAAATTAAGTTCCTTTGTAGCTTCCTTGGTTAATTCAACAATCAAACTGGTTATCTGCCAAGTTCCCGTGTCCGCATGAGCACCGTCAACTTCTCCAAGCCTAAAGGCATCGGCAGTGATTACTTTCATTCCATTCATATTACTAACTTTCAAGGTTAAAAACCTGATATTAAATTAACCAAACAGGTATTTGAACTTTTAATGACGAGGAATTGAAGCAGAATACATGTAAGGCTTGCATATCAGCTGAATGAA
>Ga0315535_1000412_pt1 | contig 30385 bp, 24 predicted proteins | sample SalMarSW160220MG_2_FD_203092 | JGI IMG/M metagenome (GOLD analysis project Ga0315535, IMG submission 203092) | Salt marsh sediment microbial communities from the Plum Island Ecosystem LTER, Massachusetts, United States - Salt Marsh Sediment SW1602-20 ... | reverse complement strand
AATAGTTCGACGTCAAAGCGATGTTGTTGTCACCATTTCAGATGATCGTGGAGATGTACCAAAATTTGCTGGGGTCGGTCTCGATACTATAATCCGTGAACATAAATCAATTGGGTATGTAATTGGTCTCCTATGGTTTAAAAAAGAATTACCTGATTTTGCTCAAGAATTCATAGAAATGGTAATAAAGCTTACTGCAGATCATGGACCAGCGGTAAGTGGAGCTCACAATGCAATAATTACTGCTCGTGCTGGTAAAGATTTAATGTCCTCTCTTGCTTCAGGAATATTGACTATTGGACCTCGATTTGGTGGAGCAATTTCAGATGCAGCAAAATATTTCAGGGAGGCCTTGCAAAAACAAATGACTCCATTAGATTTTGTAAGCTACATGAAAAATGTAGTACAGATGAATATCCCGGGAATCGGTCATAGAATAAAATCAGTACAAAATCCAGACGTCCGAGTAATTCTACTCAAAGAATTCGTCCTCAAGAATTTTCCAAAGCATCCCCACTTAGATTATGCATTGGAAGTAGAGAAACTCACAACCTCTAAGCGCAATAATTTGATACTAAATGTCGATGGTACAATAGGTATAACCTTTTTGGATCTACTGGAAAATTTAGATTTCTCCAAGGAAGAAATCGAAGATGTTATAGAAAGTGAAGCATTAAATGGATTATTCGTTCTAGGACGATCAATTGGAATGATGGGACATGTATTTGATCAAAAAAGACAACGAGCAAGTTTATACCGTCAACCTTGGGATGAAATTTTATTTGGAAGTTAAGCAGAATATTCAAATTATAATTATACAAATTTAAATTAACTTTTTTTGTTTAATTTATAGAAATAATAAATTTTAAGAAATCTAAACAATTAAAAACAAAAGCAAATTAAAGAAAAAATAAAAATGAAAGAGAGGAAATAAAACATGGAAGATGTAGTACAAAAAGCAAAAGACCACTTTGGAGGTTTAGTAAGGGCTCAATTAAAAAGAATTGAAGATTTAAAGAAAGGAGCAGATTGGATAGATTATTCTAAATTGAACCCACTCATCATAGGAGTAGCTGGCGGAGACTATATCGGTCCAGAAATTACAAAACATGCCGAAAATATTTTGAAATTTCTTTTAAAAGAAGAAGTAGAAAACGGTAAAATTCAATTCAAAGACATCGTAGGATTAACCATAGCAAACCGAGCTAAATTATTAAAAGCAATACCAGATGATGTCGTGAATGAGTTAAAGAAATGTCACGTGATTCTCAAGGGGCCTACCCATACTCCATCCTCGGCCGATCTGACTTCAGGTAAATGGCCAAATTTAGAAAGCGCAAATGTGGCGATGCGAAGAGAGCTTGACTTATTTGCTAATGTTCGTCCTGTGAAAGTTCCCGAATTAGGCATTGATTGGATATTTTTTAGGGAGAACACAGAGGGTGCTTATGTATTGGGTTCAAAGGGAATCAATGTAACAGAAGATTTAGCATTTGATTTTTGTGTCCATACCAAACAAGGTACTGATAGAATATTGAGATTAGCTTTTGAATATGCTAAAAAAACTGGCCTGAACAGAGTATCTTTGATTACAAAAGCAAATGTTGTGAAAGCTACTGATGGAATGTACTTAAACATGGCGAAAAAGCTTGCAAAAGAAGAATATCCCGAAATTAAGTTCGATGATTGGTATATCGATATTATGGCAGCCAAATTAATCGATCCAGAACGTCAGAAAGAATTTAAGGTATTTGTGGCCCCTAACTTATATGGAGATATCATAACTGATGAAGCTGCACAAATTCAGGGATCAGTAGGAACTGCAGGAAGCGCAAATATTGGAAAACGCTATGCAATGTTTGAAGCTATCCACGGCACTGCTCCTAGAATGGTAGAAACGGGAAGAACTAAATACGCAGATCCGACTAGTATAATTAAGGCTTCCGCCATGCTCTTAAATCATATTGGATACATAAATAAAGCCAAAAAATTAGAAATGGCATTAGATGTCTGTGCATTATACGAGAAAAAGCTAAAAGTAACTGGGAGAGACACGGGTGCTACGGGAGAAGAATTCGGTAAATATATAATGGAGACTCTGCAAAATCCAAACCTTGAAAAGAAATGGAAGAGTTATCAAAATGTATGAGTAGATATTTGTTAATGTAAATGATTTAAAGATATTTTTTTTCTTTATTTTTATTATACTTTATTATGTAATTTAATGCACATAGTCTAATGCAGAGGAAGTAATTAATTGGGATCAGATCAAAATAAGAAAAGCTAAAAAGGAAATCTATAAAATTTAAAAGAAAAAAGAAAAGATAAGGTGATTTTATCGATTAATTATTTTCTGGAGTAAGGAGTCTTTTCTATAATATTTACGACATAAAATAAATACCCGAAAGGATATCTACCTTGCATTACATGAAAGGAATCAAAAGCGAATAATTCCCTTGCAGATAATAAAAATTGATAATATGGGTTGTTATTTTGAATAATATTCATAATTCCATTAAACTGAAAACTTAAATATTTGGGTGCTGATCCTGCATACAGTAATGAGGTAAAAGGATTTCTTGTTAAATTTTTGAATGTAGTCCCTTCAAATATTTCTAAACCTCCTAAAAAGTAGGGATCAAAGTAGTCAAGGTTTTTATAAAATTGTGTAAGGGTTTCCATTCGTTTTATGATTGTGCTTTCCCATAATTGAGATTTACACGAATTTTTAGTTTCAGTGAACAAGTTAATAAATTCTTGGACTTTATTCTTCTTTGGTAATAACCCTAAACCTTTTGTGGCTAAATTTACGAAAGACATTTCTTCTGATTGTGTTGCTAATACAGGAAGGTGAGCTGGAAGAGTTTTAACTGAACTTAATCCTCCTGTTTGTATTTGCTCAAACATTTTTAATCTTGCTTCTGATTGCCATTGTAGAAATGTATTTGGTAAAGGTCGAAGTTCATATTTGATTGTTTTTCCGTCGTGATATTTAATTATTATTTGTTCATCCTCAAGAAAAATGCTGTATTTTAATTCCATAATTTTTTGTCATTTTGTCGTTGAATTTTAATTGATTTATAAAATCATATTTTATATTATAATATGAATTTATATTTGAAAGTATTTTCATTCAAAGGATATCACTATTATTATAATTTAGTCCAAAATCAAGTTAATTTTTAGTTAAAACGAAATAACTGTGAAGATATTAAAAAGACTATAAAAGTAATAGTAATTATTATTATTATAGGAAATAGCGAAAAACCTAAAATCCCCTTCCAGAAAGACAAAAGGGAATTATAAAAATAATGAAAAGGCAGTAATAAGGATATAGTATTAAGAAAATATGGCAAGGGAATAAAAAGTACACCAGAAATAGCCGAAACTCCTAGTACTGTTATTATAGAATATAGATGACCTTCTCCTGATGAGCCTGCTATAATGGCTACAATAATTCCAAGACAATTTGCAAAAATAATTGACATAATAAAATTAATAATAACCCCGAATAAAGTAAATATTTGAAAATCATTTAAGTTAAAAACTAACAACATTATAATAGGTATGCTTAACTTAATACAATCTATAAATACATTTGCGAAGAGATAATCAAAAATTAATCTATAACCTTTAATAGGGAGTACCGCGATCCTTTCTATTATCTTATTTTCTTTTAATTGAATTAATCTTACAGCGGAACCAAAAGTTGAGATGAAGATTATGATCAGAGTGAAAAAACTTGCTTTTATGTTTAAAGACATTCCTGGAATTAATAAAGGAAGCGTAAGTATTAATGGTAAGATTAATTTAATAATCAAATTTTTCTTGTTATTTAATGTTTCTATTAATTCTATTTTCCAAAAACTATTCGGATGCATTATCTTTACCTTTTAATTTTAAAAAAAGATCTCCAAGATTAGGATTTTTAATATCAATATATTTTATTTGTCCATTTTTTCTTACGATTTCGTTGACAATATCCATTATTATTTTTGAATAATTGGAATTTTTCTTAGGTTTTGCTAAAATAATGATGATAAAATCATTATTTTGAGTATCATTCTCAACTTTAATCTCTTCTAAATCTTCAATTTTTTTTAAATCTTCCAATGGAATGGGTAATGTAAGTCTAAGTTCAATTGTAATATATGGTTTTAATGATTCCATTAACTTTCCAGGCTTGTCTGAAGCAATGAGTTTTCCATTACTTAACAGGCTAACTCTATTTGCTAAAAAAGCAGCCTCGTTCACATCATTAGAAGCTATGATAATTATTGTTCCCTCTGAAGCTAATCTTTTTAATGTAGCATATAAAGTTATTCGGGAATGATAATCTAAGCCCATAGATGGTTCATCTAAAAGTAAAATTTTAGGATGATGAACTAAAGCCTCTATTAAAGCTAATTTCCTACGCATGCCATAAGAATAAGTTTTCACTGGATCATCCTTTTTGTCCCATAAATTTATCCATTTAAAATAATATTCAAGCTGAGAATTAATTTCACTATGAGGCACTCCATAAGAACTTGCAAAAAACCAAGCATTTTCATATCCAGTAAGCTGATCCCAATGAGCAGTGTGATCAAATAAGACTCCTATTTCTCTTTTATATTCATCATTTGATTTTTTTAACTGAACATTGTGATATTTAAGCATTCCTTTTGAAGATGATAATAAACATGCAAGAATTTTTAATAAGGTTGACTTTCCAGAACCATTTGGCCCTAAAAGTACGTGAATTTCTCCTATATAAAACATAAGAGATATATCTTCAAGAGCATAATTTATACTCTTACGATATTTCTTCCATATATTAAGTAAGTGAAAGTTTTCAGCCATATTAACTAAACTCTAATCTTGTATCTTCTGTTACTAAAGCAGGTGATTGTGGTAATATCTTTTTTACTTTATAAACTAAAATATTTTGGTCTTCTTCTAAAATCTCTCCAATAATTTTACTTTTTAATATATTTTTATGAAAATTGGGTGCAAACTTTTTAGTTTTAAAAAAAGTAACTTCTTCTGCTTTTGGGATTTGATCTGTATCGCGAGAGACTTTAATAATATTATTTTGAATATCTCCAATTGAATCTTGGTTACCTTCCATTCCAAACTTATTTGCTATATCTTCTACAAGTTCTGGTATCACTTCTGAAAAACCCTTTTCTCTAGCATAATCTTCTATCATATTTTTAGCCATATTTCTAACAAAAGAGGGAATTTTTTCAGCCATTTTTTCTGCTTCTGGTTTCCATTTAATAGGTATATTATCTGAAGTTCTTAAATCTGGGATATTTACCTTCAACTCAGAAGGATTAACAATAAGAATATTACTTTTGCATAACATCGCACAATTAAATACGTGAGATCCTATTAAAGAAATGTCTTCTCTATGCAATCCCCACCTTCCAAGAACTATCAAATCAGAATTCTTGAGATTAGAATATTCAATAATTTTGGTATATACCTTACCTGCTAGCACATTTATATTTAACGGAATATTTTCAGAGGTCGCAATTACTTGTGCTTTCTTTAAACCTTCCAAATATAATTTTTCTAATCCTTTATCTATTATTTCATCATGAATTTTCTCCTGTGCCGTGAAATTAAATTTTTTCTGAGCTTCTATTGGTAATACATCTGCAATCGTTTTAAAAACACCCGTATGAAAATAAGGGTCGTATACAGCGATAGCATCAATACTAGTATTATAGATTTTCGAGAAATCAAAAGCCCTTGTTAAAGCAACATAAGAAGTTTTACTTCCATCGATTCCTATTACAATAGGATTGTATTTAAAAACCATTGGTTTTTTTACAATGAGTAAGTCTGATTTTATATTATGTAGTAGTATCCGTTGAGTTAAGCTTCCAAGAATTTGTATTTCTTCTTTACCATGACCCCAACCTCCTAAAATTGTTAAGTCAGGTTTTATTTGTTTGATTATCTCAATAAGTTTAGAATAATTCCTTCCTTCGGGGGTTATACCGTCAACTTTTAGATTTTTCTCTATAGCTTTTTTTACAAAGGAAGATAAATAAGCATCTGAAATTAGTTCCATACCATCTGTAATCAAATCTTCATGTGTATCTCTTAAATAATCAAGCTTTTCTTCTGTCTGGTACGTTTCTGGTAATCCAGACTCCATTTCAGCAAATCGAGATTTATGCATTTTTGAAGTATATACATGGCACCCATATAATTGACTTGATTGCGAATTTTCAGCTATTTTTAAAGCAATATCTCCTGCTATTTCTGAATAAATTGATCCATCTAAAGCAATTAGAATTTTATTGTACATGATTATTATAGCAACGAGTTATTTTAATGTCTTTCTTTCTTTTTTTATCTTTCTCCGTCTTTTTATGGCAATAATTAATCCAATAAAGGATAACGAGAATACTATTCCAAAAGCAATAAGAAAGAAATAAAATTCAAATCCGATAGAGCCACAGTCATTATCTTTAAGAACATTTCCTTCCGAATCTGTATCAACAATAAAGCAATAGGTATTCTCCTTTAAGTTATTCTCAATTATGTTATTAAAGTTTGAGCTTTGAGTTAAACGAACTCCTAAATAATTATAATTAACTGTATTTAAAGTAATGTTATTATAGCTACTATTACCTAAAAGAATTCCAATAGCGGTATTATATGAAGCGGTGTTTCTTGATACACTATTATTATGACTTTTAAATAGAATTATACCAAATCCACTTGCTATACTTCTTCCATTGTAAGTTGCTATATTATTGTAAACATAATTATTTTGACTCTCATTTAATCCAATCCCGATGTAAGAATTATTAAAAAGAGTATTTTCAGTAATCGAAATATTATTACTTTTAATCAAAGATATTCCAGTACCCACATTGGAAGATATTGTGTTATTTATTATAATTCCTTTAGTAGAATTAATTATATTAATTTCAGCATTGTATATTGAAGCCCCAGAACCAGTTATTTTACAATTTCTAATAATGAAATAATCAAGAGAATTTTCTATAGTAATTACATTATTACCATTCTTAAGATTTTTAATAGTTATGTTTTCAATTATAAATGGGTCATTAAACGTACCGGATCCAGAAATAAAATCGTAATATGCTTCACTTGCTGACCAATTATTGTCAATATGAATTTCATTAGTAATTATCCAATAATTAGACAATTTAGGAGTTAAGGTAAAAAAGTTTGATTTAAATATTGTCGGAATTGGAGAAACTACCAAAAAATTGAATGTGATTAACCAAAAAAAAAGAATGAAGGAGGTGAAGTAAAGTGTATGTTCATCAAAAAATTTCATATTTAACTAATCTATATTTTTTTTTTACTTGAACTCAAATTTAAATGATTATTGACTACAACAAATTTAAAAATTTCTAAATTCGCTCCGATACTAAGGGATCTCTTATAGTCATATAAACCAAGAAACCAATAAAACCTGTAAGAAGTATTGCGATTAACCATGCTTTATATTTCATATTCCTTTTCCTTGCATTCTTATAAGACCAGATTGACAAAACAGCGCCAATCAAAAAATATACTAATACAATCATCCCAAGAATTGGAGGATTTCCAAAAATAAAAGCACCTAAACCCTCATCAAATCCGGGTTTATCATAAAAAAATAACAATCACATCAACCTCTCTTTATATTTGTTCTATTTTTATTATCAATAATAATTATTTGTAAATTATTTATTATTATATTTTGAGTTTAATTTTAAAAGCTTTTTTTTTGACACAGAAAAAGTCCAAATCCAATAGGAAAAATATTTTTATCAATGATTATCATATTTGCATTTTCAATAGCCTTATATAATTCATTCCACTTAAATCTTGATTTTTCTGGATGCTTTACTCCTAAAAACTTATCAAAAAAGTCTATTAACCGTTTATTAAGTTCATCAATTAAAAGATAACCTCCCGGTTTTAGAACTCTGCTAATTTCTTTCAGTGCTTTGGGATACTCGGGGATATGATGGAGAACGGTAAAAATAAATACCATATCAAATTTCATTGCAGGATAATTTATACTTGTTACATCACCAATCGAGATTTGAGCAGATAAATTCCTTTTTTTTGCCTTTAAGACTTGTTCGGGCAATATATCAAAACCATATAGACTTAAGGGATTGAATTCTTTTTGAATTAGATGCAAACCAAAACCAGATCCGCATCCAGCTTCTAAAATTGTTTTATTGGTAATCTGAATTTTATAAGATTTTAAAAATTTTTTAAAAATTTCCATTTCGAAATACTTTTGCATGAATCTCTTTAATGGGCTATTTACAAAAATCTTATCTAAAGTGTCAATGGCTACTTCCATAGTACGATTTATCTCATTTTAACTTCAACTTTTTAAAGTAATATGCATTCGATATATAAAGAATCTATAAGTAATAAAAGATTTAGGTTATAAATTTAAAAATCTACTATAATAAAAGATTTTTTTATTAAGAGATAGAACCTTCAAGAATAAAAATAATTATTGTGTCATATATTTTATGAGGAAAAATTTAAATATCACTAAAATGAATATTTTTATTATTTCGAGGTAAATGCAATGCAAGAAAATGTGGAAAAACCATCAACAACAAAGAATATGTTTAGAAAAATAAATCAAAAAAAATTGTTTATTATTATCTTAAGCTTCGCAGTATATCTCATTATATTAACATTTATATTTGTTCCACTTCAGGGAGGGTTAATTTCTTCAACCCAAATAATGCCTCCTGTTGATAATCTTCCGAGTCAAAATGAATCAAACTTACCAATACAGGAATTTTTTGGAATTTATGGTCGTTCTATAGCAATTGCATTTGTCATGCTTTCACATGTTTTATATGCTAACTTGCATCTGGGAGGATCTTGGGTTGCTGTAACTTCTGAATCGATGTTTATTAAAAATGGAACAAGTAGATTTAATCGATTATCCAGATCTCTAACTTTATTTAATGTAATGCTATTTAGTTTAGGAACTACATTTGCTACGGCAGGAGTACTTTTTTTTATCATATTTATGCCTAATCTTACAACCAATCTTTTTCATATCTATTGGTGGCCATTATTCTTAGAAGTTATTACCTTTTTCTTAGAAGTATTTTTTCTATATACATATTGGTTTTCATGGGACAAAATTAAAACTAAATATCATCAAATTCTTGGTTATGGTTATGCTATAACAGTATTTTTTCAAACCTTTTTTATTAATATGGTAGCATCGGGGATGCTAACTCCTGGAACTCCAACAGTGACCTTCGGAAGTGATGGAATTATAACAATGTCAATAAATGATTTATATTCTTGGTGGTTTAATCCTACAACATGGATCTTGACAATACATCGCTTTGCAGCAGCAATTTCTATATTTGGTTTTATATTAATTCTTTTAGCCATGTTTCACTACAAAGATCGCAAAGATATTAGTTCAAAAAAATATTGGGATTGGGTTGGATCTTGGGGTATGATGTGGGGTTTATTCGGTCTTGTATTTCAACCAATAATTGGGTTAGTATATGTAAACCAATTATTTTACTCTGTAAATCCCGCTTTTCAGATGATGATGCATGGACCCAGAGCCTGGGAGATGTTACTTGTTGTTGCGCTTATATCCGCATTGTTTCTGATCATTCTTGTGTATTATATCGATAGGAAAGAAAATATCCTCAATCGAGAAGAAAATCTAAAGTATAAAAAACTCTTTAATTGGTTTCTAATCATCAGCGCTATTTGTGCTTTTTTCTTAGTACAACCATCATGGTTAGGTGATACTTTTGAATTTGAAACTAATTCTGTGTTCAATCCCCTTGGGATTATGGGTATAAAATATATTGCGTTATTAGGATTGATGATAATAGGGATTTTAGTTGTTGCTATAGATATAAAGATGCTAAAGAAAATGAAAGAGGGAGAATGGGGAAAACTTTCAAATGTATCCAGGTATGCGGGAATTCTCGCAGGAGTAGTAGGTATGTTTATTGTTATTGTTATGGGGTATGTTAGAGAATCTGCTCGAGCACCATATACAATATTTGGAATATTACCTGTAGAAGGATCAAGTACTCATCCTACTCCAATTGCAATCGATCGCCTTTTTATCGTTTTTGGATTGATTCTGATAACAGTTATTGCGGTTTTTTGGTTTACTTCTAAAGTTACTGCTCATCATCCTGAAGAAGCGGAAAAAATATATTCAGTGGGATATGAGGACCTAAAAGAAGATGCATCCTAAAATTAAGTTGTGATTAATAACTAAGGTTTTTTTTTAAATCAATTATGAGTTACAGAATAAGATCTAAATTTTTAAAGCAATAATTTATAAAAAGATACTACATGATAAGTAATTATGACACGATTATTAAGATGTAAAGTTTGCGGATATATTATCAAGGAAAGTAAATTGGGAGAAAAATGCCCCGCATGCGGAGTTCCAAAAACTGCTTTTGAACCATATAAAGAAAAGGTTTCAGAGAAACGTAAAAAAATCTTAGATTTGGAGATTCATCCTATATTAACCCATTTTACTGTAGGGTTTAGTATCTTTTCTTTTGTTCTTACATTGTTAACATTGATATTTCCAACATTCTATAGAAATGAAATTTTGAGTACTGTAGTTATTCTAAACGTGTCATTACCGATCTTTGTGGATTTAACTCTTATGAGTGGGATCCTTGATGGAAAAATACGATTTAAACGAATAATTACTATTCAACACATAAAAAAAATGATTATAGGATCAGTGTTACTAGCCCTTGCAATTTCGATAGGAGTAATTAGTTTCTTTTTACCAACTGAAACTATTTTAATTCCTCTCGTATTCATTAGTCTATTCTGTGTTGTTTGCGCTGGATTACTCGGGCTCATTGGAAGATCATTGAAATGCATTGCATTTCCAAACTAAATCATTTTGATCTTTTTTTTGTTTAATCTTTTTTCTCCACTAATGCAGAATTAACTATATTATCTTTTTGAAGCACTTTATAAAGTTGATTATAAGGAATATTTAACATTGTAAAATATGGAACTATTAAGCGAGATATTGGTAAATGAAGAAATATAATTAAAATTGTTGATCTTATCAGTGAAATTAGAGAATTTCGAGCGGTTCCAACTTGCATACCAAAATTTGCTCTTAATGTAGCAGATTTTGCTGCAATTTTTCGATAATAATCATATTTATTTGCAAGAAATTTAAGATCCAGTTTAGGATTATGGAGATAAGTTGAGATAATATACGCTAAAAATTCAGCGTCAGCAAACCCGGTATTCATCCCTTGACCTCCAATCGGGGGCATGGTATGGGCAGCATCTCCACATAGAAATACTTTTTCTTTCCAATATAAATCAGCTAAAAATTTTTGTACACCAAATGAATTTTGAGAGATTTTATCTTTTTCATTTAAGCAGATCCCTGTACGTTTGAGTATTATTTTTTCCAAAAATCCTTCTTTTGGTGTTTTAATAAATTTAGAAGTTTGAATGATCCACCTTCTTTTCTTATTGGGTAATGGAAAAGATTCTATACTCCCTTTATTAGTAAACCATAAAACAGCATCTCGTTTAAAAAAAGATTTATCAAAATAATCTCCCATAATAAAAGTAGGCTTAAAATAATATCCTATAAATGGGATATTAACTTTCTTTCGGATGATAGATTTCTCACCATCACAAGCACAAATAAACTCTGATGAGTAAGTAATTTCTTTTAACTCTTGAATGTTATAACATTCTATTACATAACCCTTTGAGCTTAACTTTATATCTGAGACCTTATATCCTCGCAATAAGGTTATACAAGAATATTTTTTTAAATTACTTTCTAGTATTTTTTCTGTTATCGCTTGTGATACAGAAAGAACAAATGGAAATTTTGAGGGAATCTTCTTTATCTTTAATGTACCTAACCGTACTGTAGATCCAAAAAAAATGGCAGCTCTCCCTATAATACCATTATTAATAAAGAGATGGGCAAGATTTAAGCTCCTTAATATTTCTAAAGAGGGAGGTGTAATCCCAATAGCCCTTGACCAAGGGTTCCTGATCAATTCTTTTTCTAAAATTAAGGTTTCAATATTTTTTGAACCAAGGAGATTTGCTAATAACAGTCCGACTGGTCCAGCACCTACAATTATTACTTTATGATGCATGAAAATATCTTTTTTAATTGTATTTATAGTGGTGAATATGAAGGAAATGTGTAATTATAACTTGATTATGATACCATAATAAAAGAGTCTTTTTGTATGGTAGAATATTTATAATTTATTAGAAAAAATCTAAAAAATGAATTAAGATTTATGCAATTCATTAGTAATTACATCCTTATAATAATTTAATTTATTACTTGAACTCATTATGGTGACAAAAAAGCAACAAGCAATAGGATGGATCAAAGCGATTAGACTTAAATTTTTAATCTCATATCTTGTTTTGGGGATTGGAGGAGTTATAATCGGGATTAATCATTCTGGAAATAAAATTGATATTCTTTTACTCATCCTATCATTTATTACAATAATAGCAGCAGGTATTGGTGTTCATTATCGAGATGAAGCATCAGATTGGCTTGCTGGTTATGATTTAGAATCTGGTGGAGTAGGAGTAATCCGAGATGGTATTTTAAATGTCAGACCTCTTCAGATTGTAGGAAGAATATTAACTATCATCGCTTTAGGATTTGCAATTTTACAGATTTTTTTCGTTTGGCAATTAATTTATATTCTTATTCCATTGGTGCCAGTAATTATATTATCAAATTATGTTTCAGAAAAAATCTCTTTAGGGCATGAAGTCGCACCTGCATTTGCATATTCTATGGCGCTTTTATGGGTTTTTTTAGGACAAGGGTGGAGCTTTACAATTTCAACTCTTTTTTTTGTAATATTCGCATTCCTATTCGTATTAGCCTTAGTACCATATCAAGATGTTGGTGATTATGAGGTTGATTTAAAATCGGGTAAGAAAACACTTACAGTTAAATTGGGAATTGATGCGGTTGGGCAGTTATCTATCGTTATCGGTGTTATATCGATTATTTTTCTCTATCTAAGTATTTTAACATTAGTTAATTAAGACCCAAATAAAATTAAAAAATCTAAATAAGTAGAAATTAGATATTTATTTACTTATTCATAGACCTTTTTTACTTCTTTATTATACTTTATATTAATTCGTTCTCTAATTTGATAATAATAGTTTTAGTGGAGTATCAAATCATACCGATCTAATAAGTTATCACAGCATCCTTGAAAGTATTTAAATATAAAAAAATCATAATTTAAATTTATAAATTATTAAATGAAAATTTAGATTAGAAAAAAAAATATTTTTAAATTAAACCTAAAAGATGTTACTCAATGATTAAAATTGACAATTTAACCAAGAAATATGGAAATCTGATTGCTGTTGATAACCTTTCATTGCAAATTGAAGAAGGTGAAGTATTTGGTTTGCTCGGTCCTAATGGAGCGGGTAAAACAACTACAATTAGGGTATTATGTTCCCTCATAACAAAAACGAGTGGTACCGCGATATTAAATGACTTATCCATTGATAATAAAAAGGACTGTATTGAGATTCGTAAAATGATCGGATTATTACCAGAAAATGTGGGTCTTTATGAAGACATATCTGCTTATAAGAATTTGAATTTTTATGCAAAATTATACCAGGTTCCTGAAAATAAGCGAAAAGAACGAATTGAATATTATTTGAAAATGTTGGATTTATGGGGGAAAAAAGATGTAACCGTTGGCACATTTTCCAAAGGAATGAAACAAAAATTAGCCATCGCTCGAACATTAGTCCATGAACCAAAAATCTTGTTTATGGATGAACCTACGGCAAATTTGGATCCAGAAGCGACTAAAATGGTTAGAGATTTTATCCTTGAATTGAAAAAAGAAAAGCGCACAATTTTTTTGAATACACACATGCTCGATGAGGCAGAACGAATTTGTGATCGTGTGGGAATTATGAATACTCATCTAATAGCTACTGGATCTCCCGATGAATTACGCCATTCTTTATGGGGAAAGAAATCTATTGTCGTAGTGGACGCAGTTACAGATACCATCCTTAATAGCATAAAATCCCTTGGATTCGAAAAGATTGCAGTAGATAATAACAAAATAACAATTGAGGTCAATGATCCTCACAAAGAAAATACTCTCATTACCCGCGCAATATTAGATGCAGGTGGACAAATTCAAACCATCTCAGAGTTAATTCCAAGTTTAGAAGATGTTTATTTGAAAGAGATTAGGAGGAATGAGTAAATTGAATAGAAAAAATGTTTGGGCGATAACTACAAAAGATTTTAGTCTTTTTATCAAAAAAAAATTGATTCTTTATTCGGCATTAATTTTACCCTTAGCTCTTTCAATTGGGTTACCTATGATAATTTGGTATGTTGTTACTAACAAAACAAGTGTGCCAATCCAGGCCATATTCCCGATATTTAATGCGTTTTCCTTCTTTTTCATCATCCTCTCTGCGATAATTCCAACTATTATCGCATCTTACAGTTTCGTAGGGGAAAAAGTTGAAAAAACTCTTGAACCCTTATTAGCAACCCCAGCCACCGATGATGAAATCTTACTTGGCAAGAGTTTGGCTGCATTCTTACCCGTAATAAGCATGATATTGATCAGTTCTGTAATATTCATGGTTCTAATAGATATCGTTTCTTTCCCTAAACTCGGTTATTTGTATTTCCCAAATTTGGACTTTGGGATTACAATTCTTTTGAACTCTCCACTAGCATGCCTTATGAGTATAGAATTTAGCGTCATCGTTTCTTCTCGAGTGAATGATATCCGCTCAGCCCAACAATTAGCTTCACTCATTATAATTCCATTCTTTGCACTATACCTTCTTACCGAAATTAATGTAATTACGATGAATACTGACTCGTTGTTTTTAATCGCTGGACTTCTTGCTTTAATTGATATAGTTCTGTTTTTTGCCAGTCGAGCTTTATTTAAACGGGAAGAAATTTTAACGAAATGGAAATAGATATAATAGTATTCCAATTTTTTTTTTGATCATTTTAGTTATACTGTTAATCATGGTCTCATTTGCTGCTATATTACCCATCATTACCCAAGTTAAATATCATCATTTCAGCAACATTTGGAATTACTTTATGTTTTTTTTTCCTACCACAGCACATTCACGTTTTAAAGAGATAAGCTACTCACTAAAAACTAATAAGAGGTTTTCTTACTTTTATGTGAGATAAAATAGTATTATGATTTATTAAAGTTAATTTAATATAAAAAGAAACAATAATATTTCTGAATCTCAGTATCACTACGATATTGGTATTCCACCCTAAATTAAATATAATAAAACTTACATCAACAAAAAAAAGTGTTCATATATGAGTGATCAGACTAAACTCCCTTCAGAAAGCGAGATTAAAAAAGAACGTGTGCAAGAAGAAAAAGTAATATTGAGGAGTTATTCAAAAGTAATTTTATTTTACCCACTTCTGATTATATCTTTCGTATTATTTTTAATACAAATCATTATGGGAGCAGATGAGCAATGGCTTGGAGCAATTTGGATTACCGTCTTTTTCATTAATTTATTTATAATTTCTTTTGACACCTCATCAACAAAATTCTTTATATTGCTATTAGTTATTATTGTATCAATATTGGTGTTTACTTTCATCTTCAATCCAATTGTAATAATTGGGAAAATATTTTCATTTGAAGTCTTGATTGTAATGAGTTATCAATTTTATTTGTCATGCACCGTAATATTAATTATAGTACTACTAATAGCCTGGATTGCCACTAGATTTAATTATTGGAAAATAGAAAGAAACGAAGTGATCCATAAACAAGGTATTATCGTTTCGGTTAAGAGGTATCCCACAAAAAGCCTGCGTATTGAAAAAGATATTCCCGATCTTTTCGAATTCATGCTATTAGGAGCTGGCTCAATTCAGTTGTTTTTTGCAAATCAGGAAGTAATTCACCTTAGTACTATTATAAAGGTCAATAAAAAATCAAAAAATATTGATTATTTACTTAGTGACATTCAAGTTGAAATGGAAAAAACAGAATAATTTAGATCTATTGATCAACTAACAATATTAGATAAGGAACATCAAAACCTAAATGTTAAATTGATGTTGACTTATTTTTTTTCTTTTTCTTTTTTTCTATTGTAGAACATATTTTTATAAAGTAATAGAAATGCAAAACTATAGTACAGTCAAGAAAAGGCCAAAGTTTCGTTTAAAATAACGATTGTTAGAATTAAAAATAAAACATTAATTGCTATTGGTAATAACATTATGCTATATCCATACTTTGTTTGATCCAAATGAGTCCTTCTATGGATATAGTAATAGAGTAATGCACTAAATCCAATTCCAAATATGATGAAAATTGATATTATTCCAAGTAAATCAGTTTTGTCTCCATATCTATCGGGAACGAAATTAATATTGAAATGAAGTGGAATTGTTTGGGGTAATTGAAAATAGATAATTAGGAAATAAACTAATCCCGAGATTGAAAGAATAATTGTGAAGATAAATAATGATAGTGCAAGTTTAATATCTTTGGAAGAACTCATAGTATCTTTAAGAGCTCCGGTTTTATTTACAACTTGCGATCCAATATTTTTATCAATACTCTGTAGCATATTAATAAAATCACCTTCATTAGCAGGGGTTATTCCATATAATTTCTTTTTTTTTCCGTTTGTTTCAATGAACAATAGATTGTTGAGTTTAGTAGCATATAAAGAAACCGTCTCAAATTTTCCGTCAATTAAAAATTTGAATCTTCCAAATAAATATCCTGGAAGCCCAACACCCCCCAACCTTATACCTTCATAATCTTTTGATTCAGACCTAATTATCCTTTTAACCATTGCAACTGGAATTCTTTTAGTTTTTAATCCCCATTTAATTAAAAGAAATTCGTTTGAAAGGATATATTCCAATTCATAGTATGCATAAATTAATAGTGTAAATACTGCGATAATCGCTAAAAAAAAGCATAGCAGTAGTATGAATAGAGACATAATTTGAATGCTCGGATATATTGATATAAAGAGAATTGAGAACAATAATGTAAGTGCAATGGTGATGATGATTATATATTTTCCACCATTTGATTTTGCCGGTTTAAAAATTACATTTTCTGGCATATTTCCTCATGATTTTTACTAATAGACAATTTTGCTACTTAATCACCAAATGATAGATCCTATTAAAGGAGGAATATTATAATTTATTAAGTAATTTCTGATTCTTAAACTAAAATCACCCGTTCAATATTCGATATAATAAACATTTTATTAATTGACTGCAATGCAAAAAATTAGGGATTACTAATTTTGGATTTTTAAAAAATAATTAAAGTGGGCAATTAATTAAGTAATATTATATTTCTTGGATTAAAAAAATTAAAATAAATTCAAAGATCGACGATTAGAGATTAAATTATTTAAATTAAATGAGTATAATTTTAATGATATTCTTAAGTTTTATATATTAATTTAATTAATTATTTTCAAATATTTCTATGATATCTTTAGAAGATGCTGGAAAAGGATTAGATCCGAATCAAGTTTTAGAAAGATTAAAAAAGTATGGTTATAACGAGATTTCTTCTGAAAAACCAAACCCAATGATATTAATTTTAAAAAAATTCTGGGGATTTACTCCTCTCATGCTTCTTATTACAATAATATTAGAGATAATTATAGGTAAAATCTTTGAAGCATATGTCATTACTGCTCTACTTCTATTCAATTCATTAATGTCTTATTTTCAAGAAAGAAAAGCAAATTTGGTATTAGAATTATTAAAAAGCAAATTGCAAGTAAAAGCTAGGGTTAAACGCCAAGGAGAGTGGACTCTGATTCCAGCAAGAGAGCTTGTTCCCGATGATCTTGTGAGGTTAAGATCTGGTGATTTTGTACCTGCAGACATAATTATTCTTGAAGGTTATATTGAAGTTGATCAATCATCTATTACTGGAGAATCAATTATAATTGAAAAAGAGTACAACCAATTGATATATGCGGGATCAATCGTAAAAAGGGGTGAAGCTACTGGAAGAATAAAGGCAACAGCTAGTCATTCTTTTCTTGGACATACTATTCAATTAGTTGAACTTGCGAAACCTAAATTTAATATTCAGATAATGATATCAAAAATTGTTAAATGGCTAATTTTAATGGTTGTTTTTTCAATAAGTACAGCAATTATTTTCTCAATTATCAAGAAGTTAAACCTTCTCGACTTAATACCTTTATTTGTTATTCTATTAATTGCTTCAATACCAATTGCTTTACCTACTATGTTTACTATTAGTATGGCTTTAGGATCTTTTGAATTATCCAAAAAAAACGTATTAATAACCAGATTAGATGCTGTGGAAGATGTTGCTATGATGGACGTAATATGTGCAGATAAAACTGGAACCCTCACTATGAATGTACTCCAAATCTCAAAACTTATCAATAATTCGAAATATGAGGAAGATGATATTATTCTTTATGGCGCATTAGCATCTCAAGAAGCAGATCAAGATCCAATCGATCTTGCATTTATTAGAGTAATGAAAGAAAAGAATTTGCATTATGATGATTATATTCAAAAAAAATTTCTACCTTTCGATCCGATGAATCGAAGAACAGAAGCATTAATCGAGAGAGATGCAGAAACATTTTTGATTGTTAAAGGGGCTATTAATATAATCTTCAATATGTGCAACTTATCTCAAATCGTGAACTTTAAAGATATTCAGAACAAAATGAGTGTCCTTTCTGCCTCTGGTTATAGATTGATCGCAGTAGCATTTGGAAAAGATAAAAATAATTTAGATTTAGTAGGTGTCGCGGCTCTGTATGACCAAATTCGACCCGAAATTTATGAATTAATTCAAAAAGTTAATGATTTGGGAATATCTTTAAAAATGTTAACTGGGGATGCTTTACCGATTGCAAAAGAAGTTGCAAAGAATGTGGGCATAGGAAATAACGTTATTAGTTATTCAGATTTTAAGGATCTTGTTAAGGAAAATGATGATTTTAAAATTTTAGAGAATATTGATGGGTTTGCTGAAATTTACCCTGAAGATAAATATTTAATTGTGAAAGATCTTCAGAAATTAGGACACGTTGTAGGAATGACAGGTGATGGAGTGAATGATGCTCCAGCTCTAAGGCAATCAGAAGTGGGTATAGCTGTAAAAAGTTCTACGGATGTAGCTAAAAAGGCATCTAGTGTTGTCTTAACTGAGGAGACTCTTGAAGGAATTATTGATTTGATAAAAATAGGAAGGAGAATCTATCAAAGAATAAACATTTGGATTTTAAACAAGATAATAAGAACATTTAAAAGAGTTTTATTTATAATTCTTGCTTTTATGATTTTTAGTGTCTATATTGTATCCGCTTTAAATATGATAATTCTATTATTTTTGAGTGATTATGTAACTTTATCTTTATCTACTGATCAAGTTTCTTATTCTCAGAAACCTGAAAGTGGAAAAATAAATAAGCTAATTAAAGTTGGAATTATTTTAGGATTTTTTATAGTTCTTGAAGGACTTATAATTCTAATCATAGGAGACGCTTTTTTTAGAATATTTAATGATTTAAATCACGTTTATACCTATACATTTGTTTTTTTAGTTTATTCGGGATATTTTACAATATTAGCAGTAAGAGAAAAAGAGCATTTTTGGCATTCAAAACCAAGTAAATTTTTAGCGATTGCAATTATTATTAATTCATTTTTCGTATTTTTAATAAGTACTTACGGATTAATTGGTTTTACTCCAATTCCTATTATTGAATTTATGGTTATTTTATTTTTTTGTTTTTTTTCGTGTTTAATTTTTAATGATTTTATAAAATGGATGTTAATAAAAAAATTTAAAGAATAATTGGATTCGCAGATTAAAGAAAATTAGTTAAAGATAGTCATTACATTACTGAATTGGATGAATTTTATGAAATAATATAAGCTCCTGTAAATTTCCTCATATTTAGTAATAATTCCATAAAATTTCCTTTTTTTACCGATTCTAATTAAAAAGACCTATTTAAGCAAGAGTATTAACGTTTAAAGTTCTAATTTTGCTACAGATTGAATCAATAAAACAAAAATACTTTAAATTATGGGCACTAGAGCCCACAAAGTGTCGTTACAATTTTAAATTACCAAATTTTATAGATATTATAAAATATTGATACTTTAACTAGATTTAAGAAAATACGGTGATATGATGTCAAGAAAGAAAGTGGTAATTATAGGGGCTCTTGGTATGGACTTTCATGTTTTTAACACGGTGTTTAAAGACAACGAGGAATATGAAGTCATTGCATTTACTATTGCTGGAGAACAAAATGTTGGAACAACTGAAGAAACCCAACGTAAATATCCGGCAGAATTAGCTGGCAAGCTTTATCCAAAAGGTATTCCAATGCTTCCTGAAGAAAATTTGGCAGAAATAATAAAACTCCATCAAATAGATGAGGTTGTATTTGCGTATTCTGATGTATCACATGAGGAAGTAATGCATAAAGCATCTCGAGCTCTTGCTGCGGGAGCAAATTATCGATTAATTTCAGGAAAGTTTACGCAAATAAAATCCAAAAAACCTGTAGTGGCTATTTGTGCTGTTAGAACAGGATGCGGTAAAAGTCAAGTTTCTAGGGCAACTTATCGGTATTTAATGAAAAAAGGTTTTAAAGTCGTAGCAATAAGAGAACCCATGCCATATGGAGACTTAGTTAAACAAAATGTGATGCGTTTTGAAGAATATGGAGATTTAGATAAGTATGATTGCACGATTGAAGAACGAGAGGAATACGAACCGTATCTCGAGCAAGGTCTCGTTATTTATTCAGGAGTGGACTATGAGAAAATAGTTAGACAAGCAGAAAAGGAAGCAGATGTTATAATTTTCGATGGGGGAAACAATGAAATATCATTTTATGTCCCAGATTTATTATTTATCGTCGTTGATCCATTAAGACCCGGACACGAAATGAAATACCATCCCGGAGAAGTGAATGCTCGATCGGCTGATGCATTTGTCATTAATAAGATGAATAGCGCCAATGCAGAAGATGTGAAGATAGTTGAAGCAAATTTAAATGAACTAAATCCTCTTGCAACTAAAATATATACCAATTCTGTCGTAACTATCGAAGGAAATCCCGATTTAAAGGATAAAAAGGTGATTGTTGTTGAGGACGGGCCAACATTAACACACGGCTCAATGTCTTATGGAGCTGGATTTGTTGCAGCAACTAATAGTGGCGCTATTGTCATAGATCCTAAACCCTATATAACTGGCACAATGAAAAAAGTATTCGAGGAATTTCCACAAATTACACAAATAGTCCCAGCAATGGGATATAACGACCAACAAATTAAAGACATGGAAGATACTCTAAATAAAGCAGATTGTGAAATAATAATTGATGGTAGTCCTATAGATCTTGGAAAATTAATCAAAAGCAATAAACCTATTATTAGAGTCACATATGATATTGAACCTGTAAAAAGTCCTACGATTGAGGAAACCTTAGACACATTTATTGAAAAATTTTTATAAAAATTATATATTAAATTTTAATACGTAAAAAGGACATACATCGAAAACTCCTTTTTCCATTCATTATTTATTTTTTCAGAAGGTGAAAAATAAATTGATATTAGCAGAAAAAAAGTTTGAAATTCGTGAGGTCCAAAAAGGATATGCTAATAGAACTCTTTACATTGATCTTACTAATAACATCATCCAGATCAAGTTAGTCACAAATGAAATGAAAGAAAAGTTTATTGGAGGCAAAGGATTTAATCTTTGGCTAATGTGGAATGGACTTCCTCAAGAGAGAATTGTGAAATGGGACGATCCCGAAAATGAAATTTGCATTTCTTCTGGACCTTTAGGAGGGAGTATATTTTACCCGGGTTCAGGAAAATCAATAGTTACCACAATATCTCCCTTAACGGATATTATCATTGATTCAAATGTTGGCGGCTATTTCGGACCATATTTAAAATTCTCCGGTTTTGATGCAATTGAAATTCAAGGTAAAGCAAAAGAAGAGGTTCTAATATACATCGATGGTATTGAGGGGATTGTTCAAATAAAAAAAGTCGAAAAATCTGATAAGTTATCTAAATATTCTCATGAATTAACTCAGCAACTTACTGAACAATATGCCCAAGACGATCGCGAAAAGCAAAGAATTTCTGTAGTGAGCACTGGTCCTGCAGCAAAACATTCGAATTGGGGAATGCTAAACTTTTCATGGTACGTTCCAGGGCGTAAATGGGCTTCAAGTAAACAAGCCGGGAGAGGTGGGATTGGAACCGTTTTTGCTGATAAAAAAATCAAGGCATTAGTCTGTCGTTCTCCAAAAGTTTCCATTAATTCAAATAATCCTGCTAATTTAGAAGAAGCTAGAAAAATTGGAATCGCGCATACCCAAGAAATCATTAAACTTGACCCCATACAGAATGAAATGCGGCGAGTGGGAACAGGGCATCTTCCCGATATCATGAATGTGACTGATCTGCTACCTACCGAAAATTACCGATTTGGTGCTCATCGGGAAATTCGTGGAAAAGAGATCCCTTATAATAGAGAGATTATGAGAGGAATTTATTCTGGAAAAGAAGGTGGTGATGGATGTTGGATAGGATGTGCTGTTTCATGTTCTCATTATTCAGAAGGACACGAAGTCTTAACTGGACCTTTCAAGGGAAAAAAAGTAATCGTTGATGGACCAGAATATGAAACCATAGCGGGTTGTGGTTCAAATTGGGGCGTGTGGGACCCAAAATGGGTCTTAGAAGTAAATTTTTACTGCGATACGTATGGTTTAGATACAATATCGGTAGGGACGGGAATAGCATTTGTAATGGAATGCTTCGAAGCGGGAATCTTGAATAAAAAAAGGACTGGAGATTTAGAATTAGAGTTTGGAAATGTAGAATCAGCGGTTGAGTTAATTCATCAAATGGCTAAAGGTGAAAGCTTTGGAGTTATAGTTGGAAAAGGAATTAAATATATGAAAAAATATTTTGCTGAAAATTTTGGAGCAGATCCACAGTTTCTGCAAGATATAGGCATGGAACATAAAGGCTTAGAATTCTCTGAGTATGTAACCAAAGAATCCTTGGCGCAACAAGGTGGATATGGGTTAACTAATAAAGGACCGCAGCACGACGAAGCATGGTTAATTTTTGACGACATTATTAGAAATTCCATTCCAACATTCGAGGATAAAGCTAAAGCTTTGAGATATTTCCCATTATGGCGAACATGGTTTAGCTTATGTGGTTTATGCAAGTTACCATGGAATGATATCCAACCAACGAGTCAAGCAGATTACCCTATTAAAGATCCCAAGACCGGAGAACTAGTTCGAGCGAAAATTCCTGATCATGTTGAGAATTATGTTAAATACTACTCAGCAGTCTCGGGAAATCAATCGACATCAGACGATCTCATAAGAATGTCTGAAAGAGTGTATACATTTCAAAGGATATTCAATATTAGATTAGGTAAAGGACTACGAGAGCACGATTCAAATCTACCTTATAGAGCAATAGGACCAGTTACATCCCTTGAATTCGAAAGTCGCGCAGAGAGGTATGATACACAGCTTAAAGAATTAGGAGTCAATATTAATAATAAAACTACGCAAGAAAAAATGAAAATCCTTAGGGAACATCGAGAGCAACAATATGGAAAACTTCAAGATGCGGTATATTTAGAACGCAATTGGAGTAAAAAGGGTTGTCCTACCATGGATTTGGTAAGAAAATTGGGAATTGATTTTGATGATATAGTGGAAATTATTTCTCCTTTTCAAGAATAATAATGAATCAGAAAGTGATCCTAAATGGAAAACATTACTAAACATCCCATTCTTGAAATTCCTGAAAGAAAAAAAATAAAATTCAAATTCGATGAGAAAGAATTAATCGGATTTGAAGGATTGGTAATATCCTCTGCCTTATTTCTTAATAGTATTAAAATTTTTGGTCATCACGTAAAAGATTCAAGCCCTCAAGGTATTTTTTGTGCTAATGGTCAATGTTCTCAATGTAATGTTATCGCCGATGGCATTCCCGTGAAAGCTTGCATGACCCCTTTAAAGGATGGAATGGAAATTAGAAGTTGTAACGGCTTACCCGAATTACCGATTGATGACGAACCAGTTGATGTTAGCGATGCTGATATTATTACGACAAGTGTTCTTATTATAGGTGCCGGTCCAGCAGGATTGTCTGCTGCCACAATCTTTGGAGAGCATGAAATAGATGTCATTTTAATTGATGATAAGGATAGACTTGGTGGTAAATTAGTACTTCAAACGCACAAATTTTTTGGTTCTCAAAAAGATGTATATGCTGGTAAGCGAGGCATTGATATAGCACGGATCCTAGGTGACCAAATAAAATCATTGGATATCGTAAAAACTTGGATTAATAGCACCTGTTTAGCCGTATTTAGTGATAAGCTGGTGGGTGTTTTGAAGAATAATGAAGAATACGTATTAATCTCACCAAAATATTTATTAATTGCAACGGGAGCAAGAGAAAAGATGCTTGCATTTCCAGGAAACACTCTCCCAGGTGTGTATGGCGCAGGTGCATTTCAAACATTAGTCAATCGTGATTTAATAAAAGCTGCAGAACGAATTTTCATTGTTGGAGGAGGCAACGTTGGTTTAATTACGGGTTATCATGCCATTCAAGCAGGAATCCAAGTGATCGGATTAATTGAAGCAATGCCGTCGTGTGGAGGATATAAAGTACATGAAGACAAACTTCGCCGATTGGGTGTCCCAATATATACAAGTCATACAATTTTAAGTGCCAACGGGACTAATAATGTTGAATCAATAACTATTGGACAAATTAATGAAAACGGGGAAAGTCTCCCAAATACCACAAAAACCTTTAGATGTGATACCATTTTAATAGCTGTAGGGTTAAATCCAGTAGATGAGTTTTATCATAAGGCAAAAGAATTTGGAATGAGAGTGTGGGTTGCTGGAGACGCTCAAGAAATTGCTGAAGCCTCAGCTGCTATTTTTACTGGAAGAATTGAAGCTCTAAAGATCTTGGAAAAAATGGGGATCGAATTTGAAGAAGATATTGATGATTTGGAAAACTTAGCTGCTATCATGAAAGCAAAACCTCCAGAACCCATTACTCTAAATATAACAGAAAAAACAGAAGGTATTTTTCCTCTCTTTCATTGTAATCAAGAAATACCGTGTAATCCCTGTACGTCTGTATGTCCTCAAGATCAAATTAAAACTTATGATAATATTATTACAAATCTTCCATACTTCAAAGATGAAAAAGATTGTATCGGATGTGGTAAATGTATTGCAGTTTGTCCCGGATTGGCGGTCATTTTAATAGATTTTAGAAAAAGTAAAGAATTTCCTTCTGTTACATTCCCTCTTGAACTCTCAGCTAATAAAGTTGAGAAAGGAATAAAAGTTTCGGTTGTTGGTAATGATATGGAATTTGGAAAATTCGAAGTTAAACGAGCACGTATTTTACCAGAATTTCCTAAAACACAACTCATTACTGTTGAATTACCATTAAAAATTGCGAAAGAAGCTACAGGCATTAGATTAAATGAAAGTTCTTATAATGAAGCTCTTGATATATATCAGAAGGGATTTACAGACAATGAAACAATTGTCTGTCGTTGTGAGCGAATTTCCGTAGGAGAAATTCGTCATTGGATACGGAATGGTATAAGAGATTTTAATGAATTGAAAGCATTAACGAAAGTTGGGATGGGGTCTTGCGGAGGAAAAACCTGTACTCCATTAATTAATAGAATTTTCCGTGAGGAAGGTGTTGCTATTGAAGATATCATTCCCGGAACAAAGCGTCCCTTGTATATTGAAATACCAATGAAAATATTTGCGGGTATAAAGGATAAAAAAGAGGATTAATTTAATGGTGGACTATGATGTGATAATCATTGGTGCTGGAAGCGTTGGAGTTCCAACAGCATTAGCGTGTGCTAGTGATGGATTGAACACATTAGTGATTGATTCTCTACCCTCAGTATCCCAAGCAGATAATAAACATGCTATTGGAGGCATAAGAGCAACTCATACTCAAAAAGGAAAAATATGGTTATGCCAGAGATCGATCGAAATTTTTAAGAATTGGGAACAAAATTTCGGAGATGATATTTGGTGGAGCCAAGGAGGGTATTGTTTTGTAGCTTATTCAAAAGAACATCAGAAGATGTTAAAATCCAACATTGAATTACAAAAATCGTATGGTTTGGACATAAATTATATTAACAAAGAGGATATCAGAAGTTTAATTCCTGGAATTAATGAAGATAACTTATTGGGGGGAACATACAGCCCTGAAGATGGTAATGCATCTCCTCTACTTTCTCTTCATGCTTTTTATCGCCAATCTAAAAATTTTCAAGCAGAATATAGATTTAATGAAACTGTTACCGGCATAATCACTAAAAATGGAATTATAACGGGATTAAAAACCAATAAAAATAAATATAATACGACGCATATAGTTAATGCAGCGGGTGGATATGCTAATATAATAGGAAAAATGATGAACATTGACCTACCAGTAATTCCAGAATCTCATGAAGCAGGTATTACCGAGCCCGTAAAAAAATTTTTCAATCCCATGGTCGTTGATATTCGACCTGCTAAAGATGAAGTTTTTGGAAATTCTTCAAATTATTATTTTTACCAAAATAAAGAGGGTAAAATCATTTTCTGCCTTACTCCTCAACCAAGTATTATTGGGACAGATAGAAGAGAAACAAGTTCCTTCCTCCCTCAAATTACTAAAAGAATGATTTCATTAATGCCCAGATTGAAAAATATAAAAATCCGTAGAACGTGGAGAGGTCTTTATCCCATGACTCCTGATGGAAATCCTATCCTGGGGAGAGTAGAAGGTGCTAATGGCTATATAAATGCGGTAGGGATGTCCGGGCAAGGATTCATGCTGGGTCCCGGCATCGGTGAACTTATGAGTAGACTTATACGAACCAAATTAACACTAAAAGATAAAGAAATTCTTAAAGATTTCTCCTTCACAAGGGATTATAATAAGGAAGAGGATTTAAAGTAAAAATTTAAAGAAAGCTTCATATAATTATCAAAATATGGAGAAAAAAAGTCAATTATAACACTTTAAGTGAATAAAAATGGTTAGACATTTATTAAAAATATCAGATTTTTCAAAAGAGGAATGTGAAAAGATCATTTCTAAAGCTGTAGAGATTAAAAATAATCCTGCAAAATTCAAAGCCGCATTAAAAGGAGAGACACTTTTGATGTTATTCGAAAAACCTTCCTTAAGAACAAGAATTTCTTTCGAGACGGGGATGCAACAATTAGGTGGACATGCTATATTTTATTCTATAGTAGATTCTCCTTTAGGGAAAAAGGAAAACATTCACGATACTGCTAAGGTGGTATCATTATACGTGAATTTAATTGCAGCAAGGGTATACAAGCGAGAAGATATGCGGAACTTTGCTAAAGATTCTACCGTTCCATTAATCAATATGCTTGATGATTTCGCTCATCCGTGTCAGATTCTTTGTGACTTCCTTACGATCAAAGAAAAAAAGGGACAGCTTAATAATTTAAAAGTATCCTTTTTCGGAGATGGATACAATAATGTAACTTATGATCTTATGCGAATGTGTGCAATGTTTGGATTGAGGATGGATGTTGCATGCCCAAGCGGAACTGATTATTCCCCAGAACAAGAAGTACTAAATGAAGTAAAAGAGTTGTCAAAAATTTCAGGTGCTGATGTTAGAGTAATCCACAATGCTAAAGAAGCAGCTAAAGATGCGGACATAGTCTATACAGACTCGTGGATGTCATATGGGATTCCTAAGGAGCTAGAAGAAGAACGTAAAAAAATATTTATGCCATACCAAGTGACCGAAGAAATAATGAAACTTGCTAAATCGGATGCTCTTTTCATGAACTGTCTCCCCGCGATGAGAGGTCATGAACAAACGGCAGCAGTTATAGATGGTCCTCAATCAATTGTTTTCGATCAAGCGAGAAATCGACTTCATGGCCAAAAAGCTATAATGTTATTTCTAAGGGATAAATTCTAACTCCTTTATCTTAATTTTATAATCTAAAAATCCTGGAAATCAAAAGAAAGAGCGCAAATTCTTTAAAGAAAGATTCTAAATTTTGATAGCTCTTATAATAAAATTTATAATTTTCCTTACAATACTATTATTTTTCACTTTGAGATTGGAGTTGACAATACTTGAAAACATTAATCATCGCACTTGGTGGGAATGCTCTTATAAAGCCCGGAGAAAGGGGTACCACTGAAGAAATGATTAATAATTTACGTGCTCCTATTAAACAAATTGCAAAATTATCAAAAGATTATAACATCGTTATCACTCATGGAAATGGTCCACAAGTAGGAAATCTTTTATTACAACAAGAAGCTACTGAAACTGTTTCAAAAAGACCTCTACAAATATTGGTAGCGGAGACTCAAGGTCAAATTGGATATTTAATTGAATCTACTTTAGATGAAGAATTAATGAAATTAAACATAGATCAAGAGAAATTTTTCTTGACGGTGCTAACCTACGTTAAAGTTGATCCAAATGATCCTGCCTTCAAACACCCAACAAAACCAATTGGACCAGCATATAAGAGAAAAAAAGCAGGTTATGTGAAAACTTCTAAGGGTTGGCGCCGTGTAGTTGCTTCTCCTAAACCAATTAAAATTTATCAATGGCGTGAAATAAAAAAATTGATGGCACTAGGAGATTTTATTCTCATTGCTTGTGGGGGTGGGGGTGTTCCAGTTATTAAGGATGAAAAAAGATTATACGGCGTTGAGGCGGTAATTGATAAGGATCTTGCAAGTGCGAAATTAGGAGAACAAATTGGAGCTCAAATTCTTTTAATTGCATCTGATGTTGAAAAAGTTGCACTAAATTATGGTCGAATAGACTATAAATACTTGGATCTTATTTCCACTGATGAAGCTCAAAAATACATGAGAGAAGGTCACTTTCCTGCAGGTTCTATGGGTCCAAAAGTGCAAGCGGCGATAAATTTTTTAGATTCCGGAGGAGAACGCGCCATCATCACGTCTATAGAAAAAATAAAAGATGCAATAGAAGGAAATGCTGGTACTCAATTTTTTTTAGAAAAAAATGATAGTAATTCAACCGAAAATTAATTAATCATTTTTACGTTAAAATGTCGAGAAAATCTAAGGGCAAACTTGAAGAAAAAAAAGTAAAAATGATATTCTGATGATATGAGAAGAATTCTTTTATTGTGAAGTATCCTCATGGCTAATTCTAGTGCCCTTGAGAGGTGCTTTACCAAGAGGACTCTTCACCGTGCCCGATATGGTGTCACCATCAATTTTAGCATTGAATTCAAAAGTCAAGAATCGTGGAAAATTTCTTGAAGCCTTCCATATCAATGTAGTACCGTCAAATTTTACGTCCTTGATCTCGTTGGTATTCTTACCATGATCCATTCTACCAGTGACCGTATTACCTGCAAAGGAGAGGTACAATGTGGCTTTTTGAGTATTGAAAGGGTTCTTCATCTCTAAATTCCATATTTCATTAAAAGACATAATTAATCGCTTTAATAAGGGACTTCTACTTTATAATAATTTGCCTTAATTTTAATTAATGTAAAAAAGCGCCCTCAATAACCTAAAATCCTTTTTAAAAAATTATTTTGAAATAAAAAGTTATTATAAATTTATTTGATTAGGACTTTTTCTATTATATTTAAAGCCCAATCGATTTCCTCTTTCGTAATTATTAAAGGAGGGGCAAATCTAATAGTCTTAGAATGAGTATGTTTAGCGAGTACTCCATTGTCCTTTAATAATTCGACGATATGTCTTGCATCTGACTCAAATTCGACTGCCATTAAGAGTCCTTTGCCTCTAACTTCTTTTACTGGAAGGATAGTTTCCTTTTTTGCAATATTTTTAAGCCCTTCTAAGAAATACGCCCCCAATTCTTTGGCTCTTTGAGCTAAATGATCTTCAATGTGAAGTTCTATCGATTTCATAGCAACCGCACTAGCTAGAGGGTTCCCACCAAATGTTGATCCATGTGTGCCAGGCTTAATAACGTCAGGACCAATTATATCTCTAGTTGTGACCACCGCGGAAACAGGATATACGCCTCCTCCAAGTGCTTTTCCAAGTAACATCGCATCTGGCTTCACATTATCGTGGTCACATCCAAAAAATTCCCCAGTTCTTCCAAAACCAGTTTGGATCTCGTCAGCGATCATCAGAACATTGTATTTTGTACAT
>Ga0315535_1000411_pt1 | contig 30416 bp, 24 predicted proteins | sample SalMarSW160220MG_2_FD_203092 | JGI IMG/M metagenome (GOLD analysis project Ga0315535, IMG submission 203092) | Salt marsh sediment microbial communities from the Plum Island Ecosystem LTER, Massachusetts, United States - Salt Marsh Sediment SW1602-20 ... | reverse complement strand
CTTGCTCTTTAAGGTCAGAGGAAATTTTGATATTTCGTGATGCTGCCTGTTCTAACAACTGGTCAATCTCACATACTAAACGGCTCTTTTCATCTTGTATCTCACAAATGAAGTCCTCTGATGCTACTTCAAATTTCTCACGTTTTAGGACAAGTTCCAGCTGCTCAAGCAAATTATCCAAATAATCTACAAAGGCGGTTTGGTTATCCCAGTTCTCAAGAAGTGTGAATTCCAAATCATCTTCGAGAATTTCAAGAACATACACAATCGGTCCGTATGCATCAAGCTCATCTTCAAATTCTACTACTTGCTTTCGAGCCAGTTTTAATGCATCTCCAGGTCTATTCTCTGATATCAGTAATCTGCATAATCCCTCAAGTGCATGATGACCAGCAGGATTTCTCTGCAAAAACTCTCGGTAGAGTCGTTCAGCCTCTTTAGATCGTAGAGATTGATCCAACAATGCCCCCAATGCACACACGGCGTCTTCATAATCGGGGTCCCTGATCAATACGGTCCTAAAAGTTGCCTCAGCCTCACCGTCGTTGCAAAGTCGAGCTTGGACTTCTCCAAGCTTAGTCATGAGTTTAAGATTATCAGGATCTACCGCTAACTGCCTCTCGAGAAGAGCCTCTGCCTCTAACTCCTGCTCATCGTTGCAAAGATCAGACACATTCTGAAGTACCTTCTCCGATTCATCATTCACTGCTATGACCTTGACTAATTGATTGGTATTATCAATGGCAAATATTCCTTTTAAACAGAATCAATGACGAGGGGTGTAAGTAGTGAAGCATTATGAGAGAACTGAAAAAGGGAATTTTCTAGCCACTAGAAACAACTTCTTTGCACTTACGACCGATACACAAAGCACAAGCATCTTCGCTATCTGATCTAGTACCTTTTCGAAGGTGTTGTGCCATACAAACTAGTTCAGATAATTCTCTCTTAAGTTCAGGAATTCCTGTTCCAGTCACATTGGAAACATAGGTCTGTTCGACACATCCTCGCCAGTTAGAGATATTGTCTTCAACCTTGGTTCTTACAAAATCAACTGCTTGTTGTACTTGCTCTGGTTTAACATCGAAAGGAGTGATGTCCAGATGAGTACCGATGAGTACAATGCTAGTGAAATCTCTTACGATTCCACTCATCAATGCAGTTTCTAACCATGATTCAAGCACAGCCAAGGTTCTGAACTCACTAAGTTTGTAAACAAGAAGAATAACTGAGATGTTTTGCATATTTGGCATGAAGGAATATGTATCCATAATCTTCTCGAAGGTGCCAATGTCCTCAGCTTGGTCATTGCTTCTCTGACCAGGCGGCACATACATTTGAAGCAAAATTACTTCATCAGATGTGGGGCATTCACAATTGACAAATTCAAATTCCATATTGACAGTCTTCTTTAGACCGTCTAAACATTCTATTTTTGTGTTTGTATCGACATGTTCTGCCATGACTTTCGATAAAGCTGTTTTTCCAACACCACCATCACCTATCGGAAAAATAGAACCTGTAATTGTCATTAAATTCCACTCTTATTCATACTGGGCGTGACTCTCCATGTGATCGATACTTGTATGAATCGTCAAGCTTTACAGAGGTTTCTCGAAGACCATCCTTGCAAACATGTCTTGGATATACAACAATCATCTTAAGTCCCATACCTGATTGCACCTCAATCCCACGTTCGATATTATCAGCATGAGAACTTACAACATCAACTAGGCTGAATTCTATATTCTGGTCACAAATATTGCATTTAATGCTGTAATCCTTTGCTCTGAATTGTTCCATAGAAGGAGCGTTACCAACATGTTTGGCAAACATTTCTCGTGCCTCCTCATCCGACAATGGAGTACCAACAACATTTCTCCACAATCCCAGGCTGATAACTGAAACCAATACGACATAGATTGCGCCTCCCATGTAAACTAATGAAACCATGAGTTCAGCGGTCACTGGAAGAATTATCAGATTTAGTAGCGATAGAACATGCATTAGATACATCAAGAGGAAAAACCCAATAAATGCAACTAAGATCCAATACCTTCCTTGAAGACCCATAGGTCTCAGCACTCCAACCGTTTTCAGAGTAAGTATCAAACCGTAGATGATACCAGCGACACCGATGAGGGAGATGATGAGTTCCAAGGAGAGGGCAAATTGTTGCATAGATATAGACAACAATAACTAGCATTATTAAGATTGTTCGTTTAGTAATTGCTGAATTTACCAATTCGTGCTTAGATGGGCTTTTAAGCATCTTATCACGTCAGACAGTAAAATATAGGCAATACTTGCAGACGCTCTTATATACACTCAAAATAAGCCAATGATGGGAATTGACAATGTTAAAAGTACACAATACGTTAACCCGACAGAAAGAAGATTTCGTACCGCTAGATGGAAACAACGTACGAATGTATGTTTGTGGTCCCACGGTTTATGATTACCCCCACATAGGTAATGCAAGGTCATTCGCTGTCTTTGATACAATTCGCAGATATCTCGAGTATCTTGGGTACCATGTACAATACATCACCAATTTCACAGATGTTGATGATAAGATGATCAATCGTGCAAACGAGGAAGGAATCACAATAGGAGAACTTGCGGGAAAGTTCATCGCAGAATACAAGCTGATAGCAAGACAACTCAACCTGAAACCTGCAACTGCAAATCCTCGAGCAACTGAACATATCGATGATATCATTGAGATGGTCGAACTCATTGTCAAGAACAAGAAAGGATATGTCGTGGATGGAGATGTCTACTTCGATGTGAGCGAATGGAAAGACTATGGAGAGTTATCCAAGTTCTCTCTTGATGATGAATCGTCAGTGGCTCGTGTAGACGCAGATGAAAAGAAGCAGGATTCACGCGACTTTGCTCTCTGGAAAGCTGAGAAACCAGGAGAGCCATCGTGGGATAGTCCGTGGGGAAAGGGGAGACCTGGCTGGCATGCTGAGTGTTCAATAATGGGAAAATATTACTTAGGGCTTCCCTTCGATATTCATGGTGGCGGCCAAGACCTGATCTTTCCTCATCACGAGAACGAAATCGCCCAATCATCAGCAGCTTACGGAATCAAAACTCCGGTGAAGTATTGGCTCCACAACGGATTCCTCACAATCAACAGCGAGAAAATGGCAAAGTCGGAAAAGAATTTCTCCACAGCTAGAGAAGTTCTCGACAATTATGAACACCAAGCTGTTCGACTCTACCTGGTTTCAGGGCAGTATGGTCAACCACTCGATTACAACGACCAAGCCCTCAAACAAGCGATTCAATCTCTTGAGCGAATCAAGAATGCGGCCGATGTGATCAGAGGTCGTATCTCTATTCTCGAGAGAACAGGTAGCCGTGAAACCGATGCGGATAAGAAACTTGGAGAAGCATCAAAGAAAGTACGAGAAGGATTTGAAGCATCGATGAATGATGATTTCAATACTCCAGGTGCACTTGCTGAGATATTCACCTTCATTCGTGAGATTAATACTCACACCAAGAATGTTGGAGGCGCAGCAGTCCTGCGAGAAGCGCTATCAGTACTCATTGAACTTGTAGGAATACTTGGGATTGATCTAAACGCAGGAGAATTTACTGATGACTCCGGTTCGTCTGAAGCCCTCAGAGGTGTCATAGAGTTCCTCCTTGAACTTCGTGAAGAAGCTCGAAAGTCAAAGGACTTTGCTATGTCAGACAAGATCAGAAACCGTCTGGGAGAACTTGGAATTTCCATTGCTGATACCAAAGATGGTCCCACGTGGAAGATGAGTTAGCCAGACCCAACCACGAAAATAAAATCAAATTTCATGCTAGAGAGTCTTGAAGGATTCTCTAGCTCAAACCTTTCAACTCAGAATTTTACACTAATCTCAAATCCAAATTTTTCAGTTCGTTTTAGGTCAAAGAAATCCCCCAAAACAGCAGAAACATATGTTGCGCCGCTACTACCGTTTATATTCTTTCGAAAATTGTTTACCACATCATTGTAAACTACAATGTAAACTATTTTCGGCAAATATGTGAAAGAAAATGGCAAGAAATGGATCAGTAATTTACACAGAGGAGTTGAACAAGAACTTTGGTTCAGTTCAGGCAGTTAGAAATCTAGATCTTGAAGTGTTCTCTGGAAGTAGATTTGGCTTCCTTGGTCCTAATGGGGCTGGGAAAACAACTACCGTTAGAATGCTCTCAGGACTGCTAAAACAGACAAGTGGTTCAGCATTAGTCTGCGGTTTTGATGTAAGCACTCAACGAAATGACATCAAAGCAATCACGGGACTACTACCCGAGTCTCCTGGATTATACTCCAAGCTATCAGCAGTTGAGTTTCTTGAATTCATTGGAGCTCTGAACAAGCTTAGTGGAGAATCACTGCACAAACGAATTGATGCGCTTTTAGGAATGCTTGGTCTTGAGGGACGTCGCAATGACCTCTTAGAGTCATATTCATCAGGAATGAAGCAGAAAGTGCTTGTCGCATCTACACTTCTTCACGAGCCTAAATTGGTCTTCTTAGATGAACCTACTTCACGACTTGATCCTTCAGCTAGTGTTCTAGTCAAGGACTTGATACTTGTACTAGCTGAGGAAACTGAAACCAGTTTCTTCATCTGTACACACCAGACTTCATTCGCAGAAGATGTCTGTGATGTAATAGGCATCCTGAATGACGGTAGACTAACAACTGTAGGAGCACCACAGGAAATAGTTGACCAACTGGGAGTCAGTGATCTTGAAGATGCGTATCTAAAGATTGTAGGCGGCCAAATAGATAGAGAAAAGCTCCTGAGCTGGAGGCAGTAGGTTGGTTGGAACTTGGTGGCCAATAGCAAAGGCTGAATTCCTTGTGCGAACTGTGAAACTTCGCAGAGCTAGGAAAATACTGTACCCGGGATTGATAGCAGTCTCAGTTCTTGTCGTACTATTTGGCATTCCAAATATTGTTTCATTCTTTTTAGCAGCATACGGAGCTGGCTTCGAATTGCTACTAGCAACATCTCTTCCAGGTTTAATGAGAACAATGATGCTAGTAATCTGGCTCATGGTTTTGATTATTCCTCTATCCAATAGTCTGGAAAATCTCAAGACAGATCAGTGGGACATTCTCTTCAGTAGCAACGTGAAAACACGAGACATTCTATTTGGAACGTATCTAGGGAAAGTCCCTGTTTATGGTCTGATTACTCTTGTCCTATCATCGATTATTGTAGCACCTTTTGTGTACGCATACAATGTTTCGATTCTTGGACAACTTCTAATGTACGCTGTTATCATTCTATTCGGTCTTGCAACAATCTGGATCTCTAATGTAGTTAGTACTGCTTTACATGCAAAGATTGGGCAATCACCCAGAGGTGACGATATAGCGAAGGCACTTAGTTGGGCGATGATCCCTATTATGTTTCTTCCTTCAATGGCAGCTATATACTGGACAGACTCGATAGTTTCAATGATGGGATTAGAGATTTCAATGCTACTCCCTTCGACATGGGTAGCTGATTTCCTTACATGGATATCTGTTAGCGAGAGTTCACTTCTACCTTCATCCATTGCCAACATTCTGAATTATTGGTTTCAAATCAGTCCAGTAATTAGCTTGACATTGTTCTGTGGATTTGCAATTGCAGTCTATGTACTTGGATTTAGAGGTGCAGATTCTCTCTTCACTCTGAGTTCAGGTCTTGGATCAAGCAAAGTGACAACAGTTGGTAAAGAAAACATTGGTATTAGAGGAGTTAGAAGAATATTCGGTGCTGAGTTTGGTATTATCGTTGCAACATCACTGAAGGATTACACTCGAAAACTGCAGAATGTAGCAAAGATATCATATGCGACATTCTTGAGTCTGATGGTGCCCTTACTTCTAGCTACTGGTCCCTTGACCAATGTTGTGGACGACCCCATCTTCATTCCAATTATGAGTTGTTTATCAATAGGCATGATGTTGGGTATCTTTGGTGGTGTTGTCTTTGGTGGAATAGGTCTGCTCGATAGCCATGATCAACTCTGGATATTGAAAGGAGCACCAGGAGGAATCCTGAAATTCATCGCTGCGAGAGTTCTCTCTTATATGATGTTAGCTAGCTTTATAGCTTTTCTTCCATCTGTCTTTACTGGATTCCTCTTGCAGTTCACTATATCGACAACTATGTTGATGTTTGTATACATTTATGTAATAATAGCGAGTGGGATTTTCATTGGAGTGGGAATCACGGCATTCAATCCATCGTACGATGACACATCCAGTAGTTCGTTTACTATAAACACTGTTGCAACCATTCTCATAACGATGATATCTCTGATGGTAGGTCTTATTCCTGGCGTATTGATAGCAATAACTCAGGGAGCTATCGCACCAGCCTTAACGATTTCTGCAATTCCAGCACCAATCGTCGGTCTGATCATCTTGTGTGTAGGAACTTTCAAGCTCAACATATCGGAGGTAGTGTAGACAATGCAAACTAAGTTCAAAGTTGTATTCTTACTATCAATCCTCCTGCCATTAGTTTCCGTACCTGCTGGAATGAACCTAGACAATAACAATATACAACAAATTGAGACCAATCAGGTGTGTCAGATTCCAGATGCATACTATATCCGAGATGTACCCTATGTCTGGCAAGAAGTCAATGGCTACTGTGCTTCAGCATCTATTTCCATGGTTCTCCAAAGTATGGGCATGGACTTGGATCTCCACGATCTCTTTTCTGCGATGGGAACTGGTTTCTCTGCAATTTATATCGGTATTGATCAATCTAGAATCTTCTATCCAGGAGTACTGATTCGACAACCAGAATATCTCCAATACTTCTTCGACCTATATGGTCTAGAATTTACGACCTATCTTGATACCCGTGAACCTTTTGGGAGTGAATGTGCTTACAACTATGACAGACTTGGTGTGGAATACGTCGATTACACCAACTCAACAACTCCATCTCCATTTGATATGGTTCGAACTACAGTAAGTTCTGACATTCCTCTTGCAGTTGCTGTTGACCTCTATTATCTTCCACCAGAAGATTATGCCGATTTCAAGCAATATGGAGCGCCATTAGAGGCATTTGGTGTAGCACATGCAATCACAATTGTCGGGTATAATGATACTTCGCAGGAGATCTACATTCAGGACCCAGGAGTTGGAATATTCGGAGATAATGCGGGATATCCTGACGATGGAAGATGGAATTATACAATGTCATACACCAATTTCAGCAGGGCATGGCAAAGTGCAGGGTATGTAACCTTCAAACTCACTCAAGGAACAGGACCCATTGATAACTTTGAAGAAAGACTTGGTGAGTATCTCGTTGAAAGACTTCGAGGAGACCGCTCAAAGTACTTTAAGGAATTCGATGCTTTTTATCTCAGCCCAGGAAAGAGTGCATTCAGTGGATTGGGACTCGATTTAGCTGTTGATAGTATTGCAGAGTATGCAAGAAATTTTCAGGAAGTTAACAAGGACGAAGCATTACTGAGTTTAGGCCACAGCATGGAAATGTTCCTAACTATTCAGTATCATGGATATCTCCATGGTTTAGATACAATTCAAGACATTCTTCCCGGAGTAGATCTAACTGCTTTCATCGATGCAGCTGATGATGCGATATCACATTTTGAAGTACTCACCTGCAATGAATCAATACACACTCTTGTAGGAATAAAATCTAGAGATACTCTTCTTTTCAGTACCTTTGAAGATATTGCTAATGATTTCCAATCTTCAGGAAAGCTAGAGGAGTCAATCGGAAATCATCAAGATGGATTAGATGAGATACGTGACCACCTCTTCGATATTGCAAATTGTTGGGATGCAGCAGCAAATGCTCTTGAAGTTGCACTAGACCTACCAGATGATGCTGTGCCACTTGATGCATCGATGCCCATAGTGGTGACAGGTTCAGCTATCTTAATTCTAGCTGTCGCAATCTATCTTGTTAGACGAAGAAAATAAATGAAAGAGAGGACAAATCCAGTCCTCTTACATTCTTTCTAACAAATCTGGTTCTTTACGTTGATCAAAAGACCTGCATCTTCAAGTATGTAGATCTTCGGGTTTGGATTCTCTTTGAGGAATCTTGTGACTAGGTCTCTGAGTTTTCCTTGGACCTGGCTAGGAGCATCTACTGAACAACCTTCCATTCGGTAAATTGACCTGAGCTCATCAGGCTCAAGTTCGCTTATCACTTTGATATTCCCTTCAGCAACATCAAGAAGAATTCTGAAGAGATCTGGAGGTTTCTGGTTCCCAATCTTGAATGTTTTTTCAGACCCATAAGTTTCAATCACGAAACGAAGCGCATCCTTGACTTCAAGGTCTTTTGAAGCCTGCATCGCTTCTGCATATGCTGCAGATCCGATACCATCTTCACATGGGGCAAGAAGGACAATCCAGCCCTTTCTATCATGTCGGAGAGCGTTCCATGCAGCGTGTATTCCTTTTCCAGCCTGGTAGAGATTAACTCCTAGTTCACCTACAGATACGAAGACCATATCCCCGGGTTCATCGACATCAACGACTCTTAATTTTCGAAGTGGTGGAGATGCAGCCTTATGGCACTCGATAATATCGCCAGCCTGAAGATAGACAATCTCTCCATCATTGACGATTGTATCCACACAGAAGATAGGAATTCGTTCCTTCATAATCCCAGTAATCTCAATCATGTCTTGAATCACAGGATTACCTTCAGTATTACCTAATCTGCAATCTTCATGGAATCCTTTCTCTAAATCGAACATTCGCGGATGATTGATTCTAATAGTTTCACGTCCAGCTACACCAGGACAGAATAACTTCACAGTTCCTGCTTGCCCAGCAAAGTAGTGATACTCACTATCCGATAATGGAATCAATAGGCTTGAAGCAAGGACTTGTTCATCAATGAGAATAGGTGTACCCCGAGATGTTGTCCCTACCTTCTTATTTCCACTATCACAGTCGTGAGTGAGAATATTGTTCCCCCAGATTCTGTATAAATCGGCTCCAAGAATTCGACTTTCAACTTCCTTTGGAGATGCAATCACATGAGAACCGCTGGAGATTATTATTCCAATGTCCTCCTTGCGAACTCCAAGACTCAAAAGACGATCAGCTAACAAAGGAAGCAAGATTTTGGTGTGAATATTAGGTCTTGTTTTATCATCCACCATGAAGAGAATTTTCTTGCCTTCTTCGTAGATATCATCCACTAGTTCGTTGAACGGTTTAGAACCAATTGGAGAATCCAGCACTTGTAAGAGCTTGGTCTTCAAATCAGGAAAATCGGGTGTATATTCGTCGACCCGCAGGACTGTTACGTCCTTTACTTCTTTGGGAATGAACTCATCGATGATCTGGTCACCGTATTTCAGGGGAGTAGAGTGATAGGTCATGATTAATGCCCACACGGTTCTCATCATTTTCAATATGTAATAGTTACGGTCTATCCGAATTATCACTTTTTTATTCCCAATTCGAGAGCTTTATTAGTTAGATTCATCTAAGTATTAGACAAGACTAACTTTATGATGGCGTCTGTCACACGCTAGTCCAAAGACCACGGAGTTCATTCTAATGGACGAGAACGGGACAAGAATTGAAACATTAACTCACATATCACTTACAGCTGCAAAAACTGGAACAGTATGTAAGCTAGTCAGTGTTTCAGAAGGAGACCGGAAGCACAAAGGATTTGGAAAGCACAGACATCGTGGGTGGGGTGAACGTCAACATGGGCATCATTGGTTTCGTCCAGGATTTGATGATAAACATACACCAGTCCGCGGTGGCATTCTTACAAGATTACTCGATCTCGGTTTGACAAAAGGATGCACCTTCACCGTAGTTCATGGAAGTCAGCATGGACCAGTATTAGTAGAAGTTCGAGGCACTAGAGTCGCGCTAGGTCATGGACTTGCAAGAAAACTAATTGTGGAGGAAGTTACTCAATGAAAACTAGTCCAATTCGTGTGGCGTTAATTGGAAACCCAAATGTCGGAAAATCAGTGATCTTCAACAGTCTCACGGGTTTGAAGCAACATACAGGTAATTGGCCCGGCAAGACAGTTGAAAAGAAATCGGGTTATTATTCCCACGAGGGATATGAATTTGAAATTGTAGACCTACCGGGAGTCTATAGCTTAAGTTCCATTTCCGAAGATGAGCGCGTAGCTAGACAGTATATTGTTGATCATCGACCTGATGTCGTTGTGGACATTCTCAATGCGACTCAATTGGAGAGAAATCTATACCTGACTCTCTTACTAATTGAACTCCAAGTGAATCTTGTTGTAGTGCTAAATATGTATGATATGATTAATTCCCGGGGCGATAAAATAGACCTAGAGGCGCTTTCACAGAAGTTAGGTGCTCCTGTGATTGCAACCACTGCAACAAGGAAGGAAGGAATTGAAACACTCAAGGATAAGATCCTAGAAGTCACACCTGAACATGTTCTCAATCACACACGAATGCATGAGGAAGGTATCGAACATTCTCCAGGTGCACCAAATGGAAATGACCATTTACACTATCATCCGAAATTCCACCCTGGAGAATACGAACGTTTGAAGCCTCCTTCAATCAAGTATAGCCGAGAGATTGAATCAAAACTGAAGCAGATTGTTGGGATTGTTGAGAATGACAAGGAATTGGGAGAAAGATTCCCACCAAGATGGCTAGCGTTGAAGCTTCTCGAGAGAGATCCTGAGATTCTCGAACTAATTTTAGATCCTGAGATTAGGAAGAAGGTTCTGGAGGTAACCATTTGAGTGAACAACCTGTACAAGATTTGGATGAAGAGACCGAGGATATGGGATTTGATCCACAGCTTGCTCTAGCAGACGAACGCTATGAGGTGATAGGCAGAATTCTTTGTGAAGTCTATGAGCCAGGTGGCCATAAGTGGGATCTCAGTGACATGCTGGATAGAGTTCTACTTCACAAATATCTTGGACTTCCAATCTTCTTAGTAACCATGTGGGCAATGTTTCATTTCACGTTTGAAATTTCACTTGTTTTCATGGAGATGATAACGCAGTTCTTCGCGTGGCTTGGTACCTTTACTTCACAGATTCCAATCCCTTGGTTAGCTTCACTCCTGACAAATGGAGTTCTATCAGGAGTAGGATTCATTCTCACCTTTGTTCCACCAATATTTTTCCTCTATCTAGCTATTTCAGTTCTTGAAGATACTGGATATCTATCAAGAGCTGCTTTCGTAATGGACCGCTATATGATGAGGATGGGTCTCCATGGGAGAAGCTTCATTCCTCTGCTTCTTGGTTTTGGATGCAGTGTCGCGGCCGTGATGGCAGCCCGTACTGTGGATGGTGAATCAAATCGTCTCACCACAGTTCTTGTCAGTCCTCTAATGTCATGTGCTGGAAGATTGCCAGTGTACATTCTGATTGCAGCAGTATTCTTTCCTAACATCGCAGGCACAATGGTATTCGTGATGTACATTCTGGGTATTGTGATGGCAATCATTGTATCACTGATATTCAAGAAGACGCTATTCAGAGAAGAATCGTCATCCCTACTCATGGAGCTTTCTCAATACCAGGTACCTACAGTCCATGGATCTTTTAGACACATGTGGGACCGTGGATTGATGTTCCTCAAGACTGCAGGATCATACCTCTTGGTAGGCAGCATTATCATGTGGGTTCTCTCATCTTTCGGTTTTGGAGGGTATGGAGTTCCTGTAGACGCATCATTTGCAAGTATGCTTGGTAAATTATTCGAGCCTCTATTAAGTCCCTTAGGATTTACTTGGCAAATTGTCACAGCACTCATCTTTGGTTTCATTGCAAAAGAGGCGGTTATCCAGACACTCTCCATAATCTATGCTGTTGGAGGAACTGTTACTCTTGCAGTTGCATTGACCGCAAGTATCACACCACTTTCTGCGTTTGCCCTGATGGTGTTTGTGTTGCTCTATGTTCCATGTTTGGCAACTGTAGGCGCAATACGAAAGGAAACTGGCTCTTGGAAGTGGACTGCGTTCTCAATTATCTACCAACTCATCTTAGCATATATTGTCGCCTCGGGTATAGTTTTCATAGGAGGGTTCTTCATTGTCTAAGATTTATTCAGAAACAATCGGAGTTCTCGAAGATGGAACGTGGCTTTCTCGTCTAGCTTTGGTTGTTGGATTAGCATATGCGAGCGTAGGAATTATTCAGATTATTGTTGCACTTGGTTTCATTGCGCCAATCGTTGGCTTTACAGATTTGGTTGGAGGATTCCTTCTCATTATTATTGCTGCTGTATTCTTTACAGGGGTGAAGCCACTTTCTAAGAATGAACAAGAAGGGTATGCATTCATAGCAGTGGGTTATATTCTTGCAGCAATTTTGTTTGCGCTTCAAGTACTAGTCATAATCACCAATGCCATAGGCTGGTTTCTGAGATTCAATAACTGGCTTCAATGGAATGTCCTGAATGATATCACGCCTTCACTCTGGTTATTCGTTATACTGATGACAGCTACTGGTTCTCTTTGGGTCCTTGGTAATTTGCGTGATAAACTTCTGCCGACTTCAAAGGAGGACATACCAAAATGATTGGAAAAGTACTGGAACTGATTGTTGATGGGAGAATTATGGAAAGGCGAGATATCGCGCGTCAAGTAGGTGTCCAAGAAGAGACCCTTGATGATATTATTGATTTACTATGTCAAAGAGGATACTTGAGGCTGAGTGAAGGAAGCTGTACACAAAGCCCCTCATGTTCCGGGTGTAGTGCCGCAGATTCATGTGGATCTTCCGACAAGCTGGGAAAAGCTCTATTCGTAACAGAGAAAGGAAAACAATACGTTGACTCTAGGAGGGAAAAGAAAAAATGAGTAATAAAAATATATACACCGGGGATGGAGACCTCACCCAAGCTCTTGAAATGTATGTGAAAACAATACATGATCTAGAGAAAGAGTTCGGAGCGGCAGCTCCATCAGACATCGCGGAGAAACTTGCGGTCAAGGCACCTAGCGTGACTTCAGCGTTACAGAAGTTGAAACGGCTGGGTATGGCGGAGTATCAGCGCTATCAGCATGTCAACCTAACAGAAAAGGGGCGAAAGATTGCAGAGATGCTTGATAATCGCAATCGTACGATCAGGGATTTTCTGTTACTAATTGGAGTCGATGAAGAGATTGCCATGAGTGATGCATGTGAAATTGAACATATCGTCCATAAAGAGACCATAGACAAACTAGTCCTGTTTTTGAAGCAACATAGAAATAAATGACAACGACCTCCTAGATCTAATAGAAAACTACTCGAATTTTTGTGCTTAGTAAACATTGAATTGTCAACCAAACGTTTTTTCAATAAGTTGTTACATTCGCGTAATGAATTACTGATAAATATTAGTTCAAATATGGAGGAGGTATCGTCTTGAGTTCAAGACCGGACACGTATCGAATCTTAGTAGCTGGAGACGAAGAATTAGGATTTAGCTATTGCGCTAAGTTACTAGATAGATCATTAACAGATCCACGAAGTATTGCTAAAGAATCACTTGAAAAATTATGGCCAAAGGACGAGTGGACAAAACACACCACTATATCTAAGGATGGTAGAATAACTACTCTTGAGATAGACCTCGAACTTCACGGAGCATGGGTGTGGGAAATTTACAACACTCTCGAACCAAAAGATTACTTCAAAAGATTCTCTGGAATGATACTTTGTGCCAATCCAACACGGGAATATCTAGCTTCAGAATTATCGAATTTCATAGATTCCGTTTACATTCACATTGGTTATCCTATCCCAACAATAATTGTTGTAGATCGTTCGAAGCAACTAGTAAAGGGGCAAGCGGATTCATTGAGGCAAATGGCAGAAGGACTTCTAGCTCCAATATTCTTTATCAATCTGAACACAGGTGAAAATATCGACAAAGCGTTCAAGAGTCTAGTTGATGACATCTTCCTTAAGGAAACATCATAACTGTAATTGCTACCTAGAAGTTTACTGTTTAATAAGTGCTGCAAATTCTTCCTCTGTAAGTATCGTTACCGCAAGCTGCTGTGCCTTCTTCAATTTCGAGCCAGCACCTACACCTGCAACAACATAGGTCGTATTCTTGCTGACACTGGAGGAGGGCTTTCCTCCAAGATTCTCAACAATTTCTCCAGCTTCATCTCTCGTCCATTTTGTAAGCGTTCCTGTGAAGACAAAGGTCATACCTGCAAATGGTTGCTCCGAGGAAACATCCGCTTCTGCAGTCATTTTCAATCCTGCTTTTTTCAACTCATCGATTGTTTTTCTTGCAGATTCATCTGTAAAGTAATTGATGATACTCTGTGCTATCTCAGGTCCAATCGTATCAATCGCAACTAATTCATCCATCTTTGCCTTCATCAGTCGTTCCATTGAACCAAACTCTCGAGCGAGAAGCTTTGCTGTCTGATAGCCAACGAGTGGGATTCCCAGACCAAAGAGCACACTGTGAAAGGGACGTTCCTTGCTTTTAGCAATCTCTTCAACAAGTTGCTGTGCAGAACGGTCTCCAAATCGCTCGAGATTGGTCAAGTCCTCGATCGTGATAGAGTACAATGATGCAAAACTTGTGATCAGACCAGCTTTAATCAATTGATTGACTTTTTTCCACCCAAGACCCTCAATGTCCATACCTGCCTTGCAGATAAAGTGACCGATGCTCCTTCGAATCTGAGCAGGACATGAGCTATTCGTACATATCGCCGTTTTCTTATCATCAGTCACTGTGACAGTTTTACCGCAGACGGGGCAACTCTTTGGGATCTTGAATTTCTTCTCCGAACCAGTACGCTTCTCTTCGAGAGGACCAACGACCTGAGGAATAACATCGCCAGCTCGTTCAACAATGACTGTATCACCAATTCGAATATCCTTACGCTCTATTTCGCTAAAATTGTGAAGAGTAGCTCTTGCCACTTCAACTCCACCAATATTGACTGGCGTAAGCTCTGCAACAGGAGTAAGTCTACCTGTCCGACCAACCTGTACAGTGATACCAAGAAGCTTTGTCGGTTCTTGTCGTGCTTTGAACTTGTAAGCCACAGCCCAACGAGGGTCTCGCACACGCATTCCTAGTTTTTCTTGATCAGTAACGTTATTGACTTTGATGACAACCCCGTCAATCTCATAACCAAGGTCATCTCGTTTCAGACCAATCTCATTATGAAACTTGAGAGCTTCTTCAATCCCTTTACAGATCCGAGAGTACTTCAAGTTCACTTTGAATCCCCACTTAGGAAGCGTAGTGAGAACCTCCCATTGAGTCTCAAAAGTATATCCAGTGGTTTCAGCTACACCGTAGAGAAAGATTTGCAAGGACCTCTTTGCAGTGACCTTGGGGTCTAGTTGACGAAGCGCTCCTGCTGCAGCGTTACGAGGATTAGCAAATGGATCTTCTTCTTCTTCTTCTCGTTTCTGATTTAATTCTTTGAATCGAGCATGACTCATGTAGACTTCTCCGCGGACAACCAGTCGTGATGGGGGCTTGACACCTTCATGGGATTTGAGAACGAGTGGAACTTCTTTGATAGTCTTAATATTCGCGGTGACATCCTCCCCTGTCTGACCGTCACCTCGGGTCGATGCAACAACTAGCTCTCCGTTTTCATAGACGAGTTCGACAGCTAGTCCATCAAACTTAAGTTCCGCAACATATTCTACTTCAGTTATCCCGAGTACTTCCCGACATGTTGCATCAAATGAACGAACGACTTCTTCCTCATAGATTGTCTTGAGACTCACCATCGGAATCGGATGTTCAATGAGGCTAAGTTCTTCTCTTGGCGCACCTCCAACTTGCTGAGTCGGAGAGGTTGGTTCTTTCAAATCTGGATATCGTTCTTCAAGTTCTATCAATTGAAGTAGAAGTCTGTCATATTCGCGATCTTTGATAACTGGTGAGTCTAGAACGTAATATCGATAATTGTGGAAATGAATTGCGTCACTTAATTTCTTGATAGCTGCTTTCGCATCTTTCTTTGTCGTGATCTTTGTGATGTCAATTATTGGAATTACTTCGCTCTTCATGCCCCATGCTCCTCCGGTTTAGAGTACTCGGGCTCTACCTATAAACTCCAATAATCTTTCAAAGTTTCTGTTTCTAGTGAATTATTGAGAATAGGGGCAGACCGTGGAGCAAGACTAAGGAATCCGAAGAGAGATTCCAAAAATCGTAAGAGAGAAGATTTTGAACTCATCGAGCAGTTGGCCCTATCTATCGATACCAATAGTGATTCCTGCAGTTTCCAAATCTAGAAGCATATTCCTAGTTTCTCGGAGATTGAACTCTCGAGGATATCCGATGCTCTTGACAAGCAATCTACCGTAGTAAGTATTCCAGAGTGCCCAGGGGTCTATCTCGGACTTTGAGTTAACTTGGGCAGAGAGAGACCTGATTTCTTCGAATCTTAACGCGATAATGTCATCTACAAAGCGTGCAGCTCCAGTTTCAATTAATCTATCTATATCCAAGTCGAATGTTGGACCCCCGCCCTTCACCTGCTGTTCAAGCATCGTCATGAGAAACTCCCTGAGAGCATCAATACCCTTGCTAAAGCCTCCGTTCTCTGGCAACACATTAAGTATCTCTTCTGTAGTCACAAGTACACCACTCAGTTCAGGAAAACCTAGGTATTTCAAGACCTGTTTCTTATCATATCCTGCTAGATCCATCTTTGTCTGTTGCCAACCGCGTGTTACCACTCTAGAGTTTATTGTTTCTTGGAAACACGCATCAAAGTCCAGCTTAGCTTGGTGGTGGACTATTGCTTCTGAAAATTCGCGGAAAAGCTGTTTAATATTCTGACCTGTCACTGCAGAGGTCTCAAGGAAGATCATTGGGACATCCGAATATTCAGACATGACATCTGCATATGTCGCACCACGCCCTGAGCTCACTGTCCGCTTTTCCGTGAGATCAGCTTTATTGCCAATTATTGCCATGGGTAGTACTTGCGAAGTGGATTCAAATGCCTCAAGAATCCAATTCTCTAACGAACCGAATGACGACTCTCGTGTGATATCATAGACGAGGATTATTCCAGCGGCGCCTCTGTAGTACATCTTGCGAATAGCCGGGAAACGAGCTTGGCCAGCCACGTCCCAAATCTGTAGATAAGCGGTCTTATCATTTGATATTGGTACTAATTTTACTGCAAACTGACTTCCAATCGTCGTTTTATAGTCGCTTTGAAAGGCACTAGTAACAAACCGACTGATTATGCTTGTCTTGCCAACAGCTCCATCTCCAACAACAAGGACCTTAAACAGCCAGTCGTAACTCAAGTGATTCAAGCGCCCCTCAAATTAAATCCTCTATCACTCAAATAAACTCCTTTAGCAACGTGCGAATCTCGGCCCTTTCGCAACTTCACGCAATCCTTTTCTGAAACTAAAACCAGTTCACAGAGATGGTTCCAAAAAATCGAACTTATTCTCCCTACTACATGGGTCTTCTGAAATGGTCTAAAACAGCCATTTCTGGCGGTCTGCACAAAACTTTCGCAACGCTTAGCACATTTGAATAATCTCACGCAATCCTTTTCTGGAAGTTTCACTTACAGTAATGAGATGAGGGCACAGGTGCTATGAGGATTTTTCTGACCTACATAACTGAAGATGGTACTCAAAGGCAGTCTTGGTTCGAGGATGATATTACAGAGATTAATTTACAGGGGGGTTATAAGTGGGGCACGAAAAGATTCAAGATTAAATGGATTGACTTGGTTCCAATTAGCTCCTTTGCTAATCTTGAAAAACTTGCTCTAGGTCAAAACTTACTTCAGAATCTTGATCTCTCTCCACTAGGGTTCTGCACCAGTCTGCAGGAACTCAGTCTAGAAGACAATAAACTTCAGGATATCGACCTATCACCTCTCAGAAAATGCACAAATTTAGAGTTTATTGACCTCTCTGAGAATCAGCTAAAAAGTCTTGATTTGTCACCAGTTAGCTCATGCACTACCCTTGGTGATTTATGGTTAGCAAACAACTTGTTCAAGTCAATCGATCTTTCTCCACTCAGTGCATGTATCAATCTTCAGAAACTAGATTTATGGCATAACCAGCTAAACAGCTTGGACATGACGCCTCTCAACTCATGTACAAATCTAGAAGATTTGACTTTAGATGATAATCCACTTGAAAATATTATTTCCGCCTGTTATGGTGATGGAGGGCACCTTTACCTATCAGGTCTTGGCTTGAAAACTATTGACCTATCCCACCTTAGCGACTGCACTAACCTGCAGCAAATAGATCTATCTGAAAATCAGCTCATGGAGATAGATCTCTCTCAACTCAGTTCATGTATTAAGATGGTTCATCTCAATCTATCTGGAAACCTTCTCCGTGTCATCAACCTCTCCCCGCTTAGCTCCTGTACCAATCTGAGAGAGCTCTATTTGAATGAGAACCAGCTCAAGACTATTAATCTCTCTCCTCTAAGTGCATGTATTCATCTCAAGGAACTCTATCTAGGATTTAATCGACTTCAATACATTGACCTCGCACCCCTCAGCTCATGCACAGACCTGCAGGCACTCTCTCTGTATGGGAACCAGATCCAGACTATCGACCTCGCACCAATCAGTTCCCTTACAAATCTGCAATCACTCATTCTTTCTGGAAATCAATTCCAAAACATTGACCTTCTTCCTCTTAGCTCATGCACAAATCTGAATAATCTCAATCTATCAGAAAACCAGCTCAAGTCCATTGATCTCACTCCACTGATTTATTGTAAAAATATTAGTCAACTCAGTCTTAAAGAAAATCAAATCCAATTCATAGATATAACTCCTCTCAATCGCAATCTAGTAGTTATACGTGATAAACAATGTGCAATGTTTTCATGGCTCAAGAGACGTGAGGCGGTTTATGACCGCCCGATAAGCCTCTACCCCTGGCGATTCCTGTATCTAGAAGCAGCTCGGGGGAGAGAATATAGAGTACAGCAAGATATTCTTTTAGCGCTAGGTCTTGGGAACTATGGATTTATTGACCGTGATCTCAGACCTCTTTTTATTTCGTTTCCACGATTGGAAACTCTTACGAAAGTTCGAGAAAACGTAATTACTACAATTATTGGCGAGATAACTGCTGCGATAGATGATGGCAGAGCAACAACGGGCCTTCGATTTGAGGACCTAGTAACTAAGCATAGCGAGATAGCAAAGAGATCCGAGCAAATTCTTAAGCTCAGAGAAGATCAGATGAAGCAGACCCTTATCACAGTCAGGGGCAATGCTATCGATTTACGAGAACTATGGTTGACAGCATATGGCTACGAGATTCTGAGTTCGCTCGGGATGAAACTTACAACTGATACCTTAGGATTTGGCAAAGTGAGAAGAACTTTTGCTGAATTGGGTTATGATCTGCAAGTTGGAGAATCAATAAATTCAGGAGTAAAGATGAGTGATAAGCTGAAGCAGGCAATCTGGTGGATTGTGGAGAACAAGGGTAGACCGTGGAGTGAGATAGGGGAATGAAGATCTCGCACAATCCTTTTCTGGAAGTACAACTATGAAGGTTCTATCTTCGGGTGCGAGGTATGAGTGCGAGTGGTAATGTTTTAGATGAAATTCCTGTTTTTCTAGAAGATACTCTTGTGTCGATTGCAACATCTGAGAATGACGGACAAAATAATATCATTCTTTCTAGCAGAACTTTGGCTAATCGTTTCATTTCCTCAAGATGGGGAATTCGATCATCACAACGGCGAAGATACCTGAATCTCTTTTCATCTCTTCAAAAACACTGCCGAATTTTGTTTGACCAATATTTAGCTAGCGGGAAACTTGAATGGGCAGATAATTCTGGGAAGCATCTATTCGGTGTGCATGAAATCAGTGGACGACGCCAAAAGCATACCTTGGGATTTGTTCCGAATGGATTTTCAATGAATAAAGTAGTTGATTTAGGTTTGAGTCTCCAGATGACCTATACAACATTTTCTAGCAAAGAGGTAAATATTGAGTTCGGAAAGTGGTCTTTCTTGCACCAAGTAGCAATGCAGTTCGGAACGGATTGTCGTATACAGCAAGACATTCTCTATGCTCTTGGTCTTGGAAAGTACGGGTTAATTGACTTAGATATTAGAGAGGTTCTACTATCATTTCCTCCAGATGCAACTTTAGAATCACTTCATGAACGAATGAACCCATTACTTGTTGATGCAATTGCTACGGCTGTGGATAAGGGAGGAGCAACTACGGGACTCAATCTTGAAGAGATGCATACACAACATGGTGAGATTGCTCAGAGGATACACCAAATTATAGAGCTTCGGAAATTGGAGATACAACGAGTCCAAGTCGAAGAAAAAGAGGATATGGTTGATTTACGAGAACTCTGGCTTACTGCATATGGTTACGAAATTTGTAGTGCACTTGGTTTGCAACTCACAACGGACTTTGAAGGATTTGAGCAGGTCAAAAATGCTGCATCAGAACTTGGATTTGATCTCAAGACAGGTGAAACCTCAGTTTCTGGAGTGAAGATGAGCGACGAGTTGAAGCAGGCAATCTGGTGGATCGTGGAGAACCAGAGCAGACCTGGAGTGAAATCAAAGAACAAAAAGAATAATTCCAAAAAATCGTAAAATTGGTCCAAAATTCCGCCACTTTACCGATGCCCGACCCTTTCGCAACTTCTCATAATCTTTTTCTGAAAGCATACACAATGGGTATGAAGTAAGGGGAGATAAAAGCATCAAACATAGTATGAATAGTATGAGGGGTCTTTACTTTTGGGTCTACGTTCCTTAGCTTCTTTTCTTTTACGTATAGTTTCAATACTAGTCCTTGACTGCTTTCCTTTGAGATTTATTTCTTTCACGGCTTTTGCATAACTGAGCAAATCCAGTAATTCACTCGAAACTACTGATAGCGGTGAACATTCTAGAATTTCCTCATTGATATCATCATGAGATAATATCGTGACCAACCATTCAAGTCCCTCAGAAATTAGTAACTGCGTCATTTTCGCTCTTGATGCCAACAATCCAAGTATTAACAGAGATTCGTTCCGTACCGATTCCTTTCTACTCTTACATCCATTCTTTAGTAGACGAACACCATACCGACCGAATTTTTGAAAGGCATCAAGAATGGGATGAATGGCGTCTAGTTTATGTGATAGCATTGGATGGATACTATCAAGAAATTGTTGTAGATGTTTTTTCTTTGCTATCCTAGCCAAAGCAATTGTTGCATGGGTTTCTGTGTGAGTTTCTGCTAGGTTCTCAAGTGCATCAATTATCGTCTTCGAGTTTCTTGGTCTGTATGCAAGGTATATACAGGCACCCGATTTTAGAACATGATCGTTTCCTTTTATTGCTTTCATCAAAACTCTAGTGGGTATTTCAACATCCATTTCTCCAATCCAATCTGAAACAACTTGTAAGTCAGTTTGATCTGAATGTACCAGTTGATGAGCGATACGAAGTAGTGCAATTGGCCATGTTGAAATTGACTCGTCAAATGACTTTTCGAATAGTTCAGCGGTTGCATTATATTGACTATCCCAATCACCGTAATCAATATACCACTGATCAAAGTTCTCTGCGATTTGATTCACAATCGCAATCTTGCCTTTTATTCCGAACTCGAGAAGTAAGTCGATAATAGGCCAGGTAATATATCCAGAAGCATCTTTACCGATGTAAACAGCCAATTTCTCACTCAAATCAGGTCCCAGTCTTCGCAAGGCATCGACTACCCTTACATCTCCTACCTCAAAAACTGTTGTTGATGAATTAAACCAGATGTGTTTCATTAAAGGTTCTACAGCATCCGATCCTTCTATTCGAACCAATGTATCACAGAGATAACTTCCAAGCCCATCTTCCCAATTTGAACACATTACCTTGTCTAACAGGTTATATAATTCAGAAACTATCTGCGGATTGTATTTGATAATTATACTCAATGCGGTTTCAAATGCGTCATTGGATGTATTTGCAAAGAAGTAACTTCCATCAGAATATTCTACTTCAACACCTTTGAGATATTCTTCAAGCACTTCAACAAATCCTTCAGGTTCAGATAATTCCAATTCATCGATTATTTCTTTGTGAGTGATTTTTCCATCGTCGGGAAAATATAGTCCATGCACTGCTACTCTCAATAATGAAGAAGCGCTTCGATTCTTAGCAATCTTAATAATCATATTGTAAAGGGAGTGAAAATCGTAGTGAATAACTATCCCAAGGTCTTCCAATGAAATTTCACATATATTATACACTCTGCCCCCCTTTACAGTACTATGCACTTTGCCCTCCTTTCTTACACGGACAGCTTTCTCAAAAAGAATGATGGGATCTACACACCCTTCTTCGAACAGCGAACGCAATTTCGACTCTTTATCGTATAGCCATAAATTTCTTGCCACAGAATCGATGAAATTCTCTAATCTTTTGCTGAGGTGGGGAGATAATTTCTGAGGATCGGAACTCTCGTGATGTCTTAGGTGTGAATCATCTATATCCAGGTCACCTTGATCTAGGTTCAGGATAGCATCCTTACCAGCAACAGGCTTCAAGTCACTCAAAATACTTACAATATTGTCGTATAGATAATCTGGTGAATTACGAATTTGCCTAAGTAATTCATAACCATATGTTGTCTTTACCAAGTCGGTAATATCTGATTCATTGATTCGCTTAGTTAATTCCTGCTCATGTATCAATCGGCTTGCGAGAGGTAGGAATTCTTGTAACCGTGCCTTAGAGATATCAGCAATTAGCACACTTGTCATTTGATTCTCCATTCTATCTAAGTCAAAGAATAAGGTAGATCCAGAATTTGCGATTTGTTCTTTGACTAAATCTACCAACCTTCGTATTGTATCCAATCGGGCTTTGTCATAATCTCTTGTTCTCTTCACATCTTCCAGAACTTTTTCCACATCACCGTCATATCCAATTAGCTCTTCAGATTCAAGTAATTTGAGAAGGAAGAGATTCCTAGCGAACCAGCTTTGACCGCAGCCTTCATCAAGAGCTGCCTGAAGAATGGTTAGTGTTTTGTGCCATCCAATGGATCTGACGTACCGTTTCAGAATTTTGCGAGCCTCATCAACATTGTCTTCTTGAATCAGCTTCACTAGTTCAGTATCCTTAGACACCATAACCCTAACTCCCTATCATCATTACAGGCTTGTTTCTTCCTCTATATCTTCAGCCATATTCAATTGCCCTCGTTCTAATGAGCTTTCCGTCTTTTCAAATGAATCACTCAACACCACGACTTCACACAATCTTTTTCTGAAAGCATACCCAACGAGTAAGTGATGAGGTTACTGAATTGGAAGATTGATTCCAAAAAAATCGTAACATTGGTCCAAAATTCCGCCATCCTGTCCGCGCCCGACCCTTTCGTATTGTATTAGCTAAAAGGCACTAAGATTTTTATCAAGGATGTATATAGAAACCTCGGGAGATATGACCAGTGGGTATTGAGCTTCACTACACTGATGGTGAGGGTACTGACCATACTTGTAAGTATGAATCGAATGTTACAAAGATAGATCTATCTTCTCAGGGTATGGTTAGTATCAACCTATCACCCCTCCGCTACTTCACCAACCTGCAAATACTCAACTTAGTCGTAAACCAGCTACAGTCTATCGATCTCTCCCCTCTCAGCTCCTGCACCAGTCTACAAGAACTTCACTTATCCTGGAACCTGCTCGAGTCTGTGGACCTGTCCCCCCTCGCCTCTTGCTCCAACCTACAAATACTCAATCTGAATAACAATCCACTTGAGAGAATAATTGCATCCTGTTTTGGTTCCTGTGAAGAGATTGATCTGTCACGTCTCGATCTGAAGAAAATAGACCTATCATACTTGGATTCCTGTACCAACCTGAAGACACTAGATCTCTCTTTGAATAAGCTCCAGTCCATTGATCTTGTACCTCTCAGCTCCTGCATAAACTTGCAGAGATTGTCTCTGTGGGGAAACCAGCTCCAGTCCATCGACATGACGCCCCTCAAATCATGCACCAACTTGCAGGCACTCAATCTGAATAACAATCCACTTGAGAGTATGATCGTATCCTGTTTTGGAACCGGTAAAGAGATTGACCTTGCGCGTTTCGGTCTGAAGAAAATAGATCTATCACACTTAGATTCCTGTACCAACCTAGAGACACTAGATCTCTCTTCGAACAAGCTCCAGTCCATTGACCTTTCTCCCCTTGCTACCTGCATCTCCCTCCAAACGCTTGAGTTACAGAATAACCAGCTCCAGTCCATCGACATGACTCCTCTCAAATCATGCACTAACTTGCAGGCACTCAATCTGAATAACAATCCACTTGAGAGTATGATCGCATCCTGTTTTGGAACCGGTGAAGAGATTGACCTGTCAGGTCTAAATCTGAAGAGCGTTGACCTTTCAAATCTCGCTCATTGTTCCAATCTTCAAGAACTCGATCTGAGTGAAAATCAGCTCCAGTCTATTGACCTAACTCCTCTTGCTACCTGCACCTCCCTTCAGAAACTTAAACTGAATGTGAACCTGCTTCAGTCCATCGACCTTACTCCTCTTAAATCATGCACAAACCTGGAGAATCTCGAATTATGGAGTAACCAGTTCCAGTCCATTGACCTTTCTCCCCTTGCTACCTGCACCTCCCTCCAATTGTTTGAGTTACACAATAATCAGATTAAGTCCATCGACGTGACTCCGCTTAATAGTGAAAAAATAGGAATAGACACCGGTGGATCTGCAAGGCACTCGTGGCTTAGAAGATGGCTTGCGGTATACAAACGACCAACACACTCCTATCCGTGGTCTTTCCTGCATCAGGTAATAGAACAGTACGGTACAGATCGTCGTGTGCAGCAAGATATCCTCTGTGCAATGGGTTTTGAGAATTACGGATTTATTGACCAAGATTTGTGTGATATATTCAGCTCACTACGACAGGATATGTCTGATAGAAACGCTTGTGAGCACGTAGCAAATGCACTCATAGAGAAAATCACAGGAGCTGTGGATAGGGGTCGTGAAACCACCGGGCTCAAACTTGAGAAGTTACTCACTCAACATACTGAGATAGCAAAGAGAACTCAGCGCATCATCAAACTTCGAGAGGCTGAAATACAGCATGTTCGAGTAGGAGTAAAGAATAATGAAGTGGATCTTCGTGAACTCTGGCTTACAGCTTATGGTTATGAAGTCTTAAGCGCTCTTGGGGAACGTCTTACAACTAACGCGCAAGGGCTAGGGCGGATCAAGCTTACTTTTGCTGAGCTAGGTTTTGATCTGAAAACATCAGAAACCTCTTCTTCAAAAGTGAAGATGCGTAAGAATTTGAAAAAAAGTATCTGGTGGATTGTTGAGAATAGAGGTAAGTCGTGGATTGAGATTGATAAGCAATCAGCTGGACCAGAAGTAACTGCAGCAGTAATAGCCTCTCTTCCTGATTGTCTCAAAGAAACACTCCTTAATTCTGTGCTACAGGGAAGCAATGGAAAAAAATCAATTATGATATCTACTAATAATCTTGCTAATCGTTTCATTCGCTCCAAATGGGAAATTTACCCAGCTCAAAGTAAACAGTATAGAAACCTCTTTACAACGGTTCGTAAATACTGCCGAGATCTATTTAGGCACTATATCAAACGTGGAAGAATAGAATGGATTGACAGCTCCGGAAGACATCTATTTGGTGTAGTACATCTCGATGAAGTTAGAGGTAATATTATCCTTAGTTTTGTTGAAGAAACTCCTCATTCAGAATGGTCCTAGTAGATTCTGGTCACCTTTTATTAATTAAAAATTAGTCATAGACATAAATCAATACTATTTATACATGACAATTATTCATTCTTAGATTGACTAATATTTGACGGAAATCGGATAGATAATTGAGAAATATTATCACTTTCTATCAGGGAATTGTTATTCCAACAGTCTCTAAAATTCCGCCACCCTGACGAATCCCAGCCCTTTCGCAACTCACGCAATCCTTTTCTGAGAGTTTCATTATTGACAAAATATCAGGGATAGCTGAGAATATGGCGAACATTCTAAAGTATTCAACGACAGAGGATAATCAAGAAGTAGAGGAGAACAATGTCTCCACGCTAGATCACTTGAATCCTAAAGTTCGTTCAATTAGGTTCAAAACCGATAACGATCAACTCATTGATCTTGCACCACTTGGTTCCTTTTCGCATCTTGAGAGTTTATGGATAAGTGCAAATAAGATACAATCAATTGATCTCCGGCCTCTCGCCTCCTGTAACAATCTAAAAGCTTTCAGGTTATTTGCACAAGGTCTTATGGCGATTGATATTTCACCTCTCTCTTCGTGCACCAAACTGGAAAATTTCTGGTTGAAATCTAACTTTATTCATTCTATCGATTTATCGCCGCTTAGATTTTGTTCAAGAATGTTGGCTTTTGGTATGGAGGCCGACATGCTTTGCGACGACATTAACCTTGAGCCATTTTCCGCCATGTCGAATCTACAAAGATTCAAACTGATAGCAAATAACTTAAGTTCCCTCAACCTTACCCCTTTTTCTGCTTGTAGCAATTTGAAGGACTTTACACTTGAAGCCTTCGAACTAAAATTCTTTGATGTAACACCACTTGTTATTAGTAGTCCAAAATTATCTCTACAAAGTCTAGCAACTCGATCCTCATGGTTGGAATTACAATATGAATTAGGACAAGTCGATCCAAGATTAATCAAATTCTATGCTGGTTATCACAGAGGGTCTTTGCTATCCTATCGACGCCCTGAAGGGGAGTATGGATGGTCATTCTTGTACCAGATAGCAGATAAGTTCGGAATGCATGTTCGCATTCAACAGGACATTCTCTATGCGTTAGGGCTCAGCACACTTGGATATATTGATTCAGACCTAAGAGAGAAATTTCTTTCAGTTCCACCAGACACACCTACTGAAACTGCACGTAGTCAGATTGCATCACTAGTCGTAGAAGAAATCGCTTCATCTGTAGATAGAGATGGTACCACAACCGGATTGCATCTGGAGGAAGCAATTGCTCAATATGGACAGATTGCTCATAGAGCTATGCGAATTATTGAGCTGCGAAAATTAGAGATTGAGAAGCTTCGTTTGAGGGTCATGGATAATCGTGTAGATTTAACAGAACTTTGGTTTACTGCGTATGGATACAAAGTTCTTTCAGCTCTTGATATGGGATTCGACATTAGAAGATGGAATTCAGTTCCAGAAGATCTTAAAAAAATCCAGGATACGTTTAATGAAATTGGAATTGAATTGAAGACAGACGAGACCTCTATTCCAGGTGTAGAGATGAGTGATCAACTCAGGCATGCGATTCTAATGTTTGTTGATAAGAGTCGATGGAATCTTGATTTTAAAAGTCGTTTATGATGTATTCTTGAAACCTTGAAACCAACTTCAATTCGAAAAATCGAAAACTCACACGCAATCCTTTTCTGGAAGTTTCACTGCCAAGAATGAGATGAGGGCACGGATTCTATGACGATAGTCTTTTTTTATACCACTGATTTCCTTGTCATCCTCTTTTCCAATTGTTTAGAGATTTTAGGATCAAAATCCCTTACAAGATCCCTTTCTGAATGTCCTTTCATTTATTGAAGAAACTGCCAGAGGAAATTATAGTTGTTTTCGTTTCATTACAATAATAGATATCAATACAACAATTACAGCAGCTATACCTACTCCGGTAATAATCAGTGTCATCGGGAGTGCTTCCTGACAAGTAATCATAACTGTACATGCTGCAGAGTTGTTGTTGATATCAGAAAACACTGCTACAACCTCGTGAATACCAGCACTCAGAGATGTAATCTCAATGATGATAGAGATCCCATTCCATTCTCCGCCTTCTAGCAGCTCACCATCTAGAGTAATTGAGTAAGTGAGAGGGGTATTGTCAGTTGCTGTAAAGTTGAGTGTCACATTGGAGCCTACCATGATTGTTATCGGATCTATAGCAGTGATGACTGGTACATCATCATCCAGGTAGACGGGCCATCTGTCATTGGGCGGCTGGTGGATGTCATATTCTGGAGGGAGCATGAAGTATTTGTCCCAGTAATTACCCAAAGAAACCGAGTCGTCCCAAGTGTTAGTGCCCACATCCATCCCACTGATATCATTCTCAATGAACCTATTGTAAAAGATATGATTATCATCTCCACGAGCATAAATACCAAGAGAATTGTTGAAAATAGTATTATTCTTAATGATAAGTCCATTAGCATTCAACCATATTCCTGTCTGGCATTCACTGATTATATTCTCAGATATGATTCCAGAATAGTTTCCTGATACAGTAAATATGCCGTAATATGAACCGGAGATATGATTCTGTGATACATTTAACGAGCCTAATATTTCTCCAAGATATAAGGTATTATTAGAAATGTCACACCCGTTCACTGTAACATTGGTTGAATCTTCTATGATAATTTTACTTGATTCACTAATACAGTCTATGACTCTACAATTATTCGTGTTAGTGATATAGAATTCATTTGTATTTGGATAAGTCATCCATGGATATTCTACCTCATCGACACTGAATTGACATCCCGTCACTGTGACATCATCGGAATATCCAATATGGAGCGACTCATGGTCGTGCCCAGTGAAAATGCTGTCAGATATTAGGAGCTCGGTACCGCTTATCATGACGCGGGCATCGAGGAAGATATTGTCTGACATGGTAAAGTTATAGCCACCAAGAGAAACCTCCGAGTATGGGTCTGTATGTGGTATACATGTGATAGTATTCCCAATCATTCTACTGTCTTGTGTTGACCATTTGAGAGAGGATACTCCCTCTGTATTGAGCGTATTGTAGAGAAATTGCGTTCTGTAGTTTTGTTGTCCATGATACCCTTGAATCCACACATCCGTTGACGAGCAGTTCCAGATAGTGTTTTCCTCAATCAACATATCATTGGCGAAGACATACATACCAATACTGCTGTTGTAGATATTGCAATGAGCAATTGTCCCCCTGCTTGATGAACTCAAATCGGTTATCTTTACAGCTCCAGTATCTGTACCCCGTGTTCCAGACAGAGCACAGTCATCAATGATATAATGAACGCTGACGTTCCGTATCTCGATGCAGGGGCTATCTGAGGAAATCTCCAGCCCCTCAACCAGGTACGGATGTGTCTCATTACCCGACCCTGGCCAAGACTGTGTCACAAAGTCCTCATCACATGTTATCAGGATTGGACTGTGTGGGGTCCGACTACTAGTAACAATATTTTGATCATTAACTAAAATTCTGTTTCCCATACCAAATCCTAAGAATGGTATGAACACAGAAATCATGAGTAGAACTATAAGAAGCAAACTAGCCTTCATCAATACTCTCCCACATCAAGAATAAAGTGTAACTGACTAATAAACACTGCTCCAATCCATGAAGAGATAAAAAATGGACCTACTTGATGAAAAGTGATTCTGCACTTACTTGAATTGTACGTATAAATGATACCTGCCAGAATGAATTCAGTTGAGAAGTACTTAGTTCTCACAATCCTTTTCTGGAAGTTTCACTACCAAGAATGAGATGAGGGCACGGGCGCTATGACGATTGTATTGACGTATACCAAAGATGATGGAACGCAACAACAGGTTGAGTTCGAGGAGGATGTAGTTGAGATTCGTCTTCGTACATTGGGAATTACTGACATCGACTTGACCCCCCTCGCATCCTGCACCAGTCTGGAAGTACTCATGCTAAGTCAAAACCAACTCCAGACCATCAACCTGACCCCTCTAGCCACCTGTGACAGCCTAATGGTACTCTGGGTGCATCTCAACCAGCTCCAAACCATTGACCTCACCCCTCTTTCCAGTTTGCGAGTATACCGGTTGCGACTTGAAGGCAACCAGTTTCAGAGTGAAGATGCCATACATTCCTGACTCGTATATTCGATTTTAGTGGGAGAAGAAGGGGTAACATACGTGCGACCCACGAAATCATATCCCTGGTCCTTCCTGCATCAAGTGGTTGAACAGTTCGGAGAAGATCGCAGGGTACAGCAGGACCTCCTCTGTGCCTTGAAACTGAATAACTATGGTTTCATCGACTGCGACCTGTCCAAGCTTTTTCGCGATCTACCGGAAGACACTCCTATCGATAAAGCTAGAACTCGGGTACAAGAAAGAGTGTTAGAGGAGATTCTTCGAGCAGCGGACCAAAAAAGAGCAACAACGGGACTCAATCTTGAAGAGATGTATACACAACATGGTGAAATTGCGCAGAGGGTACAACAGATTATAGAGCTTCGGAAATTGGAGATACAACGAGTCCAAGTCGAAGAAAAAGAGGATATGGTTGATTTACGAGAACTCTGGCTTACTGCATATGGTTACGAAATTTGTAGTGCACTTGGTTTGCAAC